>OGPH01002203.1_pt1 | contig 11717 bp, 11 predicted proteins | sample 1552891 | NCBI WGS metagenome assembly OGPH01 (sample SAMEA2580272, study PRJEB22360) | human gut metagenome | biome: human gut; feature: human-associated habitat; material: faeces | place: Denmark | collected 2008/2010 | reverse complement strand
ATCGCATCCAGTGCCTGCCGTGCAGCACGGATGTTTTCTTCACCCGTCTGCCATACCTCAAACTCTGAAAAGCCCGGCAGCCCCATGGGCACACCCTCGCGGCGGAAGGTCATGCGGCTTTGCAGCACCTGCTTGCCGGAAAGGTGGAACGCATGTGCCCCGGTCTGTGCGGCCAGTGCCGGGATGTTTTGTGCCGTGACACCGGCACCTACCAGAATTTCCACGCTGTCCCCTGCCCGCTCCACCAGTCGGCCGAGAAGCTCCGCTCCCTCTGGGGCACTCGCCGCCTGCCCGCTGGTGAGGATGGTACAAAGGCCCATGCTCCGGACCGTTTCCAGTGCCGCAAAGGGGTCGGCGCTGACATCAAAGGCACGGTGCAGGGTACACGCCACCGGACGGCCTGCCTTTTCCGCTGCCCTGCGCGCCGCCGCATAAATGGGCCGCATGGCCTCCGCATCCAGCTGCCCTTCCGGGGTCAGCACACCGGTCACGATACCATCCGCCCCGGCCTCCACCAGCTCTGCGGCCAGCTGTTCCATCTGGGCAAGCTCGTAGCTGTCGTAACAGAAATCTCCGAACCGGGGCCGCAGCAGAGCACGCACTGGCAGGCCGGTCTCCGCCTTGACCTGACGCACCAGCGCAAGGCTGGGCGTTGTACCGCCCACGATCAGATCGGCACACAGTTCCAGCCTGCTGGCACCGCCGCGCTTTGCTGCCAGTGCACTGGCAGTGCTGTCCACACATACTTCCAGAACAGAACGCATTTCAATTCCTCCCTTTTTGCCGGGCTTTGAACCCGGCATTCTGGTTTATTCTACCATGTTTTTTCGTTTTATAAAACCCTGTGGCAGCAAAAAGCTGCGGCCCGGGTCTTATCCCTGCCGCAGCCTTTGTTGTTTTTTTCAGATCAGACCCAGCGCCTTGAACTCCTTTGCAATGCCGTCCTCGTATACCGAGGGCGCAATGCGGTCACAGCGCTTTTTCAGGTTTTCGGAGCCATTGGCCATGCACACGCTGATGCCTGCCACATCGGTCATCTGCAGGTCATTATCGCTGTCACCAAATCCAATGGTATCTGCCAGCGTACAGCCCAGATGGTCACAGATGGCCTTGATGCCGGTGCCCTTATCAAATTTGCGGTTGATGAGCTCACCATTCACAAAGCCATCGGTCAGGCTGTCCAGCTTGCTCTCGCAGAACACGAACTGATCCGCATAGAGCCGCTTTGCCTCGGCAAGGTCGCTCTCGTGGTCGGCAATGAACACGATCTTATACAGCGGTTCCCCTTTGTAATCGGAAAGCGGCAGGATGGACATGCCCTCTTCCATGGCTTTGCGCCAGCGCTCTGCTTCGCTGTTCAGCGGTGCACCGTTCTTTTTGTGGATAAATTTCCACCTCTCAGCCATCTTGCTTCCGCCAAAGGTGGCATCCCGGGCTTCCAGCGTGCACTCCACGCCATTGCGTTCCAGCGCCGCGCGCACGCCTTCAGCCTGCTGCGGCTCCATGGGGATATCCACCAGAGTCTTGCCATCGCACAGCACATAGCCGCCGGCGCTGCACACTGCGCCCGCAAAGCAGTCGTGCCGCAGCAGCGGTTCGGTCATGCGGTGGTTGCGGCCGGTGCACAAAAACAGCTTGTGTCCGTTTGCTCTGGCGCGATCCAGTGCAGCCAGAGTGCTTTCCGGGATGAGCATATCACCCGGCGGCAGCAGCGTGCCGTCAATATCCAGAAAAATCAGCTTACGACCCATACTTTTATCCTTTATCATCAAAGGGAGCCTCGCTCCACGATCTGATAGCCCAGCGTCACCTGACGCACAGGCCCGCTGCTCCCATTTTCTTCCAGCATCTGCAGCAGGATCCGGGCAGCCTCCTGCCCCACCTGCTTCTGGTAAAAGCGCACCGTGGCCAGCCCCGGTTCCATCATGCTGCCAGCCCAGCTGTCGCCAACGCCTGCAAGACCCACATCCTGCCCCACATGCCGTCCTGCTTCCCGCAGGGCACGCATGGCACCAAAGGCCACCGTGTCAGTCACGCAGACCACACCGTCCAGATCCGGGCAGCGCACCAGCAGTTCCTGCATGCAGCGCTGGCCCTCCTCCATGGTAAAGGCGTTACAGCAGATGCGGGGCATCTGTTCGCCGTTCAGTCCGGCAGCGTTCAGCGCATCCTGCACGCCCTCACGGCGCTGCACGCCGGTGGCATCGTCCCGCTCTGTACCGCCAATATAAACGATCCTTTTGCGGCCATGGTCCAGCATCCGCTGGGCAAGTTCCCGGGCTGCAGTGCGGTCGTCGTTGTACACGCAGGCCACATCCTGAAAACGCTGGCCTGTTACCACCACCGGCACACGGCAGTTTTTCAGCGCCTGCGCCAGCTGAGGAGTATAATAGCTGCCCAGCAGGATGATGCCCGCCACGTGGTTGCGCTGCATGGCAGTCAGATAGCCCAATTCCCGCTGGGCGTCCAGCTCGGTGTTTCCCAGCAGCATCAGATAGCTCTTTGCATCCAGCTCACTGGCAATGCCTGCCGTGATCTGCCCCACCGACTGGGAACCGATGCTGGGAGCGATCACCCCCACCTGATTCACTTTTCCGGTGCGCAGAGTCTGGGCGGCGGTATCCGGGCGGTAGCCGGTCTTTTCCACTACCTCGTGGATGACAGCCCTCTTCTGTTCGCTCAGGGGGCCTCCGTTCAGGTAGCGGCTGACCGCCGCACTGGATACACCCGCCATTTTTGCAATATCACTGATGGTCATTTGCAGTACTTCTCTCTTTTGGGATGCATTGTTATGTGTAAACGTTTTCATGCTTATTATAAACCGCTTTCACCCATCCCGCAAGATGCGCTTTTCCCGGTTTATTCCGAACGCATTTTTGTTTTTCTGGCAACTGTGTACAAAAGACGGCTTTTTCTGAGAAGCAGGGCATTACAGACGGTCAGGCTGCGCCCATGCTCCATGCACGCACGGCAAGCCCCAGCAGCAAGACCACCAGCAGAACGATGAACACGGTTTTATTGCCAGTTCTTCTCTGTTTCTTTTTGCGGCCTGCCGTGCTGCGGCTTTTGGCCGAGCTGCTGCGCGCTGTGGTGCTTCTGCTGCCGGAGGAACGGCTGCCGGCCGTTTTGCGGCTCTGGGTGCTGCGGTTCTGGCCCTGCTTTGTGCTCTGGCGGGCTGGCTCGTGCGCAGCCGTTTTTTCTTCCGGCGCACGGCTGGATGCGATCGGTTCCTTTGCGCCGCAGCGTGCCAGATAATTTTCTGCGTCGCGGTAATAGCGGGCAAGTTCATTCTCGCGGAAAGCCGTGCCCACATAGCCGTCTTCCAAGCTCTCCACCGCCTCGTTGAACAGGATCGCCGCCTGAGCGGCATCGGTGTGATCGGTGGCGTGGGCGGCTTCGTTGCGGGCGGTGCGCACAGCATTGCAGGCGCGGCTGGCCGCACCCGGATTGCTGGTATTGCCCAGCAGGTCCAGCGGTTTGGCGGCATCCTTTTCCGGGTCCAGCAGAACCCGCATACAAATGGTGGTATCCAGCTGCTGCCAGCTGTTTTTGCCGGAAAGATCCGGCATACGGTCGTAGTAGTCCGGGCTTTCCTGCTGGCGCTGTGCAACGTGATCCAGCAGTGCACCCAAGCTGTGCGCACCGGGTTTGTGCTCCCAGTGCCAGCGCAGCAGGCGGCGGCTGATCTCATCGCAGGCAGTCTTGATCTCAAAGGCAGCCTGTAAGGCTTCTTCCGGCATAATGGTTCTCCCTTCTTCTGGCATACAAAAAAGCGGAGAAGGCATACCGCCCTCTCCGCTGCTGTTTGTGTTACAGCACGAACTGGTAATACACGAAGCCGCACAGTGCCACTGCTGCACAGACAATGGCAGTGATGGGCGGCACCCAGCGGATCAGCGCTTCGGCCACGCTGTCGCGCTCGTCCTCGTATTCTTCCTCGTCGTCATAGGCAGGCTCCGGCTGCTGAGATATCGGCTGTGCACGGCGGGCTGCAGCAGGCATCACACGGGTGCCTTCGTCCGCAGCTGCATGAGATGCCCTGCCCGGGAACTGTGCCCGCATTCCGGCATCCATCACACGGGTCTGCTCTGCAGCAGGTTCTTCCGGCTGTGGTTCTGCTTCACGGCACGGTGCACCCATGATCCGGGTCGGCTCCTCCTGCACGGGCGCTGCGCCCATAATGCGGGTAGGCTCTTCAGCCTGCGGGGCAAGAGGCGTTTCCAGTTCCGGCTCGGTCTGGGCAGGCTGTTCCGGCTGCAGCAGGGTGTTCAGCGCGTTCTGCAGCAGGATGCGGTCGCAGCCGCACTCCGAGCAGTACACGGTATCCTCCTCCTTCGGGTGGAAGGCACCGCAGGCGCAGTACCAGCCATTTTCAAACACCTGCGGCTGATACTTCAGCTCCGGGCGGTTCATGCGGGTCTCCAGCGCCTTTTCCAGCTCAGCAGACAGGCGCTTGGGGGCAGGCAGGCGCACGCGCTTGATGCCGTCCAGATGCACCACCCGCTTGCCGTTGTACACGTTGCACAGCGAAACATCCACGCTGGTGATGGCCTTTGCGGTAACGAACACCGCATCGTCCATGCCAAACAGTTCGCCAGGCTTTACTTCCAAGTCACGGTACTCGAACCGGTCCTCGCACAGGATCACGCCGTCCACGCCCTTGCACTTGAAGTGGATCTCCAGCGCGGTCAGGGTCACCTTGGAAATATTCTTGAAGGTCAGGCAGACCGCGTGCTCCCCGCTGACATCACCCTTGAGCAGCTCCACGCAGACGAACTGCACCGGGCTGCCGGGGGTGTAATAGTTTGCGCGGGTCCGTGCGACCGGGTTAAAATTTTCCTCCACGACACTCGCTCCTTTCCGTTTGGATCAAATCAGTTCTGCGGGTCCTGTGCATCCGGCGTTTCCGGTGCAGCGGTCTCCGACATCTGCTCTGCCGTTTCGGCCTGTTCGGCAGGCTCAGCGGTCTCTGCAGGTTCAGCAGTTTCGGCCTGCTGAGCAGTCTCTGCAGGGGCAGCCTGCACGGTCTGAGCAGGCTGTTCCGGCTTCAGCTCATCGCCTTCACGCGGGGGCAGTGTGCCGCCCGCCATAATGGTGTTGAACTCCTGCTCGTTGAGCTTCTCGCGTTCCATCAGGGCCTGTGCCAGCGCGTGCAGCTGATCGATGTGCTCGGTCAGGGTGCGGCGGCAGGTCTCGTAGGCTTCATCGATGATATCCCGCATCTCGCCGTCGATCTCGGCAGCGGTGGTCTCGCTGTAGCCCTTGCCCTGACCGAGGTCGCGGCCCAGGAAGGTCTCCTCCTGAGAGGTGCCGTAGACCACAGGGCCAAGGCGCTCCGAGAAGCCGTACTTGGTGATCATCTGGCGGGCAATGTTGGTGGCCTGCTGCAGATCATTGGAAGCACCGGTGGAGATATCCTCCAGGATCAGCTGTTCGGCCACGCGGCCGCCCAGACTGGAAACGATATCCTCGAACATTTCGCCCTTTGTCACGTAGCTGCGGTCTTTCTCCGGCAGGTACATGGTGTAGCCGCCAGCCTGACCGCGCGGGATAATGGTGATCTCGTGCACACGGGGGTGATGCTTGCAGTAGAAGCCCGCCACAGCGTGGCCTGCCTCATGGTAAGCAGTCAGCTTCTTTTCCTCCGGGGTCACAACGCGGCTCTTCTTCTCCGGGCCAGCCATCACCTTCATGGAAGCTTCCTCGATATCCTCCATGGTAATGGCCTTGCGGTTGCGGCGTGCAGCCAGCAGAGCCGCTTCGTTGACAAGGTTCTCAAGGTCTGCGCCCGCAAAGCCTGCGGTGCGCTGTGCAATGACCCTGAGAGAGACATCCGGGGCCAGCGGCTTCTTTTTGGTGTGGACCTTGAGGATCTCCTCACGTCCCTTGACATCCGGCAGGCCCACATAGACCTGACGGTCAAAGCGGCCCGGACGCAGCAGGGCCTTATCCAGAATGTCGGCGCGGTTGGTGGCCGCCATGACGATGATGCCGTCGTTGGCCTCAAAGCCGTCCATTTCCACCAGCAGCTGGTTCAGGGTCTGCTCGCGTTCATCGTGGCCGCCGCCCAGACCGGCACCGCGCTGACGGCCCACAGCATCGATCTCATCAATGAAGATGATGCAGGGCATGGACTTCTTTGCCTTATCGAACAGGTCACGCACGCGGGATGCACCCACGCCGACGTACATTTCCACAAAGTCAGAGCCGGAAATGGAATAGAAGGGCACACCGGCCTCACCTGCGCAGGCGCGGGCCAGCAGGGTCTTGCCGGTGCCCGGAGGGCCTACCAGCAGAACGCCGTGGGGAATGCGGGCACCCAGAGTGTTGAACTTTTCCGGGCTTTTCAGGAACTCCACGACCTCTTTCAGCTCTTCCTTTTCCTCGTCCTCACCGGCAACATCGGCAAAGGTGGCTGTCTTTTGGTTCTCGTGCTCGTCCTTCACCTTGGCTTTGCCAACGTTCATGATCCCGCCGCCGCCAGCACCGCCGCGCATCATGGAGAACAGCAGGAAGCCGGTGCAGCCCAGCATTGCCAGATAGAACAGGATCTCCATCCATGGGATGTTTTCCTTGACAGGGGTATAATCGTACACCATGGGAGCATCCGGGTTTGCTTCGTCATAGGCGGCAATGTAGTCGCCCACATACTTGACGAACATGGATGCATAGGGCAGCTTGTAGCGCACAGTCACAGTGCCGTCGCTGTTCTTCTGCGCAGCAGTATCCTCATCCGAGGAGGACAGCATACCGCTCAGCAGTCCGCCGGTGGCCTGCGTGGTGCTCTGGGACGTGGTATCGGGCAGGGGCAGGTTGTTCTTGCCGCCTTCCTTGAGGTTCATGGTGATGACACCGGTGTTCAGGTCCAGCGAGAACTGCGTGACCTGCAGGCTTTCAAAATAATGCACCACCGTGGAATATTCCATGGAAGAGCTGCTGGCAGAGCCGGTGCCGCCCAGCACCGACCAGACCATCAGCACCGCCGCCAGCGCCAGAGCAAGGATCAGCGGATTGAAACGGGGTCTTTTGGATTGCAAAAAAATCAACTCCAGTTCTTGGATGAATTATAGTGTGAGAAATCACTTCTCGTAGACTTCAGGCTTGAGCACACCCACATAAGGCAGGTTGCGGTATTTTTCATCGTAGTCCAAACCGTAGCCCACCACGAACTCGTCCGGCACCTGGAAGCCCTCGTAGTCGGGCTGGATATCGGCCTTGCGGCGGCTGGGCTTGTCCAGAATAGTGCAGATCTTTACCGAGTTGGGGTTGCGCATCTTGAGCATGGGCACCAGATTCGAGAGGGTGACGCCGGTATCCAGAATATCCTCCACGATCAGCACATCCTTGCCGGACAGATCACCGTCCAGATCCTTGATGATCTTTACAAGGCCGCTGGTAACAGTGTTGCTGCCACCGTAGCTGGACACCACCATAAAATCGATGCTGCAGGGAATGCTCACCGCACGCATCAGGTCGGCCATAAACACCACCGAGCCCTTGAGGATGGACACCAGAACAAGGTTCTTGCCCTCGTAATCCTTGCTGATCTGGGCACCCAGCTCAGCAACCTTTGCCTTTAACTCTTCTTCACTGACCAGAACAGTCTTGATATCATCATGCATACTCATGTTATTTCCTCCCTATGTTCCATTTCCATCTGCAGCACCTGCGCAGTGTCTGCATCCGGGGCAAGGCCCTCGGCAAAGCCCGCACCGCAGACCCACAGTACTTCGCTGCCCGCCGCCAGCAGCGGCAGCTCCCGCCATAGCCGGGTCTCCATGTTCCAGCCTGCCGTTTTCTCCGGGTGGCGGCAGCAGATCGTCAGCGCCGCGCCGGAGCGCCGCAGCGCCCGGCTCACCGCCGAGGCCGCACCGCCGCTGCCCAGCACCAGCACCCGTTTTCCGGATGCTGTAAAGGGAAATGACCTGACAAAGCCCTCGCCGTCGGTGTTGTAGCCTACGGCGCGGCCCTGCCGCACCACCACGGTGTTCACCGCACCCATGGCGGCTGCGTCGCCCTCCACCGCGTCCAGCAGCGGCAGAATGGCCTGCTTGTGGGGCATGGTCACGTTGAAGCCGTCCCACGCACCCTGCCGGGCTTCCGCCACGAAGGCTTCCAGCTCCCCCTCCCGCACGGTCACGGTGGTATAGATGCCCTCCAATCCCCGCTGCCGCAGCAGCGCCGTGTGGATGGCCGGGGAACGGCTGTGAGCCACGGGATCGCCGATCACACAAAGTCTGTACATGTGATCTCCTTTACACATTCTGCCGCTCCATGGCTTCCAGCGTGTCGATGGCCCGCAGGTAGCCGGGGAAGCCCTGCCCGGCGATGACCGTGACGCAGGCGGGTGCTGTGACCGACGTGTGCCGCCACGGCTCACGGGCGGAGATATCGCTGATGTGCACCTCCACCGCCGGAACGCGGATGGAGCGCAGCGCGTCGTGGATGGCGTAGCTGTAGTGGGCGTAAGCACCGGGGTTGATGACGATGCCGCCGGTGCCGTCGGCGTCCGCCAGCTGAATGGCGTCGATCAGCGCACCCTCGTGGTTGGACTGCACGAACCGGGCCTGATGACCCCGCTCTTTGGCGTAGTCCGCGATCATGCCGCACAGGTCGGCGTAGGTGCTGTGGCCGTAAATGTCCGGCTCACGCTGCCCCAGCAGGTTCAGGTTGGGGCCGTTGAGGATCAAAAGCTTCATGCGTTCCTCCAGATCTCGGCGGCCTGCGCCGCCAGCTGCTCTGCCGTGCCGCTGCCGATGGCGGCGTCGGCACAGTCCAGATACCAGTCCCGGCGCCGCCGGGCCAGCTGCTCCAATGTGTATTGCTTCAATAAGGGCCGCTCACGGTTGCCCACGCACCCGGCGATCTGGCGGATATCCCGATCCAGAAGCACCACCACGCCGCTCTCCTTCAGCAGCCGCCGGTTTTCCGCAGATTCCACCACACCGCCGCCGGTGGCGATGACCCGCGTATCCTCCCTGAGCAGCGCCGCGAGGATGCGACTCTCTACGGCGCGAAAGCCGCTTTCGCCCTGCTGGGCGAAAATAACCGGGATGGTCAGTCCCGTCTCTACCTCGATCAGCGTGTCGCAGTCGGAAAAGGGCAGCCCCAGCCGTTCCGCCGCCAAACGGCCCACGGTGGTCTTGCCGCTGCCGGGCAGACCGATCAGAATCAGGTGCTTCATTCCTGTTCCACCTGGCGGGTCTGGGCCATGATGGCCCGGAACACCGCCTCCACGGCGGTGCGGTACTCCGGGGCCATGTCGCCCCGGCTCCGCAGCACCTCGGCTTCCCGTGTCTCGTCCCGGATGGCCGTTCCTGCGGCGGCCTTTAATGCGCCGATCTTGCTGCCGATTTGCAGCCGCTTTGCCAGCAGCGCCACGATCTCGCCGTCGATCTTGTCGATTGCGCCGCGATAGCCCGCCAGATCCTCCGTCGGCTCCTCCTGCCACAGCTGGCAGATGGCCAGCGCGGCGGCAGCCTCCACAATGGGAGCGGCCCGCAGCGCGATGCAGCTGTCGTGCCGTCCTGCGGCGGTCAGGGTGACGTTTTCCATCCGCTCCATGTCCACCGTGTCCTGCGGTTTGCGGATGGTGGGCGTGGGCTTGAAGGTCACGGTGAACTCCACCGGCATGCCGTTGGTGATGCCGCCGTTGATGCCGCCGTTGTGGTTGCTGGCCGTCCATACCGTCTTGCCATTGGTGCGTAGGGGATCGTTGGCCTGACTGCCCCGCAGGGCGGCGAGATCCTCGCCCGCGCCGAACCCAATGGCCTTCACAGCGGGGATGGCGAACACGTGGCGGGCGATCTCACCCTCCACCGTGTCGGGCCAGTCCGGGCCGCCCAGTCCCGCCGTAAGCCCGGTGACGGTGCAGACCACCTGTCCGCCCACGCTGTCGCCCTGTTCCTTCGCCTCGGCGGCACGGCGGCGCAGGTTTTCCTCGTCCACCACGCGGGCCGTCACGGTGACGCCCTGACTGGCCAGCACCGTTTTGGCGATGCTGCCTGCCGCCACCAGCGGCGCGGTGAGCCGTCCGGAGAAGTGCCCGCCGCCCCGGTAGTCCTGAAAGCCCTTGGCCTTGATCCGGGCGGTGTAGTCCGCGTGGCCGGGCCGGGCCACCGACCGCAGCGCCTCGTAGTCCTGCGGCCGGGCGTCCCGGTTGGGCAGCGCCATCACCAGCGGCATGCCGGTGGTGCGGCCCTGAAACACGCCGGAGAGAAACTGTACCTCGTCCGGCTCCTGCCGTGCCGTGGCCAGTGCGCCGCTGGGGCGGCGGCGCAGCAGGTCGCGCTCCATTTGCAGCTCGTCTATGGGGACGCCGGCCGGGACATGCCGCAGCAGCACCCCCACCACAGGGCCGTGTGACTCCCCGAACAACGTATAGTCCAACATGGGCTTATCCTCAACTTTCCATCAATTCTTCCGTTTTTCCGCCCAGCATGGCGTAGTCGCGCCAGAAATCCTCATAGGATTTTGCCACGCAGTCTCCGCCCCGCAGCACCACCGGCTCCCTGCAGAACAGGGCGGCGCAGCCGCACAGCATGGCGATGCGGTGATCGTCAAAGGCATCCAGCGTCACGCCGCCGTGCAGGGGCCTGCCGCCAACGACGGTCAGGCCGTCCGGCAGCTCCTCCACCGCTACACCCAGCGCCGCCAGCACGGCGGCCACCGTGTGGAGCCGGTCGCTCTCCTTGCGGCGCAGGAACGCGCCGCCGGTGAACCGGGTAGTCTGGGGCTGCATGGCCGCCAGCAGCGCCAGCGCAGGCAGCAGATCCGGCGTTTGGGACACGTCCACCGTTTCCGGCAGCTCCTGTAAATAGCCGGTAATGGCCCGGTCGGGCTGGCTGCTGTGCAGCGGCAGATTCGTCACAGTCACGCCGCCGCCCTGCAGCGCGTTCGCTGCCAGCCACCAGCCGCCCGCCGACCAGTCGCCCTCCACCGGGGACTCATCGGGCTGAAAGACCTGCGGCGCGGGAATGCGCCAGCCTGTTTCCGTGGTCAGCACGGTCACGCCGTGCCGCCGCAGGGCGTCCAGCGTCATGTCCACATAGGCGCGGGATACCAGCGGCGTGGTCAGCACAAGCTCTGACGGCTCCGCCAGCAGCGGCAGTGCCATCAGCAGGCCGCTGACGGTCTGGGAAGTCTCGTCTCCCCGCAGGGCATAGCGCCCCGGCGTCAGCGGCTCGGTGATGCGGTAGCCTGCGTTCTCCCGCGCTACGGGATAGGGCGCGGACAGGGGCCGCTCCAATAGCCGGGGTGTTCCGGTAAGATGCAGTCCGGTACGTCCCAGCGCCATCGCCAGCGGCAGCAGGAACCGCAACGTCGCGCCGGACGCGCCGCAGTCGATGGCGTCGCCGCCCTGCTGCAAGACCCGCAGCCCGGACAGCGTGGCGCTCACATCCGCTCCGGACAGCTCCTGCGGCAGCGGCTGTCCCGCCAGAAAGCGGCAGATTAGCTCCCGGTGCCATGCGCTTTTGCTGGGCGGCGCGGCCACCGTGCCCGTCAGGCGGGCGGGATACAGCCGCCGGGTCATGCCAGACCCTCCTGCAGCGCCGCCAGCGGCACGTCCTCCACGTAGGCGTCGCCGATCGCCCGCAGCAAAACAGCGTGAAGGATAATTCCTTCACATTTCTTGTCCTGCGCCAGATAGCGGGACACCGTTTCTGTATCAAACGGCATCGTACAGGGCAGCTCCCAGCGCTCCAGCAGCGCCAGCA
>OGPH01002195.1_pt1 | contig 11779 bp, 8 predicted proteins | sample 1552891 | NCBI WGS metagenome assembly OGPH01 (sample SAMEA2580272, study PRJEB22360) | human gut metagenome | biome: human gut; feature: human-associated habitat; material: faeces | place: Denmark | collected 2008/2010 | reverse complement strand
TAGGCATTTTTACAATGAGTGCGCAACAGAAGTGATTTCCTTCTGTCAGGAGCACAGTATTGATTATCATATTAAGGAAAAAACGATAACGGAAGAATGAGGTGGCATTATGGCGCTATTACAAGACCTGATCCAGCAGATTGATGATCCGGCGCTTCGGGAACGAATCCTGCAGGAGACGAATAAATTACTCAAAAAGAAAAAGTTTGGATTGGTATTTGAAGAGCATCTGCCGGAGTGCACGCCTCTGTATGATGTGCCGATTCGTGTCGGTTCAAAAGTTGCGCTGAAGACCGGCTACGTCAGCGATATTTATACCGTTGTGAAGATAGACGGCGATGATGTGCTCTGTGACCGCAGAGAGACGCACGAGCAAATAACATTCAAGCTGGATGAGATCGTTGCAGTAGCAGAATTTGGTGAGCCGATTTATCCGACACTGAGACCGATTGACACTGTGGAGAACGCTCCGGACAGTGGCCTTTGGCATACACTGATTGAGGCGGACAATTACCATGCGCTGCAACTTCTGGAATATCTCTATGCAGAAAAGGTGGACTGTATCTATATCGATCCGCCATACAATACCGGTGCCAAAGACTGGAAATACAACAATGACTATGTAGATGATAAGGATGCATATCGTCATAGCAAGTGGCTTTCCATGATGGAGAAGCGACTGAAAATTGCAAAAAAACTATTAAAGCCTGAGACCGGAGTTCTGATTGTTACCATTGATGAGCATGAGGTTCATCATTTGAGAACGCTTTTAGATCAGGTGTTGCCGGAAGCTTACATTCAAATGGTGACAATAGTAAATAATCCAAAGGGTTCAACCAGAGGATTTTTTTCAAGGGTTGAAGAATATGCAATTTATTGTTTTATGCCCAAAGCTGCCATCTGTTTTGGAAATGATCCCATGTTAGGAGAAACAACTTCAAGCAAAAAGCCAAGATGGAAAGGACTTTTGCGCTCTGGAGAGGGCGCAAGGAGAGAGGACAGTAAGAACCTGTTTTACCCAGTGCTGATAGACCCAATAAATAAGAAAATAGTAAAAGCTGGAGCTGTTGTGCCATTTCCGGAAGAACCTCCATATGGCGAAAAAATTGAAAGCTATGAAGCTGCTTGGCCTATTCGGGATGATCTGTCAGAAGGTAGATGGATGCTCAGCGTGGAAACTTTTAACGATATGCTCGCCAAAGGATATATATCGCTGGGGAGATATGATCCCAAGAGAAAAACATGGGGAATTTCGTATCTGAGTAAAAAACCTCAGCGCCAAATTGAGAACGGAGAAATAATCATCACTTCAAGAGATGCCGTCACAGGAACGGTAACAGTCGAATATGCGGATGAGCAGGAGAAGCAGGTAAAGACGGTTTGGCATAGAACTTTGCATGATGCAGGTGCTTATGGTTCCGATTTAGTATCTGATATTGTTGGTCAATCCAGAGCATTTACATTTCCTAAATCTTTATATGCTGAAAGAGACTCTATAAAAATGGTTGTAGGGAACAATCCAGATGCATTAATTGTTGATTTTTTTGCTGGAAGCGGAACTACGCTTCATGCAGTCAACTTATTAAATGCTGAGGATAACGGTAACAGGAGGTGCGTTCTTGTTACAAATAATGAAGTTGCAAATGAGGACGCTGAAATACTGAGAACGAAGGGCTTTAAACCGGGAGATCAAGAATGGGAAAGTCATGGAATTTGTAAATCAGTGACATGGCCAAGGACAACGCACTCAATTTTAGGTCGTCTTGATGATGGTACGAGTTTGAATGGTGAGTACTTTGCATCTACGAATGTAGAAAAATCGTACCCAAGGACATTTAGAAAGCTGGATTTTACCACTAAAGAGATGGTCGAAAACGCGGCTAAGAAAAAGCAACTACTTTCTTTGTTTGGGAAAGGACGCATTTCACAGTCCTTAGCCAAAGCTGATACGAAATATATTGTTTCTGAGAAATATGATATATCAATACTCTTTGATGACAGTGCTGCAGATGAGTGGGTTGAGGCTCTTGACGGACAGGATCATATTCGTGAGTTTTATGTAGTAACCCCAAATAATCGCTTGTTTAATTCATTGAAAGACAAAATTCAGAGCTTGCTTGGAGATTACAATGAGCAGGAACCCAAAAAGATACCAATGAGTGAAGGCTTTCTTGCAAATGCAGCTTTTTTCAAGATTAGTTTTCTCGACAAGACATCCGTCGCACTTGGTAGACAATTCAGGGAACTGTTGCCGGTGCTCTGGATGAAGAGCGGAGCCATTGGTAAGTGCCCAGCTCTTGAAAATGATGATCTCCCGAACATGCTGATTTTGCCACAGAACAAGTTGGCAGTTTTGGTAGATGAAATATATTATTCCGAGTTTGATGCTGAGTTAAGTCAGCATCCAGAAATCCAGACAGTTTTCATTGTGACGGATTCAGAAACAGCATACCGGTCGATGATCCGTACTTACGATGGTAAAGACTGCTATCAGCTTTATAGAGACTATCTGGATAATTTCAGAATTAACACAGGGAGGTAAACATGAGAGTAGAATTATTCCCTTTTCAGAAGAGAGCTCTTGCTGATATCCGCATGAAGACTGCGGAGGCAATGGGCAGCTATCACAGAACACATGCACCGCAGGTGGTTTCTTTCACTGCGCCGACTGGCGCTGGAAAGACTATCATCATGTCTGCGCTGATTGAGGCTGTTCTTTTCGGCGACGAACAGTATATGGAACAGCCGGATGCAATCATAGTCTGGCTCTCAGATTCGCCTCAGCTGAACGAGCAGTCAAAGCAAAAGATTGACTCCAAGGCAGATAAGATCAAGCTGTCGCAGTGTGTTACGGTTTCCGAGGAATCCTTTGATAAAGAGGTGTTTGAGGATGGTCATGTTTATTTCTTAAATACGCAGAAGCTGTCGGTTACCTCCAAGCTCACGAAAAACGGTGATGGCAGAACTTATACGATCTGGCAGACACTTGCAAATACTGTCCGGGAAAAGAGCGACCGGTTGTACTTTATCATCGATGAAGCGCACCGTGGCATGCAGGGACGTGAGGCAAGCAAAGCCACTACGATCATGCAGAAGTTCATCAAGGGCAGTGATTCGGATAGCATTCCGCCCATGCCGGTTGTCATCGGTATGTCCGCTACCACGCAGAGATTTAATGCGCTGGTCGAAGGTACATCCTCTACAATTCACAAGTCAATCGTGACGACGGATGAGGTGCGAGCTTCTAGCCTTTTAAAAGATAGGATTGTTATTACCTATCCGGAAGAAGGCACGGTCAATAATGATATGGCCATTTTGCAGGCTGCTGCGGATGATTGGAAAGAAAAGTGGGAGCATTGGACGCAGTATTGCTTCGAACAGCACTACGCCTATGTAAACCCGATCCTGATCATTCAGGTTTTGAATGGAACCGGTGATGCCCTGACGGATACAAATCTGGACGACTGCATTGCAAAGATTGAGGAACGAACCGGATTCAAGATGGAAAGCGGACAAGTGGTTCATACCTTCGGCAGTACGACAGCAACACTGACTGTCAATGGGCTCGATGTGCGCTACGAGGAGCCATCCAATATTGCTGAGGATAGAAATATCCGCGTGGTATTCTTCAAAGAGAATCTTTCTACTGGCTGGGATTGCCCACGAGCAGAGACCATGATGTCCTTTAAGCACGCTAACGACGCCACATATATTGCGCAGCTTCTCGGTCGAATGGTAAGAACGCCGATGCAGATGCATATTCAGGTGGACGACGTTTTGAACGACGTGCATCTCTATTTGCCGTACTTCAATGAGGATACCGTCAAGGACGTTGTGGAAGCCTTGCAGAGCACAGAAGGCGGAGATATCCCGACCGATATTTATGGCGAGTCCTTGTCCGGAAAGAAATTTGAAACGCTGACTGTCAGACCGAAGAAGAAAAAGAAAGAGCAGCAGACGCCGGGACAGATGACTCTATTCGATGTGTTCTCTGGGCAGAACGCAGGCGAACAGCAGTCTGCCGGAGTAACAGAGCCAGCTGTCGACTCTACTCCGACAGCACAGCCTCAAGTCACTGGCGAAGAAGCAAAACAGGCTGAAACGACAGAGCAAATCCAAACACAGTCGAGCACAGATACAACGACTCCCGCTCAGTCTGCACCGGTTACACCACAACCATCGGACACTGCTGCACAGTCCGATAATGATGCTGCGGGAAGTCAGCAGACGGCTCAAACGGAAACTCCTGAAGAGGAAGATCTGTTTGACCGTGAAGAGGTTATGAAATTTATAAATGATGCAGGTTTGCTTTCCTATAACGTTAGAGCGCTCAGGATCAATGACTACCTGAAATCTCTGTATAGGATGGCACATCTGCTTACGATGTCCAAATTACACCGTGAGGCCATCCGGGAGGTTCAGGATGAGATTGTTGAGATGATTCACAGTTATGCGGAAGGTCTCAAGGCAGACGGGAAATATGACGATCTTATACAGCAGGTCAAGCAGTTCAAACTGGCAACTCAAATTTTTGATGCCTTTGGAGAAACCGTGGACAATTATTCGGTGCATGATATGTTCACGACGACGGATACTGATATCGAGCGGCAATTTCAGATTGCCGACGTAAAGCTCGGTCGAGAAGGCATCGGTATGGCCTATGGAAACAAGTATATGGATATGTCTGATCTGACGGCATTTAAAGTTGACGTTATTCTCTTTGTGGCAGATGAAGAGTGTATGAACCGGTTGCATTCCTATGCGGAGACCCGTTTTCACGGCCTGAATGACGATTATAGAAGATACATTGCCACCATAGAATCAGAGAAAATCCGCAAAGAATATGACAGTATTGTCTCTGATGGTGATTCTGTCAGCAAGCACAATTTCCGCTTGCCAGAAACTATACAGGTTCCTCATGAGGTTGGTGGTAAGGAATACAGAGATCATCTTTTTGTCAGTGAAGCGACTGGAACTGCAAAGCTGAAATTGAACGGATGGGAAGCCGAGCTCATCGAGACGGAGGAGAAGCGCCCGGACTTTGTATGCTGGATTCGTAATCCATCCAGAGGCTCATGGGCACTCTGCATTCCGTATGAAATCGATGGAGAAATCAAGCCGACTTATCCGGACTTCATTGTCGTAAGAAGAGATGAGCGTGTTGGGTATGTAATTGATATCCTTGAGCCTCACAGCCCAGATTTTAAAGATAACCTTGGCAAGGCTAAGGGCTTTGCTGAATACGCACGCCAGAATCCGGGAGTTGGAAGAATTCAGCTCATCCGCATGAGCAAGGATGCAATCGGAAAGAATCAGTTTAAGAGGCTGGATATGTCTAAAACAGCTATTCGTGATAAAGTCTCTCATGCAATAAATACAGACGAACTCGATCACATCTTTGATACGGATGGAGTTATCGAATAAGGAGGCATTCCATTATGGCAAATGAGCTGCAGCCATTGTCGCTGCTCTTTCAAAATAGATTATTCCTGATACCGGACTATCAGCGTGGCTATGCATGGTTGCAGCAACAGTTGGTGGATTTTTGGGATGACCTTGTAAATCTTCAGGCTGACCGCTATCACTATACAGGTCTCCTGTCCCTTAAGCCTCTAAAATGCAAGGAGACCGTCAGTTGGGGCGAGGACTTGTGGCTGGTCGAGAACGGATATAAGCCTTGCCATATAGTCGATGGTCAGCAGCGCATCACCACGTTTGTCATTCTCTTGAACGAGATTGTGGGATTCGTGCGCGGCTTGAATGAGAACAAGGGCAAGTCTGATAAGGAAATCACGCTGGGGTATGAAACAGTCGAAGAGATCGTTTCAAAATACATCTGCCGAAAAAGACCGCCGAATGGAGTAGTAACAACATACCTTTTTGGCTATGAGGTCGATAATCCCAGCGCGGAATACATGAAATATAAGGTGTTCGATGAGCCGTATTCCGGTGCAGTGAATGAGACTTACTATACAAAAAATCTGAAGTTTGCAAAGAACTTTTTTGCAGAGAACATCAGAAAGCTATATGAGGAGTCCGGAGAAGGCGGACTTGAGGCAGTAAATACTCTGTACAAGAAGCTCACCCAGCGCCTGATGTTTAATCTCCATGAAATCGACGATGATTACGATGTGTTTGTAGCTTTCGAGACCATGAACAATCGTGGTAAGAAGCTGACGAATCTTGAATTGTTGAAAAACAGACTAATCTATTTAACCACGCTTTATGATGATGAGGTGTTTGACGAGAAGGACAAGTCTGCCCTCCGTAAGAAGATAAATGACACTTGGAAGGAAGTCTACTATCAGCTTGGCAGGAACAAGAGTGTTCCTCTTTCCGATGATGACTTTTTGCGTGCCCATTGGATTATCTACTTCAGGTATTCCCGTAAACGTGGCGATGACTACATCAAATTCCTGCTAAGCAAGTTCTCTTCAAAGGGCATATTTGAAAAGGCACCTGTTCTGGTTGAGACAGAGGCCGAGTCGGTTATCAGCGATGATGTCACTGATGCAGACGACACGGAAGTTACTGAAACAGAAGAACAGGAAATCATAGAGGTATCCAAACTCCAGCCAAAAGAAATCGAGGACTATGTCAATAGCCTCAAAGATATGGCGAAGTACTGGTATGGCACCTATTTCCCATTTGAAAGTGCTAATCTTACTCCTGAAGAGCAAAAACGAGTCGATAGGCTTAACCGTATCGGCATCGGACATTTCAGGCCGCTAGTTACTGCGGTCATCAGTCGGCGGGATATTTCTGCAAACAGCAGAGTTAAAATCTTTGAAGCAGTTGAGCGCTTTATCTTTGTTGCATTTCGCTTGGGTAATTTTAATGCATCCTATGGCAGCAGTGATTATTATAGAGCTGCACGTCAGGTGTATGTGAAAGAAACGGATGTTGATGAGCTCTGCAAAGAAATATATGACAGGACAACGAACGATATCGATTTTGCCACGCAGAACTTTGTCACCAGAATTGAGAAATATTTTTCTACAGGGAATGGCTATTACGACTGGAACAGTCTACGATACTTCTTTTATGAATATGAGGCTAAGCTGGCAGAGAAAAATAATATAGATCGTTTCTGCACGTGGTCAATGTTTACAAAGTCCGAGAAGGATAAAGTGTCTATCGAGCATATTCTCCCTCAGACACCGACGAAGTATTACTGGCGTAATATGTACCGGCAGTTTAAGGATTCAGAAATCAAGATGCTTTCCGGAGCACTTGGGAACCTTCTGCCGTTGTCTCAGAGCGTAAACTCGGCTTTGCAGAATGATAGTTTTGAGGATAAGAAGCATTCCAAAACCACAGGACGTCGCGGGTACGAGAATGGATCTCACTCAGAGATAGAGGTATCCAAACTGCAGGATTGGACTGCATTTGAGATATACAGCAGAACTGAAAAGCTCCTCGTTTTCATGCAGGAACGCTGGAACCTGCAATTCGACGAAGAACAGTTGGAAAAGCTGATTGGCATTTCGTTCGTCAAAGATGGACGAGAAATCCCGGAGGAGTTGGAGGAAGTATCGGCAAACGTACCGAAATCCGAGAAAAGTGCAGAAGGCTCCGGAGATGATCAAAAACTGCAATTCTGGACAGCATTCGTAAACTATGCTTATGAGCACGGCAGATCAAGTGATATAGCAAAACAGAAAGCTGCTGGTCGTACATATTACGATGTGCACATAGGCGCGAACGGATATCACTTATTCTTTTCTATTCCCTATGGTAAACGAATCAAGATGGGCATCTACACCTATAATGTGGATACCTATAACCGTCTGAAGGAATTAAAAGACTAGATTGAGGCCGAATTTGATGAGAACCTAAATTGGGAATGCTCAAAATCGACAGGTACAACACGTTCCATCGTTATTGAGGAGAAGGCTGATGTATTCAATCCAGCAGAGCAGCCGAAAATATTTGATTGGATCATCGACCATTTTGACCGGATCACGACAGCATTATCTAATGCCGGAGAGCATCTCAGTATAAGCGGTGATTCCTCTGAAACGAGGTTTGAGATCAGAAAACGTTACTGGACGTATGCCCTAACACAAATCCATGAGGCTCATGGTAATCCCGGCTCTTTCAGCAATGTAAATCCGAGTACGGACAATTGGATAAACGGCTTCTTTGGCATTGGAGGTTTCTACCTCTGCTGTGTTGCGAATTTTGACTCTGCACGTTCAGAGGTCGTATTTGCCAGAGCGGAGAGATCAGAGAATAAAGCAGCGTTTGATGCTCTTTACCAGCATAAGAGCGAGATTGAATCGAAGCTGGGAACGGAGCTTCAGTGGAACCGTGGAGATGATATCAAATCCTCGAAGGTATTTATTCAGCTTGATAATGTGAGCATTGAAAACGAGGATGACTGGCCGCAGATGGCAAAGTTCCATGCAGAATGGTCAAAGAAGTTCTACGATTTGATTGTGCCGTATATAACGGTAGATTGGCAATAGTCCACTCAGGACGAGGAGCACTGATGGCAAATTTAAATTCTGAGAATCCGCACGTTGGACGCAAGTTCCAAGAATTTGTTCAAACGATTCTCAAAGAAAAATATAATACATATTTTGAGCAAGAAGCAGCAATCCCCATCGGCAGACCGCCAAAGGAGCACAAGTTTGATCTTGCCAATGCAGACAGGTCTATCGTGGCTGAATGCAAATGTTATACGTGGACTGATTCCGGGAATGTTCCGAGCGCAAAGTTGATGGGCTTGGACGAGGCTGTATTTTACTTTGGCTTTCTGCCTTCTGGGACAAAGAAGCTGCTTTGTATGAAAAAAGCAGTGTTTCGTGGCAAGCAGGAAACACTGGCTGAGTATTATGTTCGGGCACATGGGCATTTGCTTGAAGATGTCTCTGTAATAGAAATTTCTGATGATGGAACAATCAAGATTGTCAGAGATGGATCATCGATCCCAGCAGAGGCATATTAGGGCTACGACAATGAAATCCCATGCACTTGCGGAGCCGTCAAAGGTTGAGGCGATTTAATGCTTGATAATATGAATGGAGAAAATGCATGGTTTTTAATACATTTATAAAATGTCAGGTTTGCGGAAGTATTACCAGAGTCCGATTACAGGTTGGATGGCAAGAAGAACATCCTATTGTTGTGGCTTGCGGTAAATGTGGTACTTCCTTATCTGGCAGCGTTAAGATAGGACAAGACCGACCGGGGCTAAAGTTTTCTTTTGACAATGCGGATGAAATCCCGGATGCTGAAGCTGATTACATGGTTGAATGCTCTGGTGAATTTCCGACCGTGAAACAAGGCAAAGCAGCGGAGTTGGAAGAAGTCGTCATTACTCCGTTTATCCGCTATATGAATCGTATGAAGACGGATGATTCATATGAGCAGTTCGGAAAAGCGGTATCACAGCTTAAAGCAACAGAAAAGAAATGGAAGAGCTATAAAAGAATCATTGACCTCTTCAGAAGTAATAGTGAATACCTTGTTCAGGAGATACAAAAGGAATTCTCCAGACAATACTTTCAGTGCAGAGATGAGTCTGAGGTATTGAGAGCTGTTCATATGATTGAGGTTCATGGGTTTTATTCTGCACTCAAAAAAGATATCTTGGATAATCTCTCTTTTAGTGCAGGAATTATGAAACTGGACTCTGTTCAGCTGAAGAGCTTAGTAGACTTCTTAAATTCACATGATGGTTATCATTTTGAGGAGCTACAGGATTTGATATATAAGGTCTATGATGATTTTATAAAAATATACCAGCGCCTCATTCCTGCTCTCGCTTTACAGTATTGCAAAGATGATTCTTTTGATTTTGAAGTTGAAGGCTCGACAACAAGTAGCTTTGATAGTGTAAAACAGTTCTATTTGGATGTTTATGAAGCCCTTGGTAATTTGCTTGTTATCCCGGTCGCTCTTAATAACATAAAATACAGGGCTGACGCGAATTCGATGAATCCTTTGGAAGCGAATGTGTCTTCATTGGAGGATTTTATAAAGATCACAAAGGCATCGAGGTATCATTTCTGCTTGAACACAGAGGTATACACCGATTTCTTGCGTGTTGTAGTAAATGCAAAACTAAGAAATGCAATTGGACATAATGATGTTGAATATGACGCAGTGAGTCAGATCATTACTTACATTCCGAATCCGAAAGACAGAACCATAAAGAAAACGGAATATCTTCTCGAATTTGAAAACGAAGCGATGCACATGTTTCAGGCGTTATTGGGTGTTTCAGAATACCTGTATCGTCTGAGAGAACTTTCACTTATGTATGATGGCAAAATACCACTTATGGTTCAGGAAAGAGCAAACTGGCCGAAAAAGATAGGTCGTAATGATCCGTGTCCATGTGGAAGCGGGAAAAAATACAAATTCTGTCATGGAAGGAATTAGGGTTGAGGCGATGAAATCCCATGCACTCGCGGAGCAGATCAAGGTTGAGACGATGGGCTTGCCTGATTCCTGAAAAAGTCCCATTTCACGCGGGTTTCCTGAAATAGTGGATATGTTCCCGCGAACTTATGGACTTGAAGCGGACGAGGCAAATTTCGATTTTTTCAGATGAAATCGGCTGGATTTGTTTCCGCGAACGTCGGGAGGCTCTGACATCAAAATGGACGTATCGAGCCACGTTGAGACGGTTGTTCTTTTACGTAGGGAAACTGTCGACCATGTCGACGTGAGTTTGGACGTAGGAAAACTGTCAGCTAATGCCGGTGCCCATGCTACCTATCCAGGGATTAAGGCCTATGTGCTGGAACAATACGGCCTAAAGGTCTCTTCTCTCTACATCGCTCAGATTAAGGAGAAGTATGGCATTATTGAGCGGGAGAACTATAACAAGCCAAAATTAGAGAATACAAAGCAGCCCAAGTGCCCGCCGGAAAAGGAAACAGCGATTACAGAAGCCCTAAAACACTTTGGAATGATTGCGGAATAGAGAAAAGACGGCGACCTCTTGAAAAAGTGGTTGCCGTCTTTCCATATGCAGGTTGTCATGCTACTGTAGTATCGGTGTTGTCTGCTTCCGTTTTTTCGTTGGCCGTTTCCTCCAAAACTTCTACGCCGTACTTGGTAATCATTTCGGCGATAAAATAGGCGCAGCGTTTGAAGTCCGCCTGCTGTTTTGCCGTCATCATCTGTGATACTCCTATGTATTGGATTATCACGTGTGGATCACCCTTGATTTTGGTAGTCCCAACTGTGATGATTTACGGTATGCAAAGGTTTTTGACCATATCAGGGGATACCTACATTGAGGTTGAGTACTATGACAAAGCAGCCCGCCGAGGTCGGCAGGCTGCTTTTGGGTTTCTGCCAGAGTATTTGGCTTCACTGAGAAGACTCAGGACGCCGGTAGGCCCCATGGCCATTCACCCGGTATCGAACCAGTTTCCCATCTAAAGCAAGACCGGCCAGAATACGGTTGGCCGTAGCAGCTGATACGCCGCACAGCGCCCGCACATCTGCATTCGTGATATGCTCGTTGGTTTTCAGGTACTCCTCAATTTTCTTCCAGCGGCGGGTCGCCTTGTCCATCTTTCCATCGCTCATTTCATCGCTCGTATTGGCGGCGTCGATGAGTGATGCCTTGATAGCTGAGAGCATGAATTCAATAAATACTGTGGACTCTCCCGCGTCGTTGGATGCGTTGATGGCATCATAATACTCTTGCTGGCGGTCATGGATGATGGACTCCACGGGAAGCCAGGCAAAGGCCGGATTCCAGCGGGAGAGCAACAGTGTATGCCACAACCGGCCCACTCGGCCATTTCCATCG
>OGPH01002185.1_pt1 | contig 11799 bp, 10 predicted proteins | sample 1552891 | NCBI WGS metagenome assembly OGPH01 (sample SAMEA2580272, study PRJEB22360) | human gut metagenome | biome: human gut; feature: human-associated habitat; material: faeces | place: Denmark | collected 2008/2010 | reverse complement strand
CCAATGATTCCGGCAACACAAATATGGAATTTTTCAACTCTGCTGTCGGCGTTCTCCAGACCCTCGTCATCGCCCTCGGTGCCGGCCTCGGCATCTGGGGAGCCATCAACCTGCTGGAAGGCTACGGAAACGACAACCCCGGCGCAAAGAGCCAGGGCATGAAGCAGCTCATGGCGGGCGGCGGCGTGGCGCTCATCGGCGTCATTCTCGTTCCCCTGCTCTCCGGCCTGTTCGGTTAATCGCCCGCACAAATCCTTCGCGGCGTCCGCCCCTCTGGGCGGGCGCTGCGGGAAAGGAGGGTAAAGCCCATTGGATTTGATATGGCAGAAATTCACCGAATGGCTGAAGGAGCTGCTGATCAGCGGCATCATGGACAACGTGAACGGACTGTTTGACAACGTGAACAGCCGCGTGGCGGGCATCGCCGGGCAGGTGGGCGCTACGCCCCAGGGCTGGAACAGCGGCGTCTACGGCATGATCCGAACGCTGTCGGACAATGTGATTTTGCCCATCGCGGGCGTGATTCTCGCATTTGTCATGACGCTGGAGCTGATTCAGCTCATTACGGAAAAGAACAATATGCACGACGTGGACACCTGGATGTTCTTCAAATGGATATTCAAGACCGCCTGCGCCGTGCTCATCGTCACCAACACTTGGAACATCGTCATGGGCGTGTTCGAAGCGGCTCAGAGCGTCGTCAACAGCGCGTCGGGCATCATCATATCGGACACGTCTCTGACGTTCAACGAGCATATCGCGGGATTTGAAGCTGCGCTTGCGGAAATGGAGGTCTGGTCGCTGCTGGGGCTGTGGCTGGAGTCCGTGGTCGTGCATCTTTCCATGTGGGCGCTGACCATCTGCATTTTCATCATCTGCTACGGCAGAATGATCGAGATCTACTGCGTGACCTCCATCGCGCCCATCCCCATGGCGACCATGGCCAACCGGGAATGGGGGCAGATGGGCCAGAATTACCTCAGAAGCCTGCTGGCGCTGGGGTTTCAGGGCTTCCTCATCATCGTCTGCGTGGCGATCTACGCGGTGCTGATCCAGAACATCGTGGTGGAGAGCAGCGTCTCGGCGGCCATATGGACGTGCATGGGGTATACGGTGCTGCTGTGCTTCACGCTGTTTAAGACGAGCTCCCTTGCCAGGAGCCTGTTCCACGCCCACTGACGGAGGTGATGAAAATTGGCATACGTTCCCGTACCCAAGGACTTGAACGCGGTGAAAACCAAGGTCATGTTCAATTTAACAAAACGGCAGATTCTGTGCTTTGGCGGCGGCGCGCTCATCGGCGTACCGCTTTTCTTTCTGCTCAAGGGCAGTATCGGCAGCAGCGCGGCGGCTCTTTGCATGATGCTGGTCATGCTGCCCTTCTTCCTGCTGGCCATGTACGAAAAGAACGGTCAGCCGCCGGAGAAGCTCATCCGCAACATCGTGCAGGTATGCTTTCTGCGTCCCAAGCAGCGCCCGTACAGGACGAACAATTTCTACGACCTGCTGAACCGGCAGGATATTTTGGATAAGGAGGTCTACGCGATTGTCCACAAACAAAAACCCCGCAAGAAAGCTCACACGAGCCGAGCGAAAGCAGATCGACGCGGCGATTGCAAGAGCCAAGCGTCAGGATAAGCGAAAGAAGTCCGCCCAGGACAGCATCCCCTTTCAGCGGATGTACCCCGACGGCGTGTGCCGCGTGACGGACAATTACTACACGAAAACCGTGCAGTTTCAGGATATCAACTACCAGCTCAACCAGAACGAGGACAAGACCGCCATTTTCGACGGCTGGTGCGACTTCCTCAACTATTTTGATTCCTCCATCCGCTTCCAGCTCTCCTTCATCAACCTCTCCGCCACGCGGGATACCTACGCCCGGCGCATCGCCATCCCCTTGCAGGGCGACTGCTTCGACAAGCTCCGCACCGAGTACACCGGGATGCTGCAAAGCCAGCTTGCCCGCGGCAACAACGGGCTGATTAAGACCAAATACCTGACCTTCGGCGTGGAGGCGGACAGCCTGAAGGCGGCAAAACCCCGATTGGAGCGCATCGAGACGGATATCCTCAACAACTTCCGCCGTCTGGGCGTGCAGGCGGAGAGCCTGAACGGGATGGAGCGCCTGCGCCTGCTGCACGGGATGCTCCACATGGACGAGCCGCAGCCCTTCCGCTTTTCGTGGGACTGGCTGGCTCCCTCCGGGCTGTCGGTGAAGGACTTCATCGCGCCCAGCGCCTTTGAGTTCAATACCGGCAGCAGCTTCGGCGTGGGCAGCAAGACCGGCTGCGTATCCTTCTTGCAGATTTTAGCGCCGGAACTCAACGACCGGATGCTGGCGGATTTTCTCGATATGGAAAGCTCCCTTATCGTCAGTATGCATGTCCAGTCCGTGGATCAGGTAAAGGCAATCAAGACCATTAAGCGCAAGATCACCGATTTGCAGAAGATGACCATTGAGGAGCAGAAAAAGGCGGTGCGCTCCGGCTACGATATGGATATTATCCCCTCCGACCTTGCCACCTACGGCACGGAGGCGAAAAAGCTCTTGCAGGAGCTGCAAAGCCGCAACGAGCGTATGTTCCTTTTGACCTTCCTTGTGGTGAACGTGGCGGACAACAGGCAGCGCCTCGGCAACAACGTCTTTCAGGCGGGCTCCATCGCCCAGAAGTACAACTGCCAGCTCACGCGGCTGGACTTTCAGCAGGAGGAGGGCTTCATGTCCGCGCTGCCGCTGGGGTATAACCAGATCGAGATCCAGCGGGGGCTGACCACCTCCAGCGTGGCGATCTTCGTGCCGTTTACCACCCAGGAGCTGTTTCAGGACGGCAAGGAAGCCCTGTACTGCGGGCTGAACGCCCTTTCCAATAACCTCATCATGGTAGACAGAAAGCTGCTGAAAAACCCGAACGGGCTGATCTTAGGCACGCCCGGAAGCGGCAAGTCCTTCTCTGCCAAGCGTGAGATCGCCAACGTGTTCCTCGTCACGAATGACGATATCATCATCTGCGACCCGGAGGCGGAGTACGGGCCGCTGGTGGAGCACCTGCACGGGCAGGTAGTGAAGATCTCGCCCACCTCCACCGACTACCTGAACCCCATGGATTTGAACCTGAATTACAGCGACGACGAAAACCCGCTGAGCCTGAAATCCGACTTCATCCTCTCCCTGTGCGAGCTGATCGTGGGCGGCAAGGACGGCCTCATGCCGGTGGAAAAGACCATCATCGACCGCTGTGTGCGCTCTGTTTACCGGGAGTACCTGAGCGACCCACGCCCGGAGAAGATGCCGATTTTAGAGGACTTGTACAACGAGCTTCGCAGGCAGGATGAAAAGGAAGCGCAGTATATCGCCACGGCGCTGGAAATCTACGTCACCGGCTCACTCAACGTGTTCAACCACCGCAGCAACGTGAATATCGAAAACCGCGTGGTCAGCTTCGATATCAAGGAGCTGGGCAAGCAGCTCAAAAAGATCGGGATGCTGGTGGTGCAGGACGCGGTGTGGAACCGCGTCACAATTAACCGGGAACAGCGCAAGTCCACCCGCTACTATATCGACGAAATGCACCTTCTTTTGAAGGAGGAGCAGACCGCCGCGTATACGGTGGAGATATGGAAGCGCTTCCGCAAATGGGGCGGCGTTCCCACGGGCATCACGCAGAACGTCAAAGACCTGCTATCCAGCCGTGAGGTGGAGAACATCTTTGAAAACTCCGACTATGTGTATATGCTCAACCAGGCTTCCGGCGACCGGCAGATTCTGGCGAAGCAGCTCAACATCTCGCCCCATCAGCTCTCGTATGTGACCCAATCCGCCGAGGGCGAGGGGCTTTTGTTCTACGGCAGCGTGATCCTGCCCTTCGTAGACCGCTTCCCCAAGGATACGGAGCTGTACAAAATCATCACGACCAAGCTCTCGGAGCAGGTGCAGTCAGAATAGAGACGAGAAAGGATGTGCGAATATGAATAACAATCTGATGATCTTTGAAAACCCGGAGTTCGGTGAACTGCGCTCCCTGCGCATGAACGGCGAACCGTGGTTCGTGGGCAGAGACGTTGCGATGGCGTTGGGCTATGGCAAGGGGAAGTCTCTGAATAATGCTGTTTCCAAGCACGTTGACGATGAGGACAAAGGGGTCACTGAAATGATGACCCCCGGCGGAAAGCAGAATGTTATTATCATCAACGAATCCGGCCTTTACAGTCTCATCCTCTCCAGCAAGCTGGAGCGCGCAAAGAAGTTCAAGCGCTGGGTGACGGCCGAGGTGCTGCCCTCCATCCGCAAGCACGGCGCGTATATGACGGATGCGCTTCTTAGCCGGATGGATGAGCACCCCGAGCTGATCTCGGAGTATATCGGCAAGCTCCGTGCGGAAAACGCAAAGGCGAACGCCGCGCGGGAGGCGCTGAAAAAGGCGGAGGCCGAGAACGCGCGGCTGGCTCCGAAGGCCAGCTACTACGATTCCTTTGTGGGCGTTGAGAGCCTGACCTGTCTCCGCTATACCGCCAAGGAGCTGGGCGTTCCGCAGAAGAAATTTATCGGCTACCTGCTGGAAAAGGGGTATGTGTTCAGAGACCGTCACCGCAGCGACCGTGTATTTGTCAGAGCCGGCAAGCGCAACGACCCGCTGTTTGTGACCAGAGATTTTTACCTTCCCAACGGCACAAAAAGCGAATACACCCTCGTCACGCCTGCCGGAAAGGTGCATTTTCTGAAAATCGCGGAGAAAATCCGCGTCTGGGAGCCCCGTGAGGTTGCAGAGGGCAAAGACGCCAGCGAACAGGCCGTCTTTGCCGCGTGCGTATGACGATCCAATCCCCACAGAATCGAGGTGATGAATATGGCAAAACGCTCGCCAAGGCTGATTTTTACCGAGGAAGAACGCACCCTGCCGGAGCTGGAACGAGCTGTCCGCAAGGCGGACAGGGCGGCGGTTAAGCTGGAAAAGGCCGAAGCGAAAATTCCCAAGAAAACCGTTAAGGTCAAAAAGCGCGTTGTGGACGCCGAGAGCGGCAAGGTCACGACGCGCCTTTTCTTTGAGGAGGCGGACAAAAAGCGTCCGCCCTCCAAGCTGGCGCACGCCGCAAGGAAAGCGCCGCTGGATACCGTCCGCAGCGCAGTCCACCGCAAGCTCCGGGAGGAGGGCGATGACAACCCCGGCACGGAGGCGGCGAACACCCTGACCGAGACGGCGGAGCGCACCTGGCGCATTGCGGAATCGGCGCACCGCTCCCATGCGGAAAAGCCCTACCGCAGGGCGGACAAGGCGGAAGCCGCCGCAGACAAAGCCAATCTCAAGGCGCTGAACAAACAGTACGAGCAGGAATACGGCAGGGCTTCCAACCCCTATTCCCGCTGGCAGCAGAAGCAGGCCATTAAAAAGGAATACGCCGCCGCAAAAGCGGGGAACGGCGCGAGGAATACCGTCAAAGCGTCCGAGACCACCGCAAAGGCGGCCAGGCGCGCCGCCGAGGGAAGCAAGGAACTCGGCAGCTTTTTTGTCCGGCACAAAAAGGGCTTCCTCATCGCGGGCGGTGTCGCCGCTGCGATACTGCTGCTCATGACCTGCATTTCCTCCTGCTCCACGCTGTTTCAGGGCGGGCTGTCCGGCATTGCGGCCTCCACCTATCCGCTGGAGGATGCGGATATGCTGGCGGCGGAAGCGGCCTACTGCGCCATGGAGGACGAGCTGCGGGAATACCTGAACAGCTACGAAAGCACCCACGATTACGACGAGTACCACTTCGACCTGGACGAGATTGAGCACGACCCCTATGTGCTCATTTCCATGATTACCGCCCTCAAGGGCGGAGAATGGACGATTGACGAAATAGGCGGGATTCTGGAGACGCTGTTTGAAAAGCAGTATATCTTAACGGAAACCGTCGCCACGGAAACCAGATACCGCACCGAAACGCATATCGGCTATTACACCGACGAAAACGGCAATCTGCAAAGCTACGAGTACGAGGTGGAAGTGCCATACACCTACTATATTTGTACGGTCACGCTTGAAAACTTCAACCTCTCCCATGTGCCGGTGCATATCATGTCCCACGATCAGCTCTCCATGTACGCCGTGTATATGAGCGTGCTGGGCAACCGCCCCGACCTGTTCCCCGGCTCCCCGTATGTGAACCGGTACTACCACACCCAGTATGAGAAGTACGAGATACCCCCGGAAGCGCTGGCGGACGAGCAGTTCGCCGCTATCATCAAGGAAGCGGAGAAGTATCTGGGCTACCCCTATATCTGGGGCGGCAGCTCGCCCGCCACCTCCTTCGACTGCTCCGGCTTCGTTTCGTATGTCTACAACAACTGCGGCCTGCATTGGAGCTTCGGCAGGCTGGGCGCGGAGGGTCTGCGGGGCATGTGCGCCTACGTCTCCCCGGAAAGCGCCCGTCCCGGCGACCTTATTTTCTTTGAAAAGACCTACGACACCGCAGGCGCGTCCCATGTGGGCATCTATGTGGGCAATAACAGGATGCTCCACTGCGGCGACCCCATTCACTACGCTTCCATCGACACGAGCTACTGGCGAAGCCATTTTCTCCAGTTTGGCAGATTACCTTAGCAACAACCATATCAATGCAAAGGAGGATGTTATGAACCCGCGACTTGAAAAGCTGCGTCAGGAGCGCGAGAAGCTGGCGGAAAAGCTCACATCGCTGACCGCACGGCTCAAAGCCCTGGACGAGCAGATTCTGAAGCTGGAAAACACGGATATTGTGGGCATCGTCCGTGAGAACGGGCTGACCATCGAGCAGCTCGCGGCGCTGATGGCGATGCTGGAAAAGCGTCCCACGGCGGCGCTGCCCGACGAATACAGAAAAACGGAGGAATTTATGGATGAAGAATAAATGGAGATTTTTTGCCGTGACGCTGGCCGTCGTGCTCTGCATGACGGTCTTTTCCGTTACGGTCTATGCAGGCGGCGATATGGTCGATTCAACAATGGGCGACCCGACCATGGAAACCCCAACTGCAACCACACAGCCGGAGAATACGAATACCGGTGAGCAGACCCCAAACGGACAGACCCTGACCGTGCTTGTGACCGAAAATGCGGACGGAAGCCATACCGTGACCATTTGGGATCGGAGCTGGACGCTTCCCGCCAAACGGGAGCAGGCCGGAAAGGTGGTCAACGTCCGCACCTATTTGAACCTGCGCACCGGCCCCGGCACGGATTACACCGTGATCGGGCGTCTGCTCAACGGCGCGGAGGTGAAGGTGCTGGAGGAAAGCAACGGCTGGTACAAGGTGGTCGTGCCGGAGCAGACCGGCTATGTATACGGCAAATACCTTGACGTCATGAACGCGCCGACAGAAAACAGCGGAAGCGATACGGATATGGCGGGACTGCCGGAGCTGCTGCTGCAATATTACGCCGCTGCCGGAGGTTCCGCGCCCCTGACCCCGGACGGCAACCTGACGCTCATGGACGACATCGGCTCCGCTTTCGGCGCAGGCAAGCAGTTCATCACCGTGACGACCAAGGGCGGCAATACCTTTTATCTCATCATCGACCGGGACGATAAGGGCAATGAGAACGTCCATTTCCTGAATCTTGTGGACGAGGCCGACCTGCTGGCGCTGACCAAGGACGGCGAGAGCATCGTCCCCGCCTGCACCTGCACGGACAAATGCGCCGTTGGCAAGATCAACACGGGCTGCAAGGTGTGCAGAACCAATATGAGCGAGTGCGCGGGTAAGGAGCAAGCCGCAGAAATAACGCCCCAGCCCGCCGAGCCTGCGGAGACCGCGCCTGAAAAGAGTACCGGCGGCGCGGGGCTCATTGTGGTCGTCCTCCTGCTCCTGCTGGGCGGCGGCGGTGCGCTGTACTGGTTCAAGCTCCGCAAGCCAAAGGCTGACACCCGTGGGGCGGACGATCCGGACGATTACGACTACGGCGAGGACGAGGAAGATGAGGATTACGAATTTGAAGATGAAAACACTGCTGACAGTGAGGAGGACAAAAACCAATGATGAATACGACCTGTTACCGGCTTGTTGTGTGTGAAAAGCCCTCCGTGGCAAGGAGCATCGCTTCCGTCCTTGGCGCATGCAGGCGCGAGGACGGTTTTCTTTCAGGCGGCGGCTATCTCGTCTCCTGGTGCTTCGGGCATCTTGCGGAGCTTTCAGATGCGGACGCCTACGACGAAAAGTACGGCAAATGGCGAAGGGAGGACTTGCCCATCCTGCCGGATAGCTGGCAGTACACCGTGGCGAGGGACAAGCAGAAGCAGATGAACACACTGCGCACCCTCATGCACAGAGAGGACGTTTGCGAGGTCATCAACGCCTGCGACGCCGGGCGCGAGGGCGAGCTGATCTTCCGCACGGCGTACCGGCTCAACAACTGCCGCAAGCGCGTAAAGCGGCTCTGGATTTCCTCCATGGAGGATGCGGCTATCTTTGAGGGCTTTGAAAATCTCCGCGACGGCGCGGAGTACGACAACCTCTACGCCTCCGCCCTCTGCCGCAGCAAGGCGGACTGGCTGGTGGGTATCAACGCCACCCGCCTGTTTTCCGTGATGTACCACCGCACCCTGAACGTGGGGCGCGTGGTATCGCCCACGCTTGCGCTGCTGGTGCAGCGGGAAGCGGAAATCAACGCCTTTCAGCCGGAGACCTTCTACACCGTCCATCTGGACTTTAACGGCTTCTCCGCCGCAGGCGGGCGCATGAAGGAGCAGGCAGAGGCGGAGCGGCTTGCCGGGGACTGCAACAGCAAAACCGCCGCTGTTACCTCCGTCGTGCAGACAAAAAAGACGGAGAAAGCTCCGGCGCTCTACGACCTGACCACCCTCCAGCGGGATGCGAACCGCTTGCTTGGGTACACGGCGCAGCAGACGCTGGATTATCTGCAAAGCCTTTATGAAAGGAAGCTCTGCACCTACCCCCGCACCGACAGCCGCTATCTCACCGACGATATGGAGAGCGGTGTAAACGCGCTGGCGCTGTGCTGCGCGGGCATCTGCGGCACGGAGCCGCCCGCAGCCGTCTGTTCGGGGCAGGTGTGCAGCAGCAAAAATGTCAGCGGCCACCACGCCGTCGTTCCCACCATGGCAGCGGGCGAAACGGATTTGGAAACCTTGCTCGCAGGCGAACGGGAAATCCTGCGCCTTGCCGCCCGTCAGGTGCTTATGGCGGTCAGCGCGCCCTTCGTCTGTCTGGAGACCGAGGCAAGGCTGAACTGCGGCGGAAATGCCTTTGCCGCCAAGGGGAAAACAATCCTTCATATGGGTTGGAGGGCATACACGGAAAAGGGCAAACAGGACAGCACCCTCCCGGAGCTTTCCGAGGGACAGTCGCTTCCCGTTTCCTCCTGCGCGGTCAAAGAGGGAAAAACGACCCCGCCCAAACACTTCACTGATGTTATATGCTATGAAAGGGGGATAAGAAATCGCCCATAGAAAGGAGAATTGACCCATGAAAACAAAGCAAACAGGAAGCGGAAAAATCACAGCCCTTTATGAGAGGTTGAGCCGCGACGACGAACTGACAGGCGACAGCAATTCGATTATCAATCAAAAGAAGCTGCTTGAAGATTATGCAAAATCGCATGGCTTTACTAACTGCGCCCACTTTACCGACGATGGGTGGTCTGGGGCTAATTTTGACCGTCCGAATTGGAAGCGCATGATTGAAAGCATTGAAAGCGGCGAGGTTTCCCATGTCCTTGTAAAAGATTTAAGTCGCGTCGGTAGGGATTACTTGCAAGTGGGATTTTATACCGAAGTGATGTTCAGAGAAAACGGCGTGCGCTTTATCGCCATTGCCAACGGTGTAGACAGCGACAAACGGGAAAGCAGCGAGTTTGCGCCGTTTTTGAACATTATGAACGAGTGGTATGTTCGTGACTCCAGCCGCAAAATCACAACTGTTTTACGGGCAAAGGGAATGTCCGGCGCACATTTGACAAACCATTGCATATACGGCTACAAGAAAGACCCGAATGATAAAAACCATTGGATTATTGACGAGGAAGCCGCCGAGGTAGTACGCCGGATTTACCGAATGGCGATAGAGGGCAAAGGTCCGTATGAAACCGCCCGTATTCTTGCGTTGGAAAAGATAGAAAGACCGTCCTACTATCTTGCACAGCGCGGCATGGGAAATCACAAGTCAAACTACAATTCAACCGAGCCTTACGCATGGCGCGGCAATACAATTTCCGATATTCTGTCAAAGCCGGAATACATGGGGCATACCGTAAACTTTCGGACTTACAAGGAAAGCTACAAGGACAAACGCTCCAAAGCGACACCCAAAGAGGATTTAGTTATCTTCGAGGACACACAGGAAGCCATCATTGACAAAGAAACATGGGAGCGCGTACAGTCATTGAGAAAAACAATCCGCAGAACTGACACCATCGGAGAAGCCAACCCCTTAACCGGCTTAATGTTTTGTGCCGATTGTGGGGCGAAGATGTATAACCATCGAGGGAAAGCGGGAAAGGCGCGGGATTGGGCGGGGCGACCAAACGGGAAAAGGCGTCCAGACCGCGACGAATACAACTGCTCCCGATACGATTTAGGAAATCAGCGATATGACACCTACTGCACCACCCACCTTATCCGCACCGTTGTTGTAAATGAACTGCTACTTGAAGCGATAAAGGAAGTATGCAACTACGCGCAGAACAATGAAGCCGCCTTTATTGAACAAGTCTGCTCCGCTTCCGGGGAACGGCAGAAAAAGGCTATCAAGACCATACGGCAGAGGAAACAGCGCAGCGAGAAACGCGCCGATGAATTGAGCCGCTTGATACGAAAGCTCTATGAGGATAATGTCAATGGGAAACTTTCTGATAAGCTCTTTGAGCAAATGCTACACGATTTTGAACTTGAATTGGACGGGCTGAACACAAGCATTACCCAAGACCAACAGGAGCTTGACCGTATCAGCAGCGAGAGCGTCAATGCGGAAAAGTTTATCGCTCTTGTGAAGCGGTACACAGATTTTTCCGAGCTTACCCCCGCCATGATAAATGAGTTTATTGAAAAAATCCTTGTCCACCAAGCGGAGGGCAAAGGGGCAAGCCGCACACAGGAAATTGAGATTTTCTTTAACTTCGTGGGCAAGGTGGAAATCCCACACGAGGAAGTGGAACTGACGGAGGAAGAAATCGCCGCGATAGCCGAACAGGAACGCCGACGGGCAAAGAAAGCCGAGTACAACCGCCGCTATATGCAGAAAAAACGCAAACAATGGAAAGAGCAGCAAGAACAGGCACAGGAGCCGCAAGAGCCTATCGAGCTTCCTCTTGTGCAGGACGAGAAAGGAGCATTGAGCGCATGAGAAGATTGATTGACAACGGCGACGCACCCGCCAAGAAAAAGCCCCCTATCGGGCATTACGGACACTTGCGGAAAGCCTACCTTGAGGGCTACCGCCCCGACCTCTACACCGCCCTTGTCGCAAGCGAAAGCCTCTATGAGCATTGCGCCGAGATTGAAGCCGCCGTCCGTCGCCGCCTTGACCTCATTATCCCGCAGCTTGCCGAGGGTGCGGGCGCAACCGAGGAACTGAAAGCCGCAGACCCCATGCAATGGGTGGGGCTGATGAACACCTGCAAGGCGCAAGCGGAGGAAATCGTCAAGTTTGAGCTTATCTATGTATGAGCGTCAAGAGCCGAAAAAATCCCATATTTCACGATAGAAACGCTCTGGACGAGGAATGTATCGCCGGAGCGTTTTCTATTGGAAAATCGCCGTTTTTCCCAAGCCAAGAGCCGGGAAAAACACCCGAAAAATGCCCCTATTGCGTAACAGGGGCGCAGA
>OGPH01002179.1_pt1 | contig 11819 bp, 10 predicted proteins | sample 1552891 | NCBI WGS metagenome assembly OGPH01 (sample SAMEA2580272, study PRJEB22360) | human gut metagenome | biome: human gut; feature: human-associated habitat; material: faeces | place: Denmark | collected 2008/2010 | reverse complement strand
AGATTTACTTCAGCTCGACTGCCCATCCAACCGGAATTTAGTTTTTCTATTGAGGTAATTATTTCATCTATGAAACCGCGAGATTTGAATGGAGGCGTAGGCATGAAGGTTAGCTACAAAAAGCTCTGGAAACTGCTGATCGACCGGGATATGAAAAAACGAGATCTGGAGAAGGCCGCCGGAATCAGCCATTATACGATCAATAAATTGAACCATGGGGACAATGTAACCACAGACGTGCTGGGGCGTATCTGCAAGGCGCTGGACTGCACACTCGATGACATTATGGAGTTTGTGGATGAATAGTGATCGGCCTTGGATGGCTTTTATAATAAAAAACAATATACAGTTCGAGAGGTGTAAATAATGGCAAAGACAAAAAAGCAAGTCTCAATGGAAGCAGGCTTGTGGAATGCATGTAACAAATTAAGAGGTAGTGTTACGGCGACTGATTACGTAAATGTGGTGCTTGGTTTGCTATTTTTGCGTTTCGCTTACGATAAGTTCAACGCGCAACGAGAGAAACTGCTAGCTGATGAAGATACGGCTGATTTTATTGAAAATCCTCGCTTCTACTCCAAAGACAATGTGTTCTTTCTTGAGGAAACAGACCGGTGGAGCTACATTAAGGACAACTCTAAGTCCAATAAAATCTTCACATATATTGACGATGCATTCCGTAATATTGAGAAGAATAACCCATCTTTGAGGGGCGCGCTTCCAATTGGATTTTATGTCACGTTACACATTGAGCCCTCTAAGTTTTCTTCTCTAATCGATGAAATAGATCGGCTGCAGTATTCCCAGAGCGAAGCTGATGATGTGATTGGTCGTGTGTACGAGTATTTCCTGAAAAAGTTTTGTATTGCCGCTAAGTCAGAAAAGGGAGAGTTCTATACTCCAGCTAATATTGTTGAGCTGATGACGCTGCTTATTCAGCCTTACTCGGGTTCTGTATATGATCCATGCTGTGGGTCAGGTGGAATGTTTGTTCAGAGTGCAGAGTTTATTAAGCGGCATCAAGGAAGCAAAAAAGATATAACTATTTATGGCCAGGAATCTAATGATAAAACCTATAAGTTGGCTCGCATGAATTTGGCTATCCGTGGACTGAATTGTGACCTTGGCGATGTGGATGCCTCTACTTTCACTGCTGACAAGCACCCACATCTGCGGGCTGACTTTATCTTGGCAAATCCGCCGTTCAACTTGAAGAATTGGCGTACGGAAAATGAATTAAAAAATGATCACAGATGGGATGGCTATGAAGTTCCTCCTGTCAGCAATGCCAACTATGCCTGGATTTTACACATGTTATCACGGCTCTCCTACAATGGGACTGCTGCGTTTCTTCTGGCTAATGGTGCTTTGGGGGCTGATGCTGAGGAATATAAAATCCGCAAGCAGCTAATTGAGAACCGGAAGATTGAAGCGATTATCGTACTGCCCAGAGAGATGTTCTATGCCACGGATATCTCCGTAACTCTATGGATCGTGGGTAACCACAAAAAAGGCAAGAAGGTCAAGCGTGAAGGGCAGGAAGTTGTGCTGAGAGACAGAGAAAATGAGATCCTGTTCATTGATGCCAGGACTCTTGGCGATGGCGGCGCAAACGAAGATGGGTATGTCCAGTTGACCGAAGCTGATAAGCAAAAAATCGCATCAACTCTTTTTGCATGGCAGTCCCCGGATTGGCAGAGCCTTTACCACGACGTGCCGGAGTTTTGTTACTCCGCTACAATTGACGAAATCCGGAACAAGGATTGGAGCTTATATACATCAGATTATATAAAATTTATAGACCGGGATTTTGAAATTGACTACCAGTCCGAAATAAAAAAGATACAGGCAAATCTTCGGGAATCTACAAAAAGACAGCGAGCTGCCCTTGCTATGCTCGAATCCGCTATGGAGGGAATAAGCTATGGCATTGATTAAATATAAACTTGGAGATTTAATTTCTCTTTCTGATGAGAAGAACGGCGAGAACAAGTACAAAATAGAAGATGTAAAGGGTGTTTCAATCAAGAAAGCATTTATTGAGACCAAGGCAAATATGAGTGGCGTTTCTCTCACGCCCTACCTTATTGTGAAACCTGACTATTTTGCTTATGTTCCGGTAACGTCGCGCAATGGCAACAAAATCACAATTGCCCACAATGATACGACTAATACTTACATTGTTTCCAGCTCGTATATAGTTTTTTTTGTAAATCATCCGGATATACTGGATTCGGATTTCCTATTTATGTATTTTAATAGGCCGGAATTTGATCGCTATGCACGTTATCATTCATGGGGATCGGCGAGGGAAGTGTTCTCCTGGGACGCAATGTGTGGTATTGAAATAAATCTTCCCTCAATTGAAATTCAAAAGAAATATGTTGCTGTTTTTAAGGCGCTGTTGGCAAATAATAATGGAACTGATGATGTTTCAAAGATATGCCCTATTCTTGTAAAAGGAGCGATCGAGGAAGGAGGCCGCTGAGATGGCAAACTTCAAATACTACGAAAATGATTATGAGCTGGCTGTTCTGGAGCTTCTAGAAAGTTGTGGCTGGGAGTATCAGTGCGGCTATGACATCCACCGGGAGAAGGACGATATTATACTGCTGGACGATTTTCAGGAGTATCTCAGCCGGAAATATGGCTACTTTTCTGAGGATGAGCTGCACACTCTGATCTCTTACATTACCAGCTATTCCAACCAATCATTGTATCGCTCCATGAAAGAGACCTACAAACTCCTGACCCGTGGTTACATGCTGCATCGGGATGACGGGACAGACCAGTTTATTGACTTTTTTGATTTCGGCAGAGATGCAGAAACGGTCAATGCGTTCCGCGCGGTCAACCAGTTTGAATTTGAGGAATACCATAACCGCCGTCCTGATATAGTTCTGTTCATCAATGGTATTCCGGTGTCTATCTTTGAACTCAAGAACCCGGCAGACGAAACTGTCTCCATTGCGGATGCCTACGACCAGACCCATATCCGCTATGCACAGGATATTCCTTTCCTGATGAAATTTGATTTTATCAACGTTATCAGCGATGGTGCGAACACTCGCTATGGCTCGCTGTTTAGCAGTTATGAGTTCTACTTCAAATGGAACTCTACTAACGGCGAAGATTACAGTAACGCTGACGGGATCGAGTCGATTCACGTCCTGATACGCGGTCTCTTTGCCCACAGAACCGTACTGAACATCCTGAGCAACTATGTCTACTTCCCCGACAACAGCGATAGCAATCTACTAATTTTGCCAAAGTATTATCAATACTATGGTGCAGAGAAAATGTATGCTCATATCCTAGAGGAATATGGGGCTGGGAGTGGTAAAGGTGGCACTTATTGGGGCGCTACTGGTTGCGGAAAGTCCTATACCATGCTTTTTCTCTCCAAACGGTTGACCATGTCGTTGGAGCTACATAAGCCTACGATTATCCTGCTTACCGACAGAAATGATTTGGACGAGCAGCTTTCACATGATTTTGAAAATGCCAAGGAATATCTGGTAGACGAGAATTCGATCAGCATTCCTAATCGGAAAAAGCTTCTCGAAAAACTTGGAAACATCGAGAGCGGCGGCATTTATCTGATGACTATCCAGAAGTTTTCTGAGGATATAAGTTTGCTTAGCAATCGTAAAAATATCATCTGCATTTCAGACGAGGCGCACCGGACACAAACCAATACGGAGGCAAAATACGTCATCTCCAAAAGTGACGCTAAGAAAACCTACGGCTTCGCCAAATATCTGCGGGATTCCTTCCCTAATGCCACTTATGTCGGCTTTACCGGTACGCCAATTGATGCTACCTTGCGTGTTTTTGGTGATGTGGTTGTTCAGTACACCATGAAGCAATCCCTTGATGATGGTTCTACCGTAGGGATTGCCCGGTTGCCCGGTCCCCGTGAAGTGCAACTTGACGAAAAAATAGCACAGGCTTGCGACGAATATTATCGCTTGCAGGCAGAAGCTGGAGCAAATGAGTATCAGATTGAAAAGTCCAAAAAAGACATGACTAATCTGAAAATTATCCTCGGCAATCCAGATCGGCTGGATATCGTGGTCAAACACTTCATCTGGCACTATGAGAAGCGCTGTGAGGAACACGCTACAGTGAATGGAAAAGCCATGTTTGTATGCTATGATCGCGAGATTGCATGGATGGTATACAACAAAGTCAAGGCTCTGCGACCAGAGTGGTTTGTAAAAAGAAAATGTGCACCAGAATATGAAGGCAGTAAACTTGATCGTGACGCTATCAATATTGAAAAGGTGGCGTTGGTCTGCACTAACGGAAAAAATGATCCGGCGAAGATGACCGAGGTGATTGGAGACGCCAAGACTCGAAAGGCTTATGCCAGAGCTTTCAAGGACGACAAATCCAATCTAAAAATTGCCATTGTGGTAGATATGTGGATTACCGGCTTTGATGTCCCTTCTATGGACACCATGTATTTGGACAAGCCGATTGAGACGCACAACCTGATCCAGACCATCTCCCGCGTGAACCGTGTATTCAAAGGAAAAACGGAAGGCTTGATTGTCGATTATATCGGCTTAGAGGGTGCGATTCTTACCGCAATGAAATTATATAATGGCGATATAACACCAGTAAACGGTATTGATACTTCGCTTGTAATATTTAAGGATTTCTTAGATAGAACGATCCAACTGATGCGCGGTTATGACTATAGTGCGTTCTTTACAAAGAGTATTTCTCCGTTAGATCGGTTAACAGTTATTCAGAAGGGCGTCGAATATGTACTTGCAGAGAAGGCACGGAGAGATAATTTTATGGGCTTTACATTGCGCTGCAAGAAGGCCTTTGATGTTTGTATCGGTCATGAGCAAATTACAGATCAAGAAGTAGAACAACTCCATTTCTTCCTCTGTGTGCGCTCGGTTATTTTTAAAATGACCGCTGGTGATACGCCGGACGCGACATTAATGAACAAGCATATTGAAGAACTTGTGAATCGCGCTATCAGTTCCACTTACAGCGGCAAAGAATTTAACTTTGACGAACAGCCTACTGATGACATTCAAATGCTGTTTAGTGACGAATTTATTGACAAACTGAAAAAGATTCCTTATCCACACACGAAATATCAGGCATTAGTAAAATTATTAAAACGAGCTATCAAAGAGTTTGGAAAGACCAACCGATTGAAGGCGATTGAATTTTCTAAAAAACTCAAGAATGTCGTTGATCGCTATAACTCAAGAAATACAATCAGCGATGTGGATGATATCATCGACGACGTAGTAAACAATCTGAGTGAAGAATTGGAAAGAATCTTTACCGAGCTGAAACAAGAAAAACAGTCGTTTGAGAATCTCGGTATTACCTTTGAGGAAAAAGCCTTTTACGACATCCTTATTGTTGTGGCGGAGAAATATGGTTTTAAAGAGCAACTCTCAGACGATACTTACATTTTCTTGGCTAAAGAGATCCAGAAATTGGTCGGAAATAAATCCAAGTACACCGATTGGACAAATCGCCAGGATGTTAAGGATGAACTTTATGCCGATGTCGCTAAGTTGCTAAAGAAGAACGGATATCCACCAAAGACCATTGATGTTGCTTATGACGAGATCATGAAACAGGTGGAGAATTACAAGCAAAATGCGGATTGATATCCCAAGGAGGTAAGGAATTCCCGTATGAAAAAACTGGACTTACACATTCATACCATTCAGACTGTAAGTGATCATGCTTTTACTTTCTCGATGGATAAGTTAAAAGAATATATCAAGCAGCTCGCAATTGATGGGATTGCCATTACGGACCACAATACGTTTAACCTGCAACAGTATAAAAAAATCCGGGACGAGCTTTCAGATATCTGCACGGTATTGCCCGGAATAGAGATTAACATTGGCAAAAAAAATTTTGGACATTTGATTTGTATCACGGAACAAGATGATATTGAGGATTTTTCTGCCCGTTGCTCATCGATAGAGGACAAAATTAATGCGCCAAATGATTTTGTAACGCTAGATCAACTCAGGGGAATATTTGCCGACTTTGGTAAGTATTTATGGATTCCCCACTACGACAAGAAACCGACCGTAAGCGCCGATATTATTTCTGATATGCAGGACTATATTTTGTGCGGTGAAGTTGGTAGCGTTAAGAAGTTTATTTATCATCAAAAAGACAGTGAATCATTGGTGCCATTATATTTTAGTGATGTAAGGCCAACGGAAGAACTGGAAAAATTCCCATCTCGGCAGACGTTTTTTGACATTGATGAAGTAAGTGTTTCAGCTATCAAAAAATCACTAATTGATAGAAGACACGTTGCGCTTACCGAAGAAGAAGGCAATAGCCGTTTTTACGTACTGCCCGATTTACCGATATCTACAGGGCTTACGGTAGTAATAGGCGAAAGATCTTCTGGAAAAACCTTTACGCTAGACCAAATTGCAAAGCAATACGAGAATATCAAATACATCAAGCAGTTTGCATTGATTGAAACCAAACCAGAACAAGCAGCGAAAGATTTTACTGATCAGATTGCCAAAAAACGTAGTAGTTTTGCGGAAGAATATTTTACGCCATTTAAGGATGCGGTAGATACTGTTAAGTCGATCTCACTAAATGATGACGATCACGGTTTAGGGCAATATATTTCTACTCTTGTCCGCTACGCGACAGAGTCGGATCGTGCAGATATGTTTGCAAAATGTGCCCTGTATCGCGAAACAAAATTCCCAGTTAGAAATTTTGATGGTATAGAAAAACTGATCGAATCAGTTGAAAATTTATTGGATGCGCGAGAGTACCGAGATATTATTGATCGTCATGTTACTCGCGATGCATTGCTTGCATTGCGCGAGGACTTACTAAAGAGGCGTCAGCAGGAAAAGCGCCGTTTGCTCGAGGAGGCATGGGTAAACGATGTGGTTGGGGAAATCCAAAAATCTCTCAGATCCCGAACGTCTGCTGTTACTGTATCCGACTGTGATTTTTATGAATTTCAGATGAACCGTATGAAGGTCAAGAAATTTAATGAGCTGGTCAACATAATTAAAGAAGAAGCGGTTATTAATAAAAAGACCGTGGGTGGATTTACTATCCAAACTCAGAAGCGACGGTATAACAGCGCAAGTGAATTGAAGTCCGCTAGCGGCAAGAAGTCAGTTTCCTTTTCACAGTATATGGACGAATATACTGACGACCCTTACCGATACTTGCTGGGGCTTATGGAGATGACCGATATTCCTGATGCTGATTATTACAAATACTTTGTATACATTGATTACCAAATTTTAAACCAGTATGGATACCCACTTTCTGGTGGTGAACGGGCAGAATTTAGATTACTTCAGGAAATTGATGATGCCAATCGCTATGAAATGCTTCTAATCGATGAACCAGAATCATCATTTGACAACCTATTCTTGCGTGATCGAGTTAATAAGATTATACGAGAGCTCTCTGATACTATGCCGGTTATTCTGGTAACGCACAATAATACGGTGGGCGCTTCTATTAGGCCAGATTATCTTGTTTACACAAAAAGAATTATTGGAGATTCTGTTGTTTATGAACGGTACTATGGTTTGCCAAGCAGTAAGGAGTTAAAGTCATCCACGGGTAGTTCTATCAAAAATTTTCAGGCCATTTTAGATTGCTTAGAAGCTGGCGAGAGCACTTATAACGAAAGGAAACACGATTATGATTTACTTAAAGATTGAAAAAGGAAAAGGATACTTCCTTAATGAGAAAGGTGATCTGCAGGAAATCCATGAAATTTGCAAAGAGGATCTTTTGAGGCTTCTCGATTCTGCCACAGACAGCGATATAAATTTTGAAATGGATGAAATGAAGGACGGAAATATTCAAAATGAAGCACATCGGATAATCTATGATAGTTTGTATAGAAAGTTTAAGGAGCTATTAGAAAACAAATCTCGATTTATAGATGAAAGTGAGAGCCTATACAAAGACGCCTTACAAAAATACAAAGACAACTAGAAGGCGCATTTGTGTGCGCCTTCTAGCGCCTCTAATGGCAAACATCCTAATGCTAAAGAAAAATAATTTACCGGTCAGACGTATTTTCCCAAACGCACCTGACCGGTATTATTTTATCTACATCCTCTCCGGCGCATAAACTACCATCAAATCTATGTATCGCTCATCGTCGCCCTGCACCTCAAAATCATAGCGAATAATATAATCCCGGATACTATAACCTCGGTAAGGATTGCTCAGGGTATACAGCTCTCCAGTAGTGAAGTCAATCAGGGAATAACGGGTACTGGCAAGATAAGCCTCGTCGTCACTATTCACGTGATCAGCATAATACTCACAAACTTCGTCCAGACAATTCTGGCAAAGTTGTTCTGCCAGTGATTCGCAGTCCAATCCGTACGCATCTCCCAGATAAATCTTTATCTCGGAGATTCCACGCTCCGGCCACGGATTGCACACGATAGAGCCATTGCCTTCTCCAAAAGAAGAGATACGTGTACCAGAACCGCCTTCTAGTGTTTCATTTCCATCATCGTCGTAAGTACGCACGCCGGTGTCTATTACCGCCAGATCCGGCCAGTAAATAATGCCGACAGAATCAAACTTATAATAGTAGTCAAGCAGTCCACCCGGTGGGTTACCACACACAAAACAGTCTTCTTGCTCGACAGCAGATTCTAAGGTTAACTCATACTTCGGCTCCCTGTTATTGCTTTCTTCATGAGATGCTGCGCTGCAGCCAGTGAGTATAATCATAAGGGAAAATAAAAGGAATAGATTTCTTTGCTTCATCAGTCGCCTCCCGCAAAAGAAAAAGGACGCTCCTGCCTAGCAGAAAAGACGTCCTTATTTCCTGATAATTCCCTGTATATACGCTTTCACCAATTCTTGTTGCCGACTGTCCATTAAGTTCCAGTCCTTGAGCAGTTCTTCCTGATCTTTGGTCAGATCCAAAACCCTTTCGCCTTCAGCAAAGAACTGCGATAAAGTGATACCAAAACCGTCACATATTTTCTCTAAAGTCTGGATTGTGGGTACGCTTTTCCGGTTCAGCAACGTAGAGATTGATGACTGAGCAATTCCTGATTTCTGAGCGAGCCGATATCTGCTCATATGCTTTTTCTCACACAATTCCTCGATTCGCTCTATAATATAGTTCTCAGCCGACAAGTATTCTACACCTCATTTCCGATATGATACCCTCATTGTACTGTGAACTTAGGTAACTTATCAGATTATATGTAACGAAGTAGAATACTTAGGAGTTGCGTCATATACAGGTAAAAAAATAAGGTTCATGTAGAGTATACCACACTCGACGTATGGCTGAACACCTCTATTTTAAGCAGAATTAGCCATTGACATACACTTGAAATATTATGATTTTTTAACAAAGTTGCATTTTATTGCTATAATTAAGGTATCATGAAAAAAGTTACAATCCCTCTATCAGAACTGTTTGGCGATTGTGCCGTTAATCTAGAAGGAGCTAAGAAGGTTAGGGCTCTGGTGCTTATGCCTGCGTTTTTCCTTCTCAAAAATTGTGCTGAAGCTGACATTAACGACTATATTGACGCAATAGAGTTAGATTTTACCGGTATCAGCTACACAACTCGGGCTTTTATGCATGAACTGCTAGGGGAATTGATCTGTGAATTTGGCGAATGGGTCTATGACTATATTACCTACAAAGGTGCCAATAGAAATGTATTCAGAGCTATTCTTAAGTCATATGAAACCATGCCCCAAAACCAAAAAGCATTTACTATGATTAAGATATAAGTACCGGGCAGGAATAATCCCACCCGGCATCCGTAATTCTAACATTTTTATTTTTCTGGATAGTCCCATCTGCTCCTGAGCTTGACTCCATTTTCCTTTAAACATCTGGAAATGACTTGAGTATCTACGTTCAGGTTCTTGGAGATCTCTTTTATAGTATGCATCTCCTTATACATTCTGATCACTTTTTTGTCATCGACTTTTGCCCGAGTCCGGCCACTTTTGCGAAGGGGAACTCCTTGTTGCTTGAGGAGTTTCACAATGGTCGTCTTACTGCAGTTAAATTCGGCACCCAACTCATAGCTTGCCTTGCCAGACTGATAAGCTGTGACGATCTTTTGTATTTCCTCAGGAGTGAAAGCTCTTTGGTAGGGTTGCTGAAGGCGATCTACCTTCTTTTTGTCAGTATAATAATCTGAATTTTCTCCCTTGTCATTTTTTGGGCTTTGTGAGATAATATCGGTATCGGACGGAGATAAGCGTCCGGCATGATTGGATAATTTAAACTCGAGAATTCCTTGGTAATTCTTCGAGGTAATTTCCATGAGTGCCACCAGCGGCAAGCTGCCGCTCCCAATTCGCGCACCTCACGTTGTGGGGTGCGTTTTCTTTTTTGCCGCGCTTGTAGCGGGTAGCTATTTTGTCATCTCTGCCAGGTCCGCACCCCGGGCAAGCCGCGAACTTCACCTTTGTGGAGTGCGTTCCTTTTTTGCCCGCGTTTCCCATTGGCGGCTATTCTGCCTTCTTAACCCCGGCTGAGCAAGCGGTTTCCCATGTTTTTGAGCTGGCATGGATGGGACCGTTCTTTTTCCACAGCGAGGTATTGGCGCTAAAACCTGGGTTTCTTGCCGCAGTGCAAACCCTTGGTGGAAAGGTCGCTCTTGATAAAAGCAGCGCTATCTTTACACCTATCATGTAAAAATTAGAGGGAGGGAAAAGCAGATGTTTCAAACCGCACCGGGAGTGACCATCCCCTTTCCAGAGAAAATCCAGGAACAATTTCAAGTTTATGAAGGGCAGTTGATTCGCGCCAATATCAGCTTTGAAAAACTGCGGCCCATACTTACTGAATTTTACCAAAGCCTGCCTGAGCCCTTGTTTTTTGTGCTGCAAATGCCCCTCTCTATACAAGAAGAACGGCAACTTGGGTGTGACGAAATTCTCCATCAAGAGGTATGCTATCTTGACGGGCAGACGCGGGAGCAAATGGACTCCATCTTTCATTCCTATGGACAGCTCTTGTTGGAAGACGGGATGTCCCAATTCGCAATTGCATCCCATGCCAGCCATGAGGAAGTATTCATTCAAAAGTACAAACTGGTGGATTTCTATTCTCCGTCGCCGCGCCGTTTCATCCCCCTCCTACAGCGTTATGGGCTTACGGAAACCAGCCATCTCTTCACGGTATGGGATACTTTTTCACAAGAGACCCCCGGTGAGTGCAGGCGTATTGCGCGGGAAGAGTTGGACGTCTATGCCATAGCGGAGCGGCTAAAGGAGCAAGGCATGTACCGAGCAAAAATCATAGAGGATTGATCAAGGCATCTTGTGGGCAACGCCCCCTAAGGTGAGCCCGGATGCAGAGATTGCGGAGGGACTTACCGCAAATGATTTGAATGGTATTGAGCCGTGGATTCAGGGGCTAGGCCTTGTAGAATAACAGAGAAAGGCTATTATCCTCTTTACCACTCACGGGGGAAATGGCTTTTCCCAGGCAATCCAGACAATCCAGCAGTTTACAGCCTGGCGCCGCCATAATCAAGGACAGCCTCTCCATTTCCCGTAAGAGTGTGCCTGACGCACAGGCGGACGTTACGGAATAGGTTGCAGGGCCGAACCTATCAGACACTTGCCCTTGCAGGCAATAAAAGGCTTTCAGGGTAAAAAATAGGGAAGCGCCGGAGCGCTTCCCTATTTTTTTAGGGCGGGAGAACCTGCCGCACATGGAGGCTCTCCCCTTCCACGGTAAATTTGATTTGAAGCCCGGCAAAGGCCATCCCATAAACCCGCTGAGGGTCCTGTTGATAGGAAGGCCGGGG
>OGPH01002160.1_pt1 | contig 11953 bp, 8 predicted proteins | sample 1552891 | NCBI WGS metagenome assembly OGPH01 (sample SAMEA2580272, study PRJEB22360) | human gut metagenome | biome: human gut; feature: human-associated habitat; material: faeces | place: Denmark | collected 2008/2010 | reverse complement strand
TATTTGCACAAGATTTAGATACAAGCGAATGGTATTCGGCAACAGTTCCCGGTACGGTATTAACTACATTGGTGGATCAGGGAGTATACCCTGATCCCTATTGGGGGCTTAATAATCTGTTGATTCCCGATACACTTTGCCGGATGGATTGGTGGTATCGAAATTCATTTAATATTTCCCGTAATAGCAAGGGAGAAAAAGTAAAATTGATTCTGAATGGAATTAATTATAAAGCGGAGGTATGGTTTAATCATCAGTTATTAGGGACCATGACGGGTGCTTTTGAAAGAGGAATCTTTGATATAACTCGTTGGGTAGATTATGACAAAAAGAATCTGTTAGCCATCCGTATTCTTCCGCCTAATAATCCCGGTATTCCTCATGAGGCAAATAAGAAAGAAGGAATTGGTCCCAATGGTGGGGCATTATGTTTAGACGGTCCTACTTTTATCTCTTCGGAGGGGTGGGATTGGATTCCTGGTATACGCGACCGAAATATGGGGATTTGGCAGGATGTCAGAATAAAATTTGGCAATGAACTCGAAATTGTTGATACGCACGTGATTACGGATCTGCCTTTGCCTGACACTACTTCTGTTAATTTTATTGTTAATACGGAGATTTATAATTCTTCTAAAACTGCGTGTACTGCTGATTTGCATTTTAATATTGGCGGAGTATCTGCCATTTATCCGGTTTCTTTGAATGCCAATGAAAAGAGGATGATTAAACTGACTCCTCGTGAGTGTAAGGTATTGCAAATGAAAAATCCACGTCTTTGGTGGCCCAATGGATATGGAGAACAGTATTTATATGATGCATCTTTAAGTCTGGTCTCGTCAGGTAAGGACACACTTGATGTTAAGAAGATGCGTATCGGTATCCGTGAGCTGGAGTATGAATTGTCTGCATATGAGGATAATTCTCCTGTAGTGCGGTTAAACTATAATCCGACTGCTGCTTTGCAGGATGGAAAACCAGTTTTTGATGCTGTGAAACGCAAAAGAACGGATAGTAAGGTTCGCTATACGAATTATGATGGAGAATTTGTACCGAACTTATTGAAACCGGTATCTTCACAGGGAATAGAGTTAATAAAGGATTCGCTGATGAAAGAATATATGGTGATAAAGGTGAACGGTCAACGAATCTATTGCAAAGGAGGTAACTGGGGTATGGATGACGGTATGAAGCGTGTTTCCCGGGAGCGATTGGAACCAGCTTTGAAGTTGCATAAGAATATGAATTACAATATGATTCGTAATTGGACGGGTGAGAGCACGGAAGAAGTGTTCTATGAACTTTGTGATGAATATGGCATGTTGGTGATGAATGACTTTTGGCTTTCAACAGACGGATTTAATCTTAATCCATTAGATTATCGTCTGTTCATAAGGAATGTGACAGAGACAGTACGTCGTTTCCGTAATCACCCTTCCATTGCTTTATGGTGTGCACGTAATGAGGGGTTTGCTCCGAATGAACTTGAATACATGTTGGCTGCTACTTTGGCTAAAGAAGACCGTAGCCGGCACTATACAGGAAATTCTCGTTCATTAAATAGTTCAGGAAGTGGGCCTTGGCGTTATCAATATGATGCCGGATGGTATTATCGTTCTTTGGCTGGTGGTTTCCGTTCAGAAGTGGGTACTCCTTCGTTACCAACGGCTGAAACCATTCGTGAATTTATGGCGGAAGAGGATACTTGGCCTATCAGTGATGTTTGGTATTACCATGACTGGCATAACCATAGATATGGTGACAAGACTTTTAGTGAACTTTATAAGGAAGGGATGGATCGTAAACTGGGACCTTCCGATAACTTGGATGATTTTTGCCGGAAAGCACAATTGATTAATTACGAAAGTCATCGGGCTATTTTTGAAGCATGGAATAGCAAGATGTGGAATGATGCTTCTGGAGTGCTACTTTGGATGAGTCATCCCGCATGGCCTAGTATGGTTTGGCAGAACTACAGTTCGAATGGGGAAACAGCCGGTGCTTATTATGGCACGCAAAAAGCGTGCCGTCCTCTTCATATTCAGATGAGTCTTAATCATCATAAAGTAGATATTATTAATACTACGCTGAAGGAATATCGGAATTTGAAAGTGGAAGTTGTGGTTTACGATAAAGTAGGAAAAAAGATACGCTCCTCACAACAGAAGGTAGCTCATGTGAAAGCTAATGTACTGACTCCTGTAATACAATTAGAGGATATAAAAGGACTTCCTGATTTCTGCTGGGTAAAGTTGGTGTTGACAACTAATAGCGGAAAGTTGCTTGATGATAATGTTTATTGGCTCAATCAGAAGGAATGGGACGGAAAAGTCTTGGCTAATTTGCCGGTTTCTTCGGTGAATGTTTCGGTGAAGAACTTCACGAAAAAGGCTAACCATTATGAGGGCAGGCTTATTGTGAAAAATCCGGGGCAATACTTGGCTGCTGCAATAGCATTGACATTAAGAGATGCGAAAACTGATGCGCCTATTCGTCCGGCTTATTTTGATGACGGATACTTTTATTTGATGCCTGGCGAATCTAAAGAGGTCCGTTTCCAAGTAGACTGTAAAGAAGGTATTGATAAGATGCTTTTACGGGTAGATGGATATAATGTTGAATTGAAAGATATATTGTTGAATAATTAAAGACTAGGTGTTATGTATAAGAAGGTATTAATATTATTGTTTTTTGTTCCTTTTCAGTTGTTGTTTGCTCAAACAAGTATGTTGAAGGACTTTCCGGAAGGTTCTACTCCGGAAGAAATTGGTAAACGATTGGCATATCGCTTTCTAACCGAGAAGCATGCACTCCATATTGGAAAATGGATTGGTTATCCGGAAACATTTTATTGGAACGGGGCTTTGCGATATGCTTATCTTGCAAAAGATAAGGAACTTCTCAATCGTTTGCAAGATAAGTTTGAGCCTTTATTTACTGAAGAGAAGGCGTTGCAACCCATAATGAATCACGTTGATGTAAATATGTTCGGTAGCTTACCTCTTGAGTTGTATCTTGTGACAAAAGATAAGAAATATTGGTATTTAGGGTTGCCTTATGCCGATTCTCAATGGAAAGTGCCAGCAAACGCAAAACCGGAGGAAAAAGAATGGGCTGAAAAAGGATATTCCTGGCAAACACGTTTGTGGATTGATGATATGTATATGATTACAATCGTGCAGACTCGTGCTTATAAAGTGACGAAGGATAAGAAATATATCGATCGTGCAGCTAAAGAGATGGTGATGTATCTGGATGAACTACAACGTCCGAATGGCCTTTTCTATCATGCACCAGATGTTCCTTATTATTGGGGACGTGGAAATGGTTGGATGGCTGCAGGTATGACGGAGTTGCTTCAATGTTTGCCTAAGAATCATAAAGACCGTCCGCGTATTTTAGAAGGTTATCGGACAATGATGGAAAGTCTGAAGAAATATCAGAATCCGGAAGGTCTGTGGAATCAGTTGATCGACCAGTCTGATTGTTGGACTGAAACTTCAGGTTCGGCTATGTTTACTTTCGCATTTATCAAAGGGGTTAAGAATGGCTGGCTAGATGCAGAAGAATATGCTCCTGCGGCTCGTAAAGCATGGATGGCTTTAGTTTCATATCTTAATGATAAAAATCAGGTGAGAGAAATTTGTGTGGGAACGAATAAGAAGAACAGTAAACAGTACTATTATGATCGTCCGCGCCGTACGGGTGATTATCACGGACAGGGTCCTTATTTGTGGTGTGCTGCCGCTCTTATGGAAAAATAATCGTTTGGGTATGGGATCATAGTTGAGGCTTTGGAGAATTTCTGCCGATTTGGATAATTATTTCTATTTATAGCTCAATTTGTTTTATTCAATGTGGAGGATGTTCCCTAATTTTGCCTTAACAATTTAGTACAAATAGAATCAGGCAGGCTGATTCACATTAATATTTTATATGAGTCTGAAATATTTACTTTGTGGGATAGCTTTTGTAGCATGTGCTACTATTGCTAAAGCTTTTAATAATGTGCCGGAATCGATTTCGGCATCTATTTCCTTGAAAGTCCCGGGAAATAGCGCGAAATGTTATCCATTGACTTTTCAGAAGTCGCAGAATAATAACGGCACTTATTATTTGGAGAATTCGGAAAAAATACCGTTGACTGTGTCTCAAAACATAGTAGATAGTGATGATGGGTTACGTATTAGTGTGTCTATTACCGCATTGGAAGATATTTACTTTAATTACAATCAGCAGGTGGCAACAGACTTCCGCCATAACGATTGCCTGTTCTATATGCCGGGATTCTGGTATCGGCGTAATCTGCGTTCGCCCAAAGAAGCCCCTTCATTCCATACTTCAGACAGTTGGATTGTAAGTGAGGACAGGTTAAGCGCACCTCTCACCGGGATTTTCTGTGAGAAGAAACAACGTTTTATGACTGTCAACAGATTGGATAAATTCGTAAATAACACGTTGGCTACTCATCGCGAAGGGGAGGTTATTCTTTCGGATAAGACTTCTTTGGGGTATACCGGATTTGAAAATAAGGATGGGGTTGCTACTCTTTCTTTCGGCTTTCCTTATCGGGAGGCCCCTAAAAGTTATATCCGTAAATTGACATTAGCTCCGGCTGTAACGGCTTATCAGCATCTTAGAAAAGGAGAGACGATTTTGTTGACTTGGCAAATTACTGAAGGTGAAGCAAAAGATTATTCTGATTTTGTGCGCCATACTTGGGAATATTGTTATGATACATATTTGCCCAAGCCTGTAGATGCTCCCTATTCAATTGAATATATGAAGCAGACTCTTAGCCAATTCTTTGTAAGTAGTTTTGTGGATAAATATCCGTTGGTATATAATTCGGGCATACATCTTAGAACAGATGCATGTACAAGTAATGGGCAGGCAGAAGTTGGTTTTATAGGACGTGTTCTTCTGAATGCATTCAATGCCTGGGAATATGGTTGGGAATGTAACCGGGAAGATTTGAAAGTTAACAGTACCAAAATATTCGATAGTTATTTGAAGAACGGCTTCACGGTAGCAGGCTTTTTTAAGGAATCGGTAAACTTTGATAAGAACTTTGAGGATCCTGTTCATAGTATCCGTCGTCAATCGGAAGGGCTTTATGCAATCTTCCATTTCCTGGCTTATGAAAAAGAAAAAGGGCGCAAGCATCCGGAATGGGAACAGCGATTGAAAAAGATGTTGGATATGTTTCTGCAATTGCAAAATGCTGATGGTAGTTTTCCACGAAAGTTCCGTGATGACTTTTCCGTTGTAGATAAAAGCGGGGGAAGTACTCCTTCGGCTACATTACCTTTAGTCATGGGATATAAATACTTTAAGGATAAACGTTACTTGGATAGTGCCAAGCGGACTGCGGGTTATCTGGAGAAAGAATTGATTTCTAAGGCAGATTATTTTTCATCTACCCTTGATGCAAATTGTGAGGATAAAGAAGCGTCACTTTATGCTGCAACTGCTACCTATTATCTTTCATTAGTTACTAAAGGGGAGGAACACAAGCATTATGCTGATCTGACGAAGCAAGCCGCTTATTTTGCATTATCGTGGTATTATTTGTGGGATGTTCCTTTTGCTCCCGGACAGATGCTGGGTGATATTGGTTTGAAAACACGTGGCTGGGGAAATGTTTCGGTAGAAAATAATCATATTGATGTGTTTGTATTTGAATTTGCCGATGTACTTCGTTGGTTATCGAACGAATATAAAGAATCCCGTTTCTCGGACTTCGCAGAAGTGATTTCAACCTCTATGCGGCAGTTATTGCCTTATGAAGGACACATGTGTGGCATTGCCAAAGTGGGTTACTATCCGGAAGTTGTCCAACACACCAGTTGGGATTACGGGAAGAATGGCAAAGGATATTATAATGACATTTTCGCACCCGGATGGACTGTTGCTTCTTTATGGGAATTATTTACTCCTGGGCGTGCCGAGATTTTCTTAGAAAAATAATTTAAATTGCTGGTATAGGGTCTCTTAAAGTATGAATAAACTCTTTTATTCGTTATTGTTCTATTGTTTATCCGTTTCCCTTTCATTAGAAAGGGAAACGGATAATTCGCTTTTATTCGAGCGAGCAAATGAGTCATCTATGTTGATAATAGAGGACCGTTTGCCTATTGCCGATCCTTATGTGTTGTTTTATGAGGATAAGTACTATGCGTACGGTACTCGCACAAATGGTTTTGAAGTTTATATTTCTGATGATTTAGAGCATTGGAGACGTGGGGATAGACTGGCTTTGTCACCGCAAGACTCTTGGGGAACAAAGTGGTACTGGGCCCCTGAGGTGTATTATATAGAGTCAGAGAAGAAGTTTTATATGTTCTATACGGTAGATGAGCATATTTGTGTTGCCACTTCTGATAGTCCGGAGGGGCCTTTTGTGCAGGATGAAAAGAAGCCGGTCAGAGAAGAAAAAGGCATTGATGCTTCGTTGTTCATGGATGATGATGGTAAAGCTTATCTCTATTTTGTTCGTTTTACAGGAGGCAATGTGATTTGGGGTGTGAGATGAACTCCGATTTGAAAAGTGTCAAAGAAGAGACTTTGAGAGAATGTATAAAGGCTGATGCCAGTTGGGAATTACAGCAGGCTAAAGTAGCGGAAGGTCCCTCACTTCTTAAAAGAAACGGGGTATATTATTTGATTTACTCTGCTAATCATTTCAGAAGTCAGGATTATGCAGTGGGATATGCAACAGCTACCTCTCCGCTAGGACCTTGGAAGAAATATGACGGGAATCCTATTTTGTGCAGAGATAAGGATGTGGCTGCAGGATTGGTTGGAACAGGGCATGGAGCACCTTTTTTATGCAGGGATGGAAGTTACAAATATATTTATCATGCTCATTCGAGCGTAAATCGTGTAGAACCACGTACCTCATATTTGAATGATTTGATTTTTGGAGATGATGGAGTGATTTCTATCGTGGGAAATGTCATTAAGCCTGTAGTAGAATCATCTGAATAAAGATTGTGCCGATAACTTAGCTTCTTTGATCTATCAAGAGCAGTAAGTTATATCTAAATACTATAAATAGACAAATAGATTATTATGACTTCAAGAAGAGATTTTCTTAAAAAAGCAGGGTTACTCACTGCATCTTTGGCTGTCCCCGCTCTTAATGCGCAAGGGGAAACAGTGCAATCTAAGATACGTTTAAAGAACACAAAGATTGCGGTGGATGATCGGTGGGATGTTATTGTAATTGGTGGAGGACCTGCTGGGTGTACTGCTGCGATTTCTGCAGCCCGGGAGGGAGCTAATACTTTGCTGATTGAGGCAATGGGACAACTTGGCGGTATGGGAACAGCAGGTATGGTTCCGACATGGTGTCCGTTTTCTGATGGCGAAAAGATTATTTATCGAGGTTTGGCGGAAAAGATATTCGAGGCATCGAGAAAAGGAGTTCCTCATGAGAGAAAGCAAAAACTGAATTGGGTGAATATAAATCCTGAATATTTGATGCAGGTTTACGATCGGATGGTCGCTGAATCGGGGGCAAAAGTCCTTTTCTTCTCGAGGGTTGCTGCTGTTGAGATGTCAGCTGATGATACGGTAGATGCTATTATTGTAGCAAATAAATCCGGGCTTGTTGCATTCAAAGCAAAAGTCTTTATTGATGCGACGGGAGATGGAGATGTGGCTACTTGGGCAGGTGCTTCATTTAAAAAGGGAGGTGAGGATGGTATACTGCAAAGTTCTACTTTGTGCTTCTCGTTTGCCAATGTTGATAGCTATAACTACAATCTCATAGGTCCTTCATTGCATACGAGTAACAAAAATAGCCCTATCTTTGACGCGATTAGGTCCGGGAAATATCCATTGATAGGCAGACATTTCAATAGTAATTTGATCGGCCCGGATGTGGTACAATTCAATGCAGGACACATTGATAATGTTGATTCGACCGACCCATGGGCTACTACGCGGGCGATGGCTACCGGTAGGCAAATCGCTGAACAATACTTGGAGGCACTGAAAGAACTTCAGCCTAAAACTTTTGGTAGTGCTTTTGTTGTAAAGACTGCCTCTTTGTTGGGGGTTAGAGATAGTCGTCGGATTGAAGGGGATTATACGTTTACTTTCCAAGATTGGTTGGAGCGTAAAACATTTGAAGATGAGATCGGACGTAATTGTTACTATATTGATGTTCATAAACCGGGGCATAAAGAGACGCGTTACAAAAAAGGTGAATCTCATGGAATTCCTTATCGTTGCTTGACTCCTAAAGGTCTGAAGAATCTATTGACCGCCGGACGCTGTATTTCTACTGATGAAGAAGCTTTTGGAAGCTTGCGAGTGATGCCACCTTGTCTGGTGACTGGTGAAGCTGCCGGAATGGCTGCGGTACACGCTATTAAACAGGCAAAGAATGATGTTCATAAGATTGATGTCGGTTTTCTACGCAAAAGATTAAAAGAAGAAGGACAATACTTTTTATAAATATGTTAAGAACGATTTTTATAGGATATTCGTCTTGACAAATGCTTTTTAATGTTGTATCTTTGTAGTACGAGCTTTAATAAATAACAGATAAAAGAAGATGAAATAAATGACTTAAATGATATAATATTATAACAAATTCGGGCATGTTTCCTGATAAGTATCAGGAATGGTGTATCAGATATGGGCAAAAAGGCTGCAAATTTTATGAAATTTGCAGCCTTTTTGTTGTAAAAGATGGATTTGAAAACTTGGAAATCCGATTGCAGAGTTTTTAATAAACTCAGATACCATTTATAATAAACTGCTCAAAAGTTTATTAAAAACGTGAGATCCGTTTATATAGAAAATTGTTCATATTTTTATATGTTCTCAAGTTTGCGTTTAGAATATTCTTGGTTAAAGGTAACTATACTTAACAGACCAGAAAGTAATCAAATGAGGCAACAGCTTTCCTGTTGGCTAAATTTATACGTGAAGTTCCAGAACAAACCGTGCTCCTTTCGTGTAATTCGTATCCAGTGTCAGGCTTCCGTTCATCTTGGCAGCAATCAGTGAACAGATCGGTAATCCTAGTCCATCCCCTGTAGTCAGGTCTTTTACTTCTGTGAAAGGCTTAAAGAGATTTTCCTGTTGCTCTGCCGGAATTCCTGTCCCTGTATCCGTAACGATGAATTGGTGCGTGTGTGCTCCCCGTTTCTTGAATTCGAGACTGATACGACCCTGTTCGGTGTAGAAAGCGGCATTTTTCAGTAAATAGAGAAGAATGCGTTCCAACTGTTCCTTGTTTGTCTTTACCTGAAGTTTTGGTGCATTGACTGAAGATGTGACATCCGGTTTTATGTGTTCTTTGGCTCTATCCATCACATTTTCACAGAAAGTTCCCACATTGGTTTCACTTAGTTCATAGAACTCGGTTAGTGAGTTTTCCAAAGATGACAGTTCTTGAATATCATCACTGAATTTCTTCAAAGCTGCAACTTGTCCCTGCATTTGGGCAGCTTCTTGAGGAGCCTTCTGTGACAGTTCTTCGGCTGAAGTAGCCAGCGTATTCAGGGTAGGTTCCATTTGCGAAGATATATTCTGTATAAATTTGGTTTTTAGTTCATTGTGTTCATTGGCAATTTTCACGCTTTTCTTTAATTTACGATTGCCGGCGATGAATCGCAGCAATATCACAGCCAGTATTGCCAGGCCGGCTACCAATATAGCCACTAGCACACAGAGACTTATGATAATATACTGCTTGGCAGATAGTGAGTCGTCTTTCTCCTGTATGGTCAGTTGGCTTTCGTCATATTTTCTCTTCAGTACATTTAGCTCATCCTGTGCGGTTAACGTTTTTACAGAGTCTGTCCAGACAATGAAGCTTTCGTAAGTGCGTTCCATCAGTGGAGCATTGTTGCCTTTCCGTGCAATACTGATAAGGTTCTTGTAGCAATCGCTCACCTTGGCATAGTCTTTCTTTTCTTTATATTGGTTGATAAGTTTGCGGAAACAGGCATCGCCTTGTGTGTTCTGGTTGAAAGTATAATAATAGTTGGCTTTTGTATACAGCAGTGCCTCCGTTAGGGAGTCGTTCTTTGCAAGATTAGCTGTTTCTTCCAGTTTATCCAACTGTGTCTTTGCCTGTGCGGGGTTTTTCAGTGCGGTGTACATCTGCAATCGTTCCTTATTGATAAGGAAACGCAGGTCATAAAAGACTTTCTTTTTATTCTGTTCTCCGGTCCATAGAAGCTGCTCCATGTCACGGCAAAGCTCGAATCCTTCTTTATAGAAATTCTCTCTGACATATAAAGCATTGGCCTGAACACCACATTCTATTGCCTGTGGGTAGTTTTCGCGGGCGGCAAATGCTTCGTATGCTTTTTTGAATAAATAGCGCGCTTTGATATAATCTTTCTGTTTAAGGCTGCTCTGCGCTTGTTCCTTTAGCTCTGTAGCTCTGTCTTGGGGAGTTTGCGCAGAAGTCAGTATGGTGAAACAAAATATTATCAGGAGGCTTGTTATGGATGCTTTCATATTATTGCTTATTTGTTTGTCACAAATGTAAAACAAATATATGAAAAAAGGTAGCGTTCACGGTGAAATAATTTTTATCTGTTTATATTTACTGTGATTACCCTGCCCAGTTCTCTCTGTCGAGATTCCGATAACTGATGGCTTCTGCCAGGTGGCTGGGAAGTATTTGCTCTGTTTCTTCCAAATCGGCAATGGTGCGGGCTACTTTTAAAATCCGGTCATAGGCACGGGCGGATAAATTGAACCGTTCCATGGCGTTTTTTAATAACACAAGCCCTTTATCATCCGGTTGGGCATATGTTGCCAGCAATCTGCTGTTCATCTGTGCATTGCAATAAATACCCGTACATTCGGCATACCGTTTCTCCTGTATCTGACGCGCTTTTATTACTCGCTGCCGGATGATACTGCTCGACTCTCCCTGTCTTTGATCGGATATCTTGTCAAAGGGTACGGGAACTATCTCTATTTGAATGTCTATACGGTCTAATAACGGGCCGGATATCTTATTCAGGTATTTTTGTACTTGTCCGGGACTGCATACGCATGCTTTTGTCGGATGATTGTAATATCCACATGGGCATGGGTTCATAGATGCGACAAGCATCAGGTTAGCCGGATAACTAATGGTGCTTTTGATACGGGAAATGGTGATGTGTCGATCTTCCAGCGGTTGGCGCAATACTTCCAACACGCCCCTGTTGAACTCTGGTAACTCGTCCAGAAATAAAACCCCATTATGTGCCAGACTGATTTCTCCCGGCTGCGGGAAACTTCCGCCACCAACCATTGCTACTTGCGAGATCGTATGGTGTGGATCGCGGAACGGGCGTTGGGTAATCAATGAGGACCCGCGTTGCAGTTTTCCGGCAACCGAGTGTATCTTGGTCGTTTCCAGACTTTCCCCTAATGAAAGAGGGGGAAGAATGGACGGGAGTCGTTTAGCCATCATTGATTTGCCACTGCCTGGAGCACCTATCATGATTAAATTGTGTCCTCCGGCTGCTGCAACTTCCAAGGCTCTTTTCACGTTCTCTTGTCCTTTTACATCTGCAAAATCCAGGTCACTATGATTCTGTTGTTGATAGAATTCTTCCCGGGTATTGACAATAGTTGGTTCCAGTTCGCGTTCGTTGTTGAAAAACTCGATGACTTCTTTGATATTACTGACTCCGTATACTTTTAACTGGTTGACAACGGCGGTGCATTTTGTTGGGGAATGATAAGTCCCTCGAACCCGTCTTCGCGGGCTTTGATGGCGATAGGGAGTGCTCCCTTGATAGGCTGGATACTTCCGTCCAGACTTAGTTCACCCATCAGTAAATAGCGGGAGAATTTCTCGGAAGAGATTGTTTCACTGGCACCCAGCAGTCCGATGGCAAGCGGTAAATCATAGGCTGAACCTTCTTTGCGGATGTCAGCCGGTGCCATATTGACTACTATATTGCTTGTAGGCATTTTATAG
>OGPH01002157.1_pt1 | contig 11970 bp, 8 predicted proteins | sample 1552891 | NCBI WGS metagenome assembly OGPH01 (sample SAMEA2580272, study PRJEB22360) | human gut metagenome | biome: human gut; feature: human-associated habitat; material: faeces | place: Denmark | collected 2008/2010 | reverse complement strand
GGCTTATCAGCAACGACGGTCTGGATTGGGGCGGCGACGAACCGTCGACGAATAAAATCTGGGCAGCACAGAAACGTTCGGCTCCTGTGAAGGAGATCGAAGAGAATCCCGGCACGAGCGAGATCGAATTCGACCTGATCGAACTCAAGCCCGCGAACCTCGTGCAGGTGATGGGCGGTACGACCTCTAAAAACGGCAAGAAGTGGAACGCGCCCTCGAAGCGCATCAAACTGGAGGGGCCGGTTGTCATCCGCTCGGCGGGCGGCTCCGAAACCGAAGCCGCAAAGGTCTCGCTTCTGGCCTATCCGCGCGGCAAGTACGACTATTCGGACGTGATGAAGATTCACTGCAAGGCAACCTTCCTGCTGCCGGATGATTCCGCAGCATCGCCTTACGGCTTCGACTTCGCTCCGGACGAGGAAGAGGAAGTTGTCGGATAGCACCGTCGAGCGATGAATGTGAATCCGCACATCGAAATCGAGGCAGCGGAGGCTCTGCTGGACATCGGAGTCTCGCTGCCCTTTTTCAAAATCCCGTTTACCCGCAAGGTCGTGCGTCTGACGATGCGTCGGCCGTGTCTGGGCGGTCAAATACGCCTCGCACGGCTCTACCTCCAGACGGGCATCACCTACGAGCGGATGCTGGCGTTCACCAAGCACGAGGAGCTGGCCTACATGGCGCTGCACGGGCGGCGAGTGTCGAAAATGGTGGCCCTGACGATTTGCCGGGGAGCCTTCTCTACGTGGCTGTTCTCCGGCCTTCTGGCATGGCTGCTGCGCTGGTTCGTCGATGACGAGTACCTGCGTGTCGCGAACATGCAGTTCCTGCGCCTGCTGGGGACGAAGTCTTTTATGAGTATTATCAGATCGATCTCGACGGCGAACCCGATGAGACCGAGGCTGAGCCGCGAAAGAAGAAAAAAGGGGAGTTAAAGACCGTCTACGAAGGTTCCCATAGCCCCTTCGGAATGGTGTGGCAGATCGCTGCCGCGACAGGCTGGAGCGTCCGATATATCCTCTGGGGAGTGAACTATCAGACGCTGCGCATGATGCTGGCAGACGCGCCGCGCTACGTCAAGAAAAAAGAGAAGCCGCGAACGCTTTCCGGCTTCATACAATCGAGACTCAAGAAAACAAGTAAACCGCATGCCGAAACCCGTTGAAATAGAATTTTTGATGCGCGACAAGCTCTCCGGCGGCCTCGATGCCGCCGGGAAGTCTGCCGAGGCGCTCGGAGATCGTGTCGAGCGGGTTTCGCAAAGCATCACGGAGCGCATCGCGGCGCAGCGCGAACAGGTACGCTACGTCGAACAATGCCTGAAAGACCTGCGGCGTCAGTACGACCGGCTGGGGCCGGGCACGGCGCAGACGGAGATGCGCGCGGAGATCGAAGCCTGTACGCGTGCGCTCGAAGAGGACAAAGCCGTGCTGAACGGACTTCGCAGCGAGCACGAAAAGAACTCTGCGACGGCCCGCGGGCTTACGATGGAGCTGCGGCAGCTTCAGGGAGCGATGGCGAAGATGCGCCTCGAGGGGCGCCAGAACTCGCAGGAGTACCAGACGATGGCACAGCGTGCCGCATTGTTGCAGGATACGCTGGGCGACCTGCGCACGCAGACGAAGATTCTCTCGCACGACAATGCCGGGCTTCAGGGCTTGATAAGCGGTGCGAGCGGCGTTGCCGGGGCCTTCACGATGGCTACGGGCATCATGGGCGCCTTCGCGTCGGAGAACGAGAACCTCGTCAAGATTCAGACGCGCGTGCAGAGCGTGCTGGCCATCACGATGGGCTTGCAGCAGGTGATGAATGCCTTGAACAAAGATTCCGCCTTCCGGCTCGTGACGGTCGTCAAGATGAAGAACCTGCTGACGGCGGCCAATACTCGGCTGGCCGCGTCGCTGGGCATCTCGACGGCTGCGGCCTCGGCGCTCATGGCGACGCTGACGCTGGGGCTGTCGGCCGTCATCACGGGTCTGATCGTCCTGTGGGATCGTTATTCCGACTCGCAGGAGGCTGCTGCCGCCAAAGCCAAAGAGTGCGTGGAGATCGAGAAAGAGGGCCGTGCGCAGATGATCAAGACGCGCTTCGAGATCGACTCGACCCTGAAAAGCCTCAAGGAGTTCAACGGCACGAAGGAGCAGGAAAAGGCGAAGGTCGAAGAGCTCAATCGTAAATACGGCGAGAGCTTCGGCTACTACAACACCATTGCCGAATGGTACGATGTGCTGCTTCAAAAGGGCGAAGCGTACATTCAGATGCTCTTTTTGCAGGCGAAGGTGCAGGCTCTCATCAATAAGGCTACCGAGGCGGACGAGCAGGTGAATACGCTTCAGGCTACTCCGGCCGATAAAGTCAAGGGCGCCACCGGCGGCTTCGGCCGTTGGATGGCCAAAGTGGGCGGTGCGCAGATGGGGATACTGCCCAGTGAGATGGATCGCGAGGTCGACAAGTCGAATGAGAAAGTAAAAGCGAGGTTGGTACAGGCCGCTCGGGAGCAGCGTGACGCCTACCTCGACGAGGCGAAGAAGCTGGTGGAGGACATCGCCGATCTGGGCAAGGAGTCCGGCCTCGGCGGGTTCATCGCGCCTCCGAAGGACGGCTCCGGCGATGTATCCAAGCTCACGCAGAACCTCGTGGATTACGAAACGAAGGCCCGCCGGCGCATCGAGGATACGCGCATTTCGTTGATGAAGGAGGGCTTCGAGAAGGAGCGCGCCGAGGCGCAGAATGCCTTCGAGCAGGAGAAAGCTCGTATTGCCAAAGAGGAGCAGGAACGGCTTCAGCTTTACGAGCGTCTGCGTAAGGTCGGCGGGAAGGTTACGCCGGGACAGAAAAGTACGATCCTCGCCCAAGCCGCCGCGCAGCGTGTGCAGGCGGCCCGGAAGCTCGACCATACGCTGGCCGAGATCGACAAGAAGGAAGAGAAGGCGGATGCGGATCATCTCGAGAATCTTCTCAAAACCTACAAAGATTACGCTGCGGAGCGCGAGGATGCCGAGCGCAAGCACGATAAGGCCATCGCCGCGCTGCGGAGCCATCTGAGCGACGAGCGTCTGGCAGCGTTGGGCAAGCAGATGACGGATCGTTTCGTCGGTAATGTCGATCTGCTGGCCCGGCCGATGATCGACGCGGCGCGTCTGGCTGAGAAAGGGTGGCAGGATGCCGGCGAGGGTATAGCTACGGTGTTCAGCTCCCAGTTCGGCATTGATGACGCTGCCGGCAGGCGCCACGAGATTCTCATCACGCCGATTCTCCCCAACGGCGATGTCCTTTCGGAAGAGGAACTGAATGCGTACATCGACGAGTCACTGAACGGCGCCGAGGACATTCTGAAAGCCGATGCGCTGGGTCTGGTGATCGCCGTCGATGTCGATCCGGACGGTACGGCGGCGAGGCATTGCATCTGCTGCAGGAGAAGTACTACGCACTCAAACAGGATACGGAGGGCAATGCTGCTTCCGATGCGCGTATCCGCCGCGCGCTCAAGGTCGCCGAAGATACGAAGAACCGGGAGCTGGCCGATCTGTCGGGCCTTCTTGCGAAATACCGGGATTTCGAGGCACAGCGCGCGGAGATCAGGCGTCAGGGCAACGAGGATATCGCCGCGCTTGAAGAGCAGCGCACGGAGGCTAATTCGGAGCAGATCGACCGGGCCATCGCCGTTGCGCGTCAGAAGATCGAGGAGGGCATCCGCTCGGTGAACGACGCCGAGGCTGCGAGCATCTCCAAAGACAACGGATTCCTCAAGCAGCTCTTCGGCGATTACTCGTCGCTGTCGTTCGACAAGCTGCGCGAGCTGATCGCACAGGCGAAGGAGCTGCAGGCATACCTGAACGGCAAGGGGTCTGCGGAGGGTATCACCTTCATCTCCGCCGCGGATTTGAAGAATATCGAGAAGAGTCCTGCGGAGTTGGACAAGCTGCGCAAGGCGCTCGACAAGTTGCTCCAGACGGGCAAGAAGGGCGGTACCAACAAATGGGAGAACATCTTCAAGACGTTCGAGAAGGGTCTGGCCGAACTCAAGGGTGCGAACGGTATCAAGGATATCTCCGGAGCTATCGGAACCATCGGCGGCGCCGCCGCGGACGCCGCGGGGGAACTCGCCGCGATGTTCGATCAGATGGGCGACACCCAAACCGCGGATGCCATCAGCGGCGTGCAACAGGTCATGAGTGCCGTGTCGAACATCGGTCAGGGGTTCGCCAAAGGCGGCATCGTGGGAGGTATCGGAGCCGCCATCGGCGAAGCGGCCAACTTCATCGGGCAAGCCTTCGCCGCCGAAGCCCGGCATCGGGAGGCGCTGAAGGAGATCGAGCGTGCGAAGCTCGACTTCCAGCGGCAGTACAACCTCGCGCTGCTGGAGCAGAACCTGCTGCTCAAGGAGGCGTCGAACGTCTTCGGGGAGCGTCAGATCATGAAGGCTGCCAACGCCATGCAGGTCTACAAGGATGCTCTTTCGCAGTTCGAGGCCGAGATGAAGGGCTCGGCCCCTACGATGAACTGGTTCGAACGTATCACGGGCGACGCTCTCGGAACGTACGCAGCGCGCATGGCGCAGTACAAGGAGGGCATCTACGGACTCGCTTCGGCCCAGATCGTCACGGGACACAAGAAGACGGGTCTGTTCGGCTGGGGCAAAGGCAAGGATTTGTACAGCAGTATTCTCTCGGTCTATCCGGAGCTGATCGACGCCAACGGCGAACTGGATACTGCGATGCTCCAGACGATTCTCGACACGCGGAAGATGTCGGACGAGACACGCAAGTATCTGGAGAACCTCATCGAGTTGAAGGATGCGATGGACGAGGCGGAGCAGGCGTTGGAGGACTACCTGTCCTCGACCTTCGGGTCACTGGGCGACAGCGTGCTGGATCGTGTCCGTGACATGGCCAAAGGTGTCACGGGGGTCTACGGCGACATGTGCGACGACATCTCGTCCAAGCTCGAGGAGCTGGCCGAGCAGGTCGTCTACTCGCTGTTCTTCGCCGACAAGTTCGACAAATTGCAGGACGACCTGAAATCGATCTACGCGAGCGGCAAGAGCGAAGAGGACATCGCCTACGACGTGATGGATCTGCTCGACGACTTCTACTCGGGCATCGGTTCGAATATGGACGCTGCCGAGGCGTGGATGGAGGAGTTCGCGAAGCGCGCCGAAGAGATGGGATACGATCTGTGGAAGCCGGACGCGACCACGCAGAGCGGCAAGGCCGGAGCCTCCACGACCATGACGCAGGATCAGGGCACGAAGCTCGAGGGGCTGATGACGTCGCTTCAAATGCACGGTGCGAGCGTCGACGACAAGATGGATGACATCGCCGAAGGTCTGGGCTCCTCGCTCGATGCGCTGAACAGAATAGCGAAAAATACCGATACGTTGCCGCAGATATTGGCCTTGTGGCAGGCCATCAAGCGGGATGGTTTGAAAGCGAAATAGCGATATGGATGTACTGAAAGGACTTTTGCTGATCAATGACATCGACCCGTTCGATGCCTACGGGGCGTTCCTCGCGGAGGACAAGCCCGGCGACATGAAGAACTACTCGTCGCTGCTGAAACCCGCAGCGGTCAAGACGCAGAAGGAGGTGTCGCTGCGGGAACGTCACGGCGTGACGGTTCCCTCGACTATCGTGCAGCGCCGCGAGGCCCGTGACGTATCGCTGCAGTTCGCCATCTTGGCCGCCGACAGGGAGGAGTTCCTGTCGCGCTATGCGTCTTTCGTCGAGATGCTCCAGACGGGCGAGGAGGGGTGGCTTGATTTCTACTTTCCGGAGATGAACCGCCATTTCCACCTGTTCTACCGCGAGGCTTCGGATTATAAGCAGTTGACGGATTTCGAGGGCGAGGTCGCCGGCAAGTTCACGGTGAAGTTTCGCGAGCCTTTGCCGTCGTTTTAACCCCATTCAAACGCCGTTCGAACGGCATTCGAACATGAAGATAGGAAAAGATAAGATCAAGCATTTCGCCGTCTGCTTCGCAGTCGTCTTCGCGCTGGGCGCTCCCGGCGTCTGGCTGTCCGCAGGGTTGGCTCTGGGTAAGGAGTACGGCGACAAGAACGCCTCCGGCAACCATTGGTGCTGGTGGGATTTGTCGGCGGATGCCCTCGGCATCGCTGCGGGATACGGATGTTGCTGGCTGCTCATGAAACTTTGGAAATGAAAGTCTATAAACGGAAAAGCGTGCTGAAGCTAACGGTCTCGCCGTCGGAAAACTCCACGCGTCAGAAGCGGCTGATGGGCGACCACGTACTCGGTCTGTCGTTCACGGCTTTCGAATGCGTGCCGTTGGAGGTCTACGACTACGTGGACTTCGAGGGCGTGCGCTTCTGGATTACGGAGGAGTACGCCCCGAAGCAGACCTCGACGGTCGAATGGGAGTACGATTGCAAGTTTTACGGCATCGAGAGTCTCATGAGGCAGGCCCTCGTGCTGAAGATAGTCGACGGGGAGAACGATCCGATCTTCTCGTTGACGGCTCCGGCCCGCGAGCATATGGCTCTTATCGTGGCCAATATCAACCGGCAGATGGGCACGACCGACTGGAAGGTCGGCGAGGTTCTCTCGACGGAGAACCTGACCCTCGACTACGAGGGAACCTATTGCGACGAGGCGCTCTCGATGCTTGCCGATGCCGCGAAGACGGAGTTCTGGACGGACGGCATGACCGTGAACCTCTGCCGCTGCGAATACGGCGACGAGGCGGTGCTGGGCTACGACAACGGCCTCGTGTCGCTGGAGCGGGAATCCGCCGACAACGTCAAGTTCTTCACGCGTCTGTTCCCCATCGGCTCGACGCGCAACATCGATCCGGATGAGTACGGCTACAGCCGGCTGCAACTGCCCAGCCGTCGGTCGTATGTGGAGCAGAACACGCAGCAGGGCATCGTCGAGCACTACGAGCGGGATGCCTTCTCGGGTATCTATCCGCGGCGTATCGGCACGCTTTCAGGTGTCCGCAGCGAGCAGCATACGGACGATGACGGCGAGCCTTTCACGATCTACTACGTCAAGGACACGAGCCTGACGTTCGACCCGAACAGCTACGAGATCGGAGGTCTCGTGAAGCAGATGACCTTCCAGAGCGGCGAGCTGAACGGCCGGGACTTCGAGGTGAACTACGACACGAAGACGCGGGAGTTCGAGATCATCACCCAATGGCCCTACGACGACGATACGCAGTTGCCGGGCGGGTTGCTGATCCCGAAGGTCGGCGACGAATACATCCTGTGGAATATCCGCATGCCGAGGGAGTACTACCCCCTTGCCGAACAGGAGTTCGCCGAGGCCGTGGACGAGTACCTGCTCGAACACGGTCAGGATCGCTACGTCTATAAGGGTCGCACGGATTATGTCGAAGTCGCCCGGCGGCGCCTTACGCTCGACGTCGGTCGGCGCGTGCGGCTGGAGAGCGACGAATACTTCCCCGGCACGGGTTATCGGACGAGCCGCATCACCTCGATCTCTCAGAACGTGCAGTACCCCTCGGAGATGGACATCGAGGTGAGCGACGTGCTGGGCAAAGGCGCGCTGGAGAAGATCGACGAGGAGCTGGGCGAGGTGCGGCACTATGCCAAGACGGCTTCGGCGGGGCTTCCGGATATCGTGCGGAGCTGGGAGAACACGCCGGCCAGCGATTTCAACCTTTTCTCGGCGAAGCGCAGCCGCAAGGAGTTTCTCAACAAGCGGGAGAACGACACGGCGCAGGGGCTGATCACCTTCGAACAGGGATTGCGCCTCGGCGGCTTCAAGAGCGGCATTGCGGGCGGGGAGATAGACGCTGCGGGCAATGCGGAGCTGCTGTCTGTCGTCGTGCGCAGCCTGCTGCGATCCCCGTCGTTCGTCGACGGCCTGTTAGGGTCGGGATGGCAGTTGGAGATGGATGCGGACGGCATATCGCATCTGGCGGTGGATCGCCTGACGGTTCGTCAGACGATGCGGGTTCTGGAGCTGCTCGTGGAGAAGGTTCGCTCGGTGGGCGGCGAGCTCGTCGTGTCGGCCGCTGACGGAAAGGTCTCCGGTGTCGACATGGACGCTGCGGGGCAGCACTACCTGCTGACCTTCGAGATGGGGTGTCCGTTCGTCGCCGGCGACCTCGTCCGCTGCAAAGTCGAAGGCGGCGCGGCTTCGAAATCCTACTGGGTCGAGATCGCCTCGGTGGAGGGCGGTGTGGCGAGGGTCGCCGCCTCGGAGTTCGGGAATGCGCTGCCGGCCGTCGGCGACGAGTGCGTGCTGATGGGCAGCACGTCCGATCCGCAGCGTCAGGGATTGATCCTGATCTCGGCGACCGATGACGGGCAGCCGCACATCGACGTGATGAGCGGCGTGAGCGGCAAGACGCTCGCCGGCTGTCTTCGTGCCCGCATGGGCAATCTGGACGGCATCGCCGATTCGTGGTTTCCCGCAGACGATCAGCCGCACGGATACGGCTTGTATGCGGACAACGCCTATCTGCGCGGCCGCTTTCTGCTCACCACGGGCGAGGATGTCCTGACGAAGTTCGAGGTGATGGAGGGTACGATCCGTTCGAGCGTCGAATCGATGCGCAACGACTTCACGACGGGCCAGAGTTTCCTGAACAATCCGAACTTCGGCAATGGCATGCGCTACTGGGACTCGGACAATGATATCGCCTTCTTCACGCTCGGCGGGAAATATCTGTGGGTGAACGGCGCACCCTATTCGAACAAGGGTAGCTACGCGGGTGTCGAGTATGTCGACGGCCGCACGGTGATGTGTATCAACAACAACTACATCCTCCAGAAGAATGCCGACTTCAAGACGCGGCCGGCCTACGAGCCGGGGCTGGACGGGCTGCTCAAGGCCAAGCCGGTGTTCCTCACGTTCTTTTACAAATGCACGGAGCCGGGGACGCTGGTGATCGAATTCGAGGATGTCGACCAGACGGGCTTTCAAAACTTTCAGGAGTTTCGCATCACGCAGGATATCGCCGCCGGCGAAGGTTACCGCACGTTCGAGGGCAGCGGCCTGTGGAACGGTACGGGCGACTTCCGGCTGTCGTTCAGCGGCAAGATGTACCTCTACATGCTGATGCTGTCGCTCGACCACATCGAGGACTTCGTCTATTCGCACAAGACGCTCTTCGAGCAGACCGACCTGCTGGTGAAGATCGCCACGGAGTCGTTCGACAAGGACGGGAATCTCGTCAACACGACGGGGCTCGTCAGCCGCGAAGACGTCGCCGGGATGTACGCCATTGCCGGGGACGGCACGTTGCAATCGTTCGTCGGGGCTTCGGCGGAGGGTGTTTTCATCAAGGCCGGCAGTATCAAATTGGAAGGTTTGGTCACGGCAAACGGGAACTTCAGGATTCTGGAGGACGGAAGCATCGAGGCCGCCAACGGAGTCTTCAAGGGCGAGATCGAGGCTACGAGCGGAACCATCGGGGGCTTCGAGATCGGCCGGAACCGCATCGGAGCCGTTGCGTCGCAGACCGGCTCCGGGGGCAGTTTGGCTATTTACGAGAATTTTTTCCGCGTGGGCGGCGATTCGGGCTATGCGATGCTGGGCAACGACGTGATCCCGGCCTCGGCCGGCGGAGCTTTCAGTGCGGTCGGCCGCATCGTGAACCAGAAGCAGAATGCGGGTGCGCAATGGGGTTTCGACGCCGCGAACTACGGCCTGTTCATCGACGTGAGCGGCGGTACGAAGAACTACGGCATCAGCAGCAATGCGGCGTTGATCGCGCCCTCTTTCATTGGCACGAAGGCCGGCATCCTGACATTCGACAGCGGCAGTTACAAGGTCGACTTCTCGCAGTGCAACGTCATCCTGATGTACTACAACGATCCGAATTATAGCGGGACGAATGTCGAACTTCCCGGCGAGCTCTCCGTCGCCCGTCAGTTCGGGCTGTCGGTGCTGCCGGACGATTTCGCGGCCACTGTGACGTTCCGCGTCCGTCCGGGGTCGAAGAAGATCACCCTGCAGGGCATCTATAACCACAACGAGGCGCTCGTGGACTACGGAATGGAGTCCGGGGATTCCGTCACCGTGCTGATCACGAAGATCGACGGGTTCCGCTACCAGATATTGAACCACTCAAATTAAGGAGAAATGAAAAAAGTCAACCTCAAGGAATTCGATGTCTTTACGGACATCTCGAAACGGCAGCGCGTACGTTGCGACATGCGCCGGAGCGTCGCTAACCTGCTCTACAACCAGATGCACGGCATCGAGGCGCTGAATCTGGCTCTGACGATCCACCGCAGCGAAGGTGAGCTGTCGGTTTCGGACGACGACCTGCGCATGCTTCAGACGGCTGTCGAGCGCTTCGGAACGCCCGCATTGATCGATGCGTTCGCGGAGCATGTCAAGGAATACAACGAAACCCCTCAAACGGAATAGGATATGGCAATCACGGATGAAGAGAAGAATCTTCTCAAGAAGGAGATTCTGGACGAGATCAAGGCGTCGTCGCAGGGCGTTCTGGAATTGGAGAAGGTCACGGCGCTCACGGGCGTGAACTCGCTTCCGGCCATGCAGGGCACGAAGGTGGTGCTGGTACCCCTGCCGCTGCTGTCGAAGCCTGCGGAGGATGCCGCCGCTGTAGCCCTTGCAGCCGCTTCGGAGGCCGCGGACGCCACGGCCGAAACGGAGGATGTCGCGGACGTCACGCGGGAGCTGGCCAAAGAGATGGCCACGGCCACGGCCCAGACGAAGAGTGCCACGGCTGCTGCCGAAAGCGTCGTTGCAGAGTTCAATGCCGTTGCCGAAACGGCGCTGGGCGGCACGTCGCTGTTCAACGTCAATGCACGCTGCGGCGATGCGGCCTACACGTTGGAGACGGCGCTGCAGGCACTCGCAGCGCAGGAGATGAACGACGGAGTCACCTACCGGAAGAAGGGACTTGTCGTCACCTACCGCATCGATGCGACCAAATGGGAGACGCGGCAGTTCATCGGGGCGACGCTCGACGACTGGACGCAGGAGGCCCTCTGGCAAGGCTTCGGCAGCGGCTCGGGCGCAGGAAACGTCTATAACGTGACGACGCTGCTTCCTCTGGATAGCGGTTACTACACGCTTGCGACGGCCCTTGCCGCCGTGGCGCGGGAGAAGGGGCAGGCGCGCGGTCTTGTCCTGACGTTCGCCGTCAGCGACGGGGAGTGGCAGAGCTACCAGTTCATCGGCGCCACGCTGGACGGCTGGAACGACACGGCACAATGGCGGGAGTTCGGCAGCGGCGTGCGGAGCGTCACGGTGAACGGCGGAGGGAAGGTGCAACCCGACAGCGACGGCAACGTCGACATCCCTGTGCCGACGGGCGACGACTCGCTGGATGCGGAGTCCACGAATCCCGTGGAGAATGCCGCCGTCGCGCGCCGTCTGAACGAGATCGACGCAAGTACGGTATTCGGCATGACGGCCGACTTGAACGAGGACGAGTCGAGCGTGCGTCTGTCGCTCACGAATAAGTCGGGTGCGGAGATCGCCGGTGTCGACATCCCTGCGGGCGGTGGTGGCGGCGGAGAGAGCGCCACGACGAAGATCGTGCTCTCGGCCGGCGTCGATCACCCCGTCGTCAAGGAGGGCGGCTCGGTGCGTCTGACCTATACCTACGACCACCAGTACGCTGCCGGCGACGATGCCGGAACCACCACGGGCCAGAAGGCGACGATTCGGATCACGGCCTCGCGCGGTTCGGTCGAGGCGTTCGGGGAGACGGTTCAGGATGTTTCGAAGGGTAGCTATACGCTCGACCTTACGCCCTACCTGCAGGCCGGCGTTACGGACATCTACGTGCGCGCCACGACGACCGACCCGGAGACGGGCCGCCAGCAGTCGAAGCAGTCGTATGTCTCGGTACGCGTTGTCGCGCTGTCGCTTTCGAGCAGCTACAATCTCGCGACGGGACTCGCGGCGGGCGGCTACGGAGCGGAGGATACGGCCGTGATTCCCTTCACGGTGAGCGGTTCGGGCACGAAGGTCGTCACGCTCTATGTGGACGGCCGCC
>OGPH01002144.1_pt1 | contig 12070 bp, 10 predicted proteins | sample 1552891 | NCBI WGS metagenome assembly OGPH01 (sample SAMEA2580272, study PRJEB22360) | human gut metagenome | biome: human gut; feature: human-associated habitat; material: faeces | place: Denmark | collected 2008/2010 | reverse complement strand
TTAAAGATTTCGTCAAGATATTTGGAATCCAAACATTCTGATACAGCATAGTACCACTCTACGTCTGGCCTAGCAAATTGTTGTGTACCTAACAAAAAATTATGAACAACCTGTAATCCGCCGCCTACATTGCGGGCATTTACTACGTTTATTAATATTTTCATCACTATCTCAGATTTTTTAGAAATTGTTCACCTTCTCTTAGATACTGACGGTAGTAAAACTTTAATTCTCCTGTTTTACGAGCAGCTTGTTTCATGATGTTTATTTGTTCTTTTGTCATTGCCAAAATCTGCAATAGCCCTTTTTTAATGCTTTCAATATGAAAATCTTCAATATAAATCGAGTTTGTACCATCAACTGCAAAGTTGCCAAGATCACCAGTGCGATTCAGCAATACCGGACATCCCGCAGCCATAGATTCAGCCATTTTTGTTGGAAATCCTGCTGTATTCTTTCTGGAAGGCTCCCTTATTATAGCTGAAAAATCAGATATATGATATAAGGAAGGAACAAAAGCTTGAGGAACTCTACCTAAAAATATTATGTTATTCTTGAACTTCGACAGATCTGATTTTGTGCAATATTGTAAAGCTTGATTGTTTGATACTCCTGCAACAAGTAGCTGAATTCTATTGCAGTCTTTCAGCACTTGTAACATAGCTTGAATTAGGTTCTCAAGTAAATCTTTCTTTGCTGGTGTCCCGGCAAAAATTATTCTAATCCCTTCAAAATGATTTACCTCAGCTAAATCAATAGTTTTAAAATAATTCCATTTCGCATCAGAGATATCAACTAGAGGAGGAAGTAAAAGGGTATTACAGTTTGAGTAGAATTCATTCAGAAAATGACTTATTGGTATCATATTTTTGAATTTTCTCTGTACATACTTCATGTTTAACTCACTCATCCAATATATCGGGCTCCATTTTCCACCTGGCATTTCATTTGAGTCTGGCCATTCGGTGAGGTCTAATACAATCCTCTTTCCATGCTTCGTACATAGCTTCTGCAGATATAAGTTCATAGGGAAGGTTGTATTGTATGTAATAATTACATCAAATGAATCAATGCTTTTATTGAGGTAATTTCGGGCGTTTGGGTTTGGATAAGTGTACCTGAGAACTCTTTCTTTCAATGAATGTGTATCGATGTCATGGGTTATTTCATATTGTAGCCCATCGTAAATATATCCACCTGGACTGGCGTCTTGCACTCGATATTCTCCACCAAAACTTAATATTTTTACAGTGTGACCAAGATCTCGAAACAATCGGGCATTATTTAGAATTCTTGATGCGGCTGCATCTCCTTCTGGGAATCTGAATAATCCTAAATATAAAATGTTCATTATAATCTAGTCTTGTCTGTTGAAATAAAAACTTGCTTAATATAAGAAAAATGGCACTGTAACCAATATCTTGCTCTATTAATATATAGTGCTGATTTAGATTCCTGTTTAATCATATTAAATGCAAGCGTCTTTTTTGCATAGTCGTAATACAAACTACTTAATGGATGTACACATCCTTTTTGCCAAGGCTTTGGCTTTGATACAAAATGAACAATTATAGGATTCTCCTTATACTTATTTGCATTTTTCTTTTCCAGTTCATACGAGTTGACAATTTTTCCATCTTTCTTATCTCCTCTGTGAGATAAAAAGTAGCTGTAAACAAGGGATGTCATATTCCACATTGGAAGTAAGTGAAATGTATGGTTGTACAGAACTGCGTTAAGTGCATCTTGATCATGATACTTTATTTGTTTGTAATTAGCTGCTATATAGCCAATAAGCTTCTTGGCAACGTTTTTTTTCCTCCAATAATCCATATTAATTACATTGACACCTGCATTGAAGTATCCATATTTAATAGGATAACCAAGTCGCTCTGCTTCATATCCAGACCCTATTTGAGGCGCAGCAGCAAGGGCGTATCCCCTTAAATCTAAGTTCCATAAATCTTGGATTGACTGATTAACAATTATATCACAATCAAGATATATAACCTTATCCACGTTTTTAGGTAGAATTTCAGGAATTAATAATCGATAATATGTGGCACGGCTGATGTGAGAAAGATTAGTATCCTTTGGCATTGGAAACTTCTCTATAATGCTTGTATCGACTAAGTATATTTCTAATGCTCCTTTCAGCTTTTCTACCTGTTGCTTGATAATTAATTCGTTCTGAGGTTTTAAGCCTTCAGTAAGAAGGAATATATTTACATCCGTATTGTTTATCAACAAGGATGTGAGCATAATTGTGCAATGTTGTACAAAATTATCGTCAGTTGCGCAAACTACATTCATTTGATGCGGATCTATTATGTGAAACGGATAATATTATATATAAGAAAATAATTGTATATGAGAGGCTTCTTAATATGTAACAATACTCAACACGAGGCGCAAATAAAGCATTGCCCGAAAACATAATCAACAATGCTATAGCATATGGAGAATTGTGAGCTCGGCTTAGTTTATTAACTAGGAGACCGATTAAGAACATTAATATAATGACTCCTACTATGCCGAAAGAGTAATATATATCTCCAATTAATGCTGTCCCTAATCCTCCTTGAGTCGAATCCATAAATGATTCTGTGAAAAATTTTGAGGACTTTGGTGCAAAATTATCTTTTGATACAAAAGATAAAATAATTGATTGAAAAAATGGGATTATACTTAATGTTTGTAGTATCATATTACTACCTCCGGCTATTCCATATTTGTCAGTATAATCAATTAGAAATGAATTCGCTCCATTTGCAGAGACAAAGTCATAAACAAAAGTAAGAAATAGAGAGTCTTGTCCTAAATCTCCTCCTGTGTCTCCGGATCGTATTAATCCTATAAATACCATAAATATATAACCAGCAAGAATAAGAGCTATTACTTTTATTGAACTAATTCTTTTAATCGTAATTCCATACATCATTATTAGAGGAATCAATAATTGCAATGCACTTGAACGTAATCCAGATATAAGTAAAGGCACTACAAGCAGTAATGAATTAATGTAAAAGAAAAATGGAAGGTTCTTAAAAAAAGATATCAATGAGGCTGTATATGGACCGATTTTGGAAAAATTGATAACAATAGATAATGTGTATGCATACATCGCATAAGTCATATACTCACCCCATGCTCCATACCGTTGATTTAGATCTGATGCAACATCTGAATACAAAGTTATGAGGCGGCTTCCACCTGTAAGGTAGAATAGAACAACAAATATAAAGCAAAGGATATTTGAATATTTACAAGTGGCATTGTTAAAAAAGTACTGATACCAAATTGTACCTGGTCTATTCTGATTACCATCTTTTATACAACATAGTCCAAACATGTATGCACAATAGCCAATAAATGCAATGCAATAAACTCGAAAAGTATTGTAATCCGTAGCTACGAAAGTTCTTCCTTGGTAATTATCTAATAATGAATATATATAAGGTGTTAAGAAAGAACATAGAAAAAAAGCGATGGCAAATAGAAATTCAAAGCATATCAACTGGTTCCTACGATATTTGTATAGATAACAAATATTCATTATTAAAAATAATATACCAGTGGCAAGGATGAATTTGTCGCCAAGAGGGTTTGTTGTTAAAGAATTTATTGCTATGTATATAATCAGACAAACGAGTGAGAATATTTTCATATCGGGGATGATATTTAATATATTCAGATATTAATAGTGCCTACTCCATGTTGACGCACTTCATCTTTAGGACTTAAAATTCGAATTACTCTTGCAGGACGTCCAATAGCGATTGACCAGGCTGGTATTTGTGACCAATGAGCCGGAACCTATGACTGCTCCTTCTCCAATTGTTACTCCAGGCATTATCATCGATTCCATTCCAATAGCTGCATTTTTGCAAATACGAACATCATCTATTTTTGGAGGATTGGCTATGTATATATCACCAATGTGATAATTAGATAAGTCTCTTTTATGGCAAAGGATTGTGCATCGACTCGATATCCAAACTCCATCTTCTATATGTAAATGCTTAGCATTCTGTGCGTCAAAGTACACATCATAACCGACGTTAAATTTGCCTGTAGTATCTACTCCACACAATTTCCAGATTTTAGCCCTCGTACGACTACATGGATCTATCATGCAGTTTTTCTGAAAGGCCATTAATAACCATTTTAGATGCTTAGGGTACCAACGATAGAAATCAATGGGCCACAAGAAAAGTTTTCTACAATGTATATATAACCAAGTCCGCTTTAAAGTTTCTTTATTTATGCTCATATTTTTCTATTGCTTATCTTGTTAAATATAGCTTTTACCACTATCTTTTCACTTTCAGATAGGACAAAGATGTATGATACAACTGCTGATGAAATGAGTGAGATGAAGCCTACAGATAGTACCCTAATAAATGATTCATCCATTATTAAATGGGTACAAATTGGCAATAATGGTGTTAATATGCTAAATAGCAGGCATGGTAAAATAACCGTCTTTATATATTCACGATAAGAATATGGAAATATTTTCCGTAAAAGATATAGACTTATAGGTTGGTTAATGAAGTTTATTAATACCAGAATAACGAAAACAATATAAGCTGGCGCACCGTTTCTAAGAGCTATCCATGATATAGGTAGGACGCTCATCACAATTCCACTTCTTATAATTTGATACCACATGATGCTGCCAACTGCTTGAACCGTTTGTGAAATTGGAATATTTAAACTTCCCAATGCCATATTTAGTAGAATCAAGATTGTGAAGATTTCGGTATCTTCTGGAACTGTACCATCAAGCCAAAGATTGAGGATATAATTAATTTCAAGAGAAATCGGTAGAGCCAAGAGGAATACCATCAAAAAACCAAGTTTTGACATGCTGTACATCAAATTCTTAACTCGAGTAAGTTCTTGATTTGCATAACTCTCGACTAATTGGGGTTTGAAAGCAACAGCAATATTCTCAGTGAATCCACTTAGGGCTGACTGTACCTGATATGCAACACCACGAGCAGCATTGACTACAGGTCCAAAAAATGCATTCATCAGCATGTTTAGGCCCTGACCTTGCATTGTATATGCAAATGATCCAAAGACATTCCATCCGGAAAATGTTAGCATACATTTAAATTGATCCTTAAAAAAAGTATGCCGATAGTGGATTTCTTCAAAATTTCGCTTAGCATAGATATAATAGAATAAGAAATTTACTACAGAGATAAGAAACATCATAATTCCGTAGATTATCAGTTTGTCATAAGTTACAAATGGTAGTGTAATGGCTATAAGTAACTTTAATATAGCATCGGTCATACTAACAATAGCATAGTATCCCATGTTCTCATGTGCTACAATAGCAGCAGAGTATGGAATCTGAATAATCAGCATAAACAACGAGCAAACCGATAATTGAAAGACCGATAGTGCAGCAGTTAATCGCTCTTGAGGAATTATCATCTTGCTATTTATATACCATATACCTAAAACTTCTAGAAGAATTACAGTAATAAAACTAAGTGCAATTTGGATTTGTACTGATGTGATATATATCTTATTAAGATTATCCTTGTTTTCTTCTCCTCTCGCAAAGTTGAAGAATCGTTGTACAGTATTAGTCATAGAGGAATTCAAAAAAGCAAACATTACAACGAAACCTGCTACAACATTATAAATACCATAATCAACTACTCCTAAAGCATTAAGAATTGCTCTGGTAGAATATAGCGATACAAGTAATACGAAAACCATTCTAATATACAGGAATAGTGTATTTTTAGCAATTCGTTTATTACTTGTTGAAATCTTGTGCATTAGTTTATTTAACTTGTTAACAGCAATAATTTGCTTTTTCTTGAACTGGCAGGAAGTATTGAACTTCGAACTTTCGTTCCACCTGTGCTGCCAGTAATCCTTTAGTCTAATCTAAATAATACTTATTAGCATTGTTCAGACTAAGTTTCGATTGTATTATGGATTGTGTGGATATGTGTCACTTAAAGCTCTTTTCGCCACACCATCTTGTTCACTACGCCCACATAACTCTGAATGATCTTCACAACCTTTGTGGAGACATTTTCATCCGTATAGTCAGGAACGGGGGTGCCGTAGTCGCCGTTTTTAACAAGTTCTACTGCCGTATCGACGGACTGGAGAAGTCCCTTGGTGTCGATGCCGGAGAGAATGAAGCCCGCCTTGTCGAGAGACTCGGGACGCTCGGTCGAGGTGCGGATGCAGACTGCCGGAAAAGGATGTCCTACGCTGGTGAAGAAAGAACTCTCCTCGGGAAGGGTGCCCGAATCGGAAACGACAGCGAATGCGTTCATCTGAAGGCAATTGTAGTCGTGGAATCCGAGCGGCTGCTGGACCTGTACTCGCGGATCAAGCTTGAACCCTGTAGCCTCAAGGCGGTGACGGCTCCGGGGATGGCAACTGTAGAGAATCGGCATGTCATACTTCTCGGCCATTGCGTTTATCGCATTGAAAAGGCAGAGGAAGTTCTTCTCCGTGTCGATGTTCTCTTCGCGGTGAGCACTCAACAGGATGTAGTGCCCCTTCTTGAGTCCGAGTCTCTCGTGTACATCGGATGCCTGGATCTCGGCAAGGTTCTTATGGAGCACCTCGGCCATGGGAGAACCGGTGACGTATGTACGCTCACGGGGAAGTCCGCATTCAGCAAGGTATCTTCTTGCATGCTCGGAGTAGGCGAGATTGACGTCCGAGATGATGTCCACGATGCGGCGGTTCGTCTCCTCCGGCAGGCACTCGTCTTTGCAGCGGTTGCCGGCCTCCATGTGAAAAATCGGAATGTGGAGCCGTTTTGCCCCGATGACACTCAGACAGCTGTTGGTGTCGCCAAGAACGAGTACGGCATCCGGTTTGGTTGCAGCGAAAAGCTTGTAGCTGCAGTTGATGATGTTGCCGCAGGTCGCGCCGAGATCATCTCCGACTGCATCCATGTAGACTTCCGGTTCGGCGAGTTTCAGGTCGCGGAAGAAGATGCCGTTGAGGTTATAGTCGTAGTTCTGTCCGGTATGGGCCAGAATCACATCGAAATATTTGCGGCATTTGGAGATGACAGCAGCAAGCCGGATGATCTCCGGGCGGGTGCCGACGATGATGCAGAGTTTGATTTTGCCGTTATTTTGCCAGTGAATGTCACTGTAATCGAATTTCGGAGTTTTGGTTTCCATAGATCGTTTTGATTATTCAGCCATCTTGCGGCTTTTATTCGCTTGCTACGGGATCGAAGAAAGTGTCCGGCCGCTCCGGGTTGAAAACCTCGTTGCAGTACATGACAGTTACAAGATCCTGAGTCTTGGAGAGGTTTATGATGTTGTGCGTATATCCGGGCAGCATGATGACGCTCTGAATCTTGTCGCCCGAGACTTCGAACTCGATGACCTCGTCCGTACCCTCTTTCCGCTGCTGAATCAGGCCGTGGCCGGAAACAACGATGAATTGCTCCCATTTGGTGTGGTGCCAGTGCTGACCTTTGGTGATACCCGGTTTGCTGATATTGATGCTTACCTGTCCGCAGTTGAGCGTGTGGACCAACTCGGTGAAGGAGCCGCGGTCATCGCAGTTCATCTTCAGGTCAAAAATGGCCTTATCCTTGGGAAGATAGCTCAAATAGGTGCTGTAAAGCCTCTTGGCAAAGCTGTCGGCCGGGATCTCGGGGATCATCAGCGTCTTCGGCATGTCGCGGAACTGGTGCAGAAGGCCAACGATTTCACCCAGCGTAGCCTTATGAGTGACGGGACAGTAGCAGTAACGTCCTTCCGCAGAAGGCAATACGGTCAGCCCTTCGAACTCGCAATGGTGCTCCTGGCCTTTCAGAGCGGCGATCATCTCTTCAACAAGGTCGTCGATGTAAAGGACCTCGAGCTCCACTTTCGGATCATTGACCGTGATGGGCAGGTCGTTGGCAATGTTGTTGCAGAACGTGGCGATGGCGCTGTTGTAGTTAGGACGACACCATTTTCCGTAGAGATTGGGGAACCGGTAAACAAGAACCTTTATGCCGTTTTCCGCTCCATACCGAAGAAAGAGATCTTCGCCCGCCTTTTTGCTGCGCCCATATTCGCTGTTGCCGAAACGGCCGGAAAGAGATGCCTGTGCCGAACTCGAGAGCATGACAGGGGCTTTGTTCCCATGCTTCTTCAGCGTGTCAAGAAGCGTTGAGGCAAAGCCGAAATTGCCGGCCATGAACTCTTCCGGGTTCTGAGGCCGGTTTACGCCAGCGAGGTTGAATACAAAATCACATTCGGAGCACCATGCGTCCAGTTGCTCCATGGTGCTGTTCAAGTCATACTCAAAGACTTCATCAATCTGAAGGTCTCCATAGCACTTGGCCTTACCTGTTTTGATGTTATTAAGTTGGGAGCAAAGGTTCCGACCCACGAAACCCTTTGCTCCGGTTACCAGAATCTTCATCTGTTATTCACTTCTATAATCGCGGGACTTTGCTTTGGGCTGCAGGCCGAGGTCTTCGCGGATGAAATTGAGTTTGAGGAGAAGAGCCTTCATGCCTTCGACATCCAGCCTCTTGGTGTTATGGCTGTGATAGTCCTCCATGCGGTTGATGGCATCATCGCCTTCCGTGAAGAATTTGTCGTAGTTGAGGTCGCGGGCGTCGCAAGGAATGCGGAAATAGTTGCCGCAATCTTCCGAGCGAAGCATCTCTTCGCGCGTGACAAGCGTTTCATAGAGTTTCTCGCCGTGGCGAGTACCGATGATTTTCACCTCGGTCTCTCCGTATTGGGGATCCACCTTGGCATAAACCTGCTTGAGGGCTTCTGCAAGTACGTCGAGAGTTGCGGCCGGCGCCTTTTGAACGAAGAGGTCACCGTTGTTGCCATGCTCAAAGGCATACATGACAAGATCGACAGCGTCATCAAGTGTCATCATGAACCGGGTCATGTTAAGATCTGTGATGGTGATCGGCTTACCTTCCATCATCTGCTCTACCCAAAGAGGAATAACGGAACCACGGCTAGCCATTACATTTCCATAACGGGTGCAGCAAATGGTGGTTTTTGCATCCGGACCCAAAGCGCGTCCTTGAGCAATGGCGACCTTTTCCATCATCGCTTTGGAGATACCCATGGCATTGATCGGGTAGGCTGCTTTGTCCGTAGAGAGGACGACGACATTTTTAACTCCGTGAGCGATGGCGGAGAGAAGTACATTATTGGTGCCTTCTACATTCGTGCGTACAGCCTCCATCGGATAGAATTCGCAAGAGGGCACCTGCTTCAGCGCAGCCGCAGAGAAAACATAATCTACTCCGTTCATCGCGAAGTCTACAGCCTCGCGGTTACGTACATTTCCGATATAGAATTTGACTTTGTTTGAAACGTCCGGACGATTTGCCTGAAGGAAGTGCCGCATGTCATCCTGTTTCTTTTCGTCTCGGGAGAAGATGCGAATTTCCCGGATATCAGAGTCGAGAAAACGACGCAGAACTGCATTGCCGAAACTTCCGGTACCGCCTGTGATTAGCAGGATTTTGTCTTTGAAAATACTCATAGTGCTTAAAATAATGTATTGTGCTTTTTTAGTTTGAAAGTGTTTGTATTGCGCGCAGATGCAGAATGGATGTCGTTGATATGAGGCAGTGATTATTTATCGCTGTGAAACTTTGCATACCATTCTGCAAATACTCTCAATCCGTTCCTAAGGAATGTCGATGGCTTGAACCCAAAGTCGTGCTCAAGAGGTGTTGTATCGGCGTATGTTACAGGAACATCTCCCGGCTGCATCGGAACGAGCTCTTTGTGTGCTTCAAAAGCATAATTTGCGGGCAGGACTCCGGCTCGTACTAATTCCTGTTGCAGGATATCGACAAAATCCAACAGATTCTCTGGCTGGCTGTTGCCTATGTTGTAGACTTTGTAAGGCGGCAACGGCAGTCCGTCTTCTCCAGTTATGCGCTCCGGTGCATGTTGCATAACCCGAACGACTCCCTCGACAATATCGTCGATATAGGTGAAATCCCGCTTGCAGTTTCCGTAATTAAAGATCTGAATCTTTTCACCAGCCCTCAGCTTGTTCGTAAAGCCGAAGTAAGCCATATCAGGACGTCCCGCTGGACCGTAAACGGTGAAGAACCGAAGACCAGTAGACGGTATGTTGTAGAGCTTGCTGTACGCATGAGCCAATAACTCATTACTCTTCTTCGTAGCTGCATACAAACTAACAGGATTGTCCACTTTGTCATCTGTGGAAAACGGAACTTTCGTATTGCCCCCGTAAACCGATGAAGATGAGGCATAAACCAAGTGTTCCACACCTGTATTTCCACCATCGTAAGAATGGCGGCAGGCTTCCAGAATGTTATAGAACCCTTCCAGATTAGAACTGATATAGACATCCGGATTTGTAATGCTGTAGCGAACGCCTGCCTGCGCGGCCAGATTCACCACAATCTCCGGTTTATAGATTTGGAACAACACATCAATCACAGACTTATCTGAGATATCTGCCTTAATAAACGTCCATGTCGACTCCGGATGCGAAGAAGCGATCTGCTCAATCTGACGTAACCTGTATTCCTTGATGGAGACATCGTAGTAGTCGTTCAGATTATCGATACCGATTATCGTGACCGGAGTGACCGTCTCCAGTAACTCTTTCACAAGATATGAGCCGATGAAACCAGCGGCTCCTGTGACTAAGATTTTTTTGTTTTCCAAATCTATATGCTGCATTAGTCTGTTACCTCTATAAATGCCGTTTTACTGTTAACACTGTTACATCTATGAAATAAGTGTGGTAATCGATATCCACACCCTGTGTTTTCTAGATCTTTTTCTTACCGGGGAGCAGCTACTTCTCATAACTCCCCCGTGTGGTCATATCTATCGAAGCATCCGCTCTTCGAGACGGATTCCTGTCTCCGTACGTCTCATCTCTCGAAGCAACCCATCTTTAAGACGGATTTATGGCTTTATTTATCTCGGAACAACTGCTCTTCGAGACGGGTTCATGTCTCCATCCATTTCATCTATCGACCCGTCCCCTCTTTGAGACGGATTTATGTATCCATCTCCAACGACCCGTCCCCTCTTCGAGACGGATTTATGTCTTTTCATCCATCTCAACTGTCGACCCGTCCCTTCTTCGAGACGGAATTATGTCCTTCCATCCATCTCCAACGACCCGTCCCCTCTTTGAGACGGATGTATATTGTATAAAATGAACAAAAAACCTCTGAAATCAGCCAAAATAGCCTGTATTTTTGTCTATTTATTACAAAGAATTTTCCTTCATTTCTGTCTCAAAGACGTTCATGTCAGAGCAAAACACCTTGTCTCCCGACTTCACCCCTGCCAGCTTCACCGCCATATGTAAGGCCGCCGTTCCAGCAGACAGAGCCACCGCATATCTGCAGCCTACTTTTTCACAGGCCAGCCTCTCTATTTCATTAATATTTACCCCTATCGTGGACATCCAGTTTGTCTCATAAGCTTCTGTCATATACCGCAGCTTTCCGGATGCATAGTCGGGCTTGACAGCCACACTTTATTTTCAAATGGTTCCAACTTTATCTCCATCCCTGCAACTCCTTACAAATCTCTCCGCAAAAACAAGAGCCCCTCAAGGCTCTTATTTTCCTCATTCCTTCTATACGCTATCGCTTCCCCACAATCTCCAGCCCCACCTGGGTCTCGATCTTCCTGCCGAACATCTCCATCTCCAGATATGCTTTCCGCTTGTGCCGGTCGATCCTTTTGATCAGTCCCTCATTTCCCTGTAAGGGACCGCTGGTAATGATCACCTGCTGGTTCTCAATGATCCCCTCTGACATTTCCACCACCTGATCGTCCCTGCCAAATCTCTTCAGGAACCGGACCTCTTCCTGGGTCAGCGGGACCACTTCTTCCCCGGTTCCAAGAAGCTTCGTAAGCCCTACCACCTTCTTCAGTGAGAAAAACAGGGCTTCCTTATCCTCACTGATCAGAAACACATACCCGGGAAACAGCGTTTTCAGCTCCTTATGCCATGCTCCCTGATACTTTCGTTCCTGCTCACACCGAGGGATAAAACATTTCTGCAGAACGGACGGATCGATGAT
>OGPH01002139.1_pt1 | contig 12088 bp, 8 predicted proteins | sample 1552891 | NCBI WGS metagenome assembly OGPH01 (sample SAMEA2580272, study PRJEB22360) | human gut metagenome | biome: human gut; feature: human-associated habitat; material: faeces | place: Denmark | collected 2008/2010 | reverse complement strand
AGGTACCCATTTATTATCAAAAGGTTTATCACCGTAAGGATACATACCATTCGTAAATAAATAGTTTTCTTTATTGAAAATGTTGGCAACATTCATATATTCTTCCCCACTCAAAGGTTCCAGATACGGATAGTTTTTCACGATAGAATAATTTCCTTCATAAGTGATTTGGGGACGAGTTTCAGTACCTTTCTTTGTAGTGATCAATACGACCCCATTGGCTGCACCAATTCCATAAATGGAGGCAGATGCATCCTTTAACACTTCGATAGATTCAATATCGGCAGGATTAAGTCCGGCCAATCCCGAACGATTGATAGAGTTGGGCATAACCTGGTTTCCGTTTCCCACCTCTAAAGAAGTGGAAGGCATCATTACGCCATCCACTATAAAGATAGGAGTACCTGCCCCACGAATTGAAAGGTCAACTGCTCCACCCGGTTGCGGGCTTGTCAACGTAGCTTCCAGTCCGGCAGCCCGCCCAAGCAACATCTGTGACATATTACTTGTTGCGGCTCGCGATATTTTTTCCGTTTTTACCGTTGCAATGGAAGTTGTCAGATTCTTACGGGTGGTCGTTCCATACCCTACCACCACAACTTCATCCAACTGTTTCGAATCCTCTTTCATCGTCACATTCAACGTCATCGGTCGGGTAATTTTCTGCGTATATGTAGTGTAACCTATTGAAGTAAATTTCAGTGTCGAGCCTTCCGGAACTTGCAACTGGTAATTGCCATCTATACCGGTAATGGTTCCTTGAGTAGCCCCTTCTATCATCACAGTCACTCCCGGAAGAACCTCTCCGGATTCGTCCACTACTTTGCCTGTCACCTTGACCGGCTGTTTGTTATCCTGTGGCCGAGATGGAACTTTGTTTAATACAATCTGACGTTTTTCAATCGTATAAGATACTCCTTCGCCTTTAAAAAGTTTATCCAGTGCTAGAGTCATCCGTTCATTTTTCACAGTAATGCTTACTATACGACTTACATCAACAATGTCTTTGTTGTATAAGAAACGATATTCTGTCTGATTTTCGATACTAGTCAAGACCTCCTCTACAGTCACATTCTTCAGTCGCAATGTAATTTTGGCGGATTGTGCCAGGATAGGTATACTGATAGCTTGCAAAGCTATACAAAACAACCATATAGCACAGATTCTCCCCATTTTTACATTCGCAGGTACATTAATTCTCTTTTTCATTTTTCTAATTGAAATAAGTTTCATACCTTTACATGTTTGGTTATTGGTTCTACAAATAAGTTGATTAACGAATAACTGAATCTTTGGAAAGGAAGGTGAGTCAGACCTTCCTTTTTTTATCAGTTGTCGGAAGCTGAATTCACTGATTATGTCTTTCTCATGGCTTGTATTATTTAAAGGTTAATAAATGTGTTTTTCTCTCGTTTCTATCAATAAGACGTTTCTAAAAATAAAAGCCACATTCCATATCACATTATTTTTTCATCCTGACTATTTTTTCATCAAACTATCGTTTATCCCAAATAATCTTTCTATTTTTACCCCCAACAATAGAATCTCTACTACAATACTATGTCAAATATCCAACAACAGACTTCCGACGACCGTTTTCTGGTAATAGCACTGAAAAAGGATGATAAACAGGCTTTTACCCGATTATTCCATGCCTATTATAAAGATCTGGTGTTGTTTGGCGGTACTTACATTCCAGAGAAATCTACCTGCGAGGATATTGTACAGAATATCTTTCTCAAATTATGGAATGACCGGAAAACACTGGAAATTGAGAATTCACTAAAATCATATTTACTGAAAGCAGTCCGGAACTACTGCCTGGATGAATTGCGCCATCGCAGGATTATAGATGAACACGTTGCTTATGAACTTAAATCGGGCTCTATAGATATAGATACAACGGAAAACTACATACTGTACTCCGATTTATGCCGGCAACTCAAAAATGCATTGGAGCAATTACCTCCCCAAGAAAGAGAAGTATTTGAAATGAGCCGGTTAGAAAATATTAAATATCAGGAAATAGCCAATCGCCTCAATATCTCTGTCAGAACAGTGGAAGTACGCATCAGCAAGGCTTTGAAGCAGCTTCGCTTTTTATTAAAAGATTTTTATTTGCTACTTCTCTTCTTTCTTTTCCACTAATGGATGTGGGATTTTCTTTCTGAAACGTCTATTATATATAAGGTAAAATGCATATGATAAATAAAGATTCAGACATAGAAATTATAATTTCCAAATATCTCTCGAAAGAGGCTACACCAGAAGAAATAAAGGTACTGGAAGATTGGATATCGGCTACTCCCGAAAACTACAGGAGCTTTCTGTCACAAAAGAATGTGTGGGAAGTCAGTCACCCGGCTTTTAATCCGGAAGAGATAGATGTGGACAGCGCGCACAGAAAAGTTATGGAGCAGATTCTTCATCAAAATCAACCGGCAGCGGTCCGTCCTAAGTTATCTTTCCTGCACTACTGGCAGCAAATTGCAGCTATCTTACTTCTTCCTCTACTGATATTATCCGCTTATCTTTATTTTAGGCCAGCTCAACAAATTGCGGAAACTTATCAGGAGTTATTCACTCCTTACGGCACTTGGTCGGTAGTGAATCTGCCCGACGGCTCTAAGGTTTGGTTAAATGCCGGAAGTTCTCTAAAATATCCTACTCAATTCAATGATAAGCAAAGAGTGGTTTCAATGCAAGGTGAAGCCTATTTTGAAGTAGAATCCGATAAGGAACATCCTTTCATCGTAAAAACGAAAGAACTGACTGTAGAAGCTACCGGCACAGCATTCAATGTGAACGCATATACTTCGGACAATGTAACAGCTGTGACATTAGTAAAAGGAAAGGTAGCAGTAACTCTTGACAAGAAAAAAACAATTTCCCTTTCACCGGGAGAGAAGATTGACTATAATCTGGTAACTTCTTTGTATAACGTCAACAAAACCAATACTTACAAATGGTGCTCATGGAAAGATGGAGTACTCATTTTTAGAGACGATCCACTGGAATATGTATTCAAGCGTTTGGGGCAAACTTATAATGTGGAGTTTATTTTGAAAGATGCCGAATTAGGAAAATATTCCTATAAGGCGACTTTTGAGGGTGAATCTTTGAATGAGATCTTACGCTTGCTCGAAATGAGTGCACCCATCCAGTGCAAAGAAGTCAGTAACCGTAGTAACAATAGCGAGAAGTTTGAAAAGCAACGTATAGAGGTGAGCAAGACTGTGCAATAATAAGCAAAGAGGGTTCCGACTGATTCAAAAAGGCGTTTCCGTATGCTTTAAAAAGGATATTATTCTCACCATATTGAGAATAAATTCTCATAGTAATGAGAAAAGTTTCTCACTGTGATGAGAATTTTTTCTCATCACAGTGAGAATACTTGAGAATTTACTTCATCTTATACACCAGTGTACCACCTTTTACAATCTCTTCGTGTGAGATTGTTTTCTTCGTATATGGTTCACCATTCAATGTAATACTATCTACATATTTATGTTCTTTCGATAGATTCTCTGCAATAATAGTGAAAGTCTTGCCATCAGCCAAATGCAAAGTCATCTTCGGTAATTGCGGAGCACCGAATACATATTCCGCACTCACCGGATCTACCGGATAGAATCCCATCGCACTAAGCATATACCAGGCAGACATCTGTCCGCAATCATCGTTCCCACAAAGTCCGTCAGGTTTGTTCTTGTATTGAGTATCAAATATTTCACGAACCAGTTCTTGTGTACGTTCCGGACGACCTGCCAGTGCATATAAATAAGTAACATGATGACTTGGCTCATTGCCATGAGCATACTGTCCAATCAATCCGGTAACATCTGCCAAACTCTCTCCTTCCAGTTGAACTGTAAACAAAGAATCCAGTTTATTCAAGAAAGGCTCTTCACCGCCAAACAACTGGATCAATCCCGGTACGTCATGTTGTACATGCCAGGTATATTGCCATGCATTTCCTTCTGTATAATCTCCACCGATACTTTCAGAATGTCCTAGTGCACTTGGATTAAATGGAGCTTTCCAAGTTCCGTCAGCCTTGCGCGGACGCATGAACTTCGTTTGTGGATCGAACATATTCTTATAATAATCAGCACGTTTTGCAAAATATGCCGCATCTTCCTCTTTACCCATACGACGTGCCATATCGGCAGCAGCATAATCATCATATACCGATTCTAAAGTAGAAGATACAGATTCAGCTTTTATCAGGTCTGTCGGGAAATAACCATATTTTGTATAAACTTCCCAATCGGACTTCAACGAATGAGACACCGTCTGCGTCTTCTTTATTATATTGAAAGCACGTTCAGCATCAAAACCACGGAATCCTTTACGATAGGCTTCGGCAATAACTGATACACCGTGATTACCAATCATACAGAAATTCTCTTTGCCCCACAATCCCCAAATGGGTAAGAAGCCTTGCACTTCACCTTGTTCAATGAGAGAATTAACAAAGCCATCCACACGTTCGGGAATCATCAATGTATAAAATGGATGAGCGGCACGATAAGTATCCCACAAAGAGAACGTGGAATAGAAAGTACCCGTTCCGGCTTTTACTATAGAATCGGCGGCATTGCGATACATACCGTCAACATCTGAAATCTGATTGGGTTGAATCAATGCATGATAGAAACAAGTGTAGAAATTAGTTTTTTCATCATCCGTACCGTCTATTTCAATACGACTCAAATAGTTATTCCATTCATTATGGGCAGCAGTCTTCACTCCTTCAAAATCCCAGGCAGGAATTTCTGCTTCCAGATTCTTTTTAGCCCCATCTACACTGGTGGTAGAAAGAGCCACTTTCATCATCAGTTCGTCTCCCGGTTGCATATCGAAAGAGGCAATAATACGTTTGCCTTTTTCTGTCTCTCCCATCGGAAGATAAATCGAATCGACTACCGGACGGTTGAATTTCATCACAAAGAAATAATCCTGATTCACCCATACCGTATTATTGACATGTCCTGTCAGTGTCTGCGCATCTTCCCAATTTACTTCGCAACTGTTGACCTGTGAATGATATTGCTCTTCTCTCCATGCAGGACCATGTTGCAGGTCGATCAATATAGAGGCAGAATCAGCTTTATGATAAGTATAGCGGTGAAGGGCAGCATGGATAGATGCTGTCAGTTCCGCTTTCACCTGTGGATCGGAAAGTTCCGCAGTGTAATATCCCGGAGTAGCCGCTTCTTTGTCTTTAGGGAAATGACTACGATAAGCATCCCACGCACGGACACGTGTACCCGTGACCGGCATCACTAGAATATCGCCTAAATCCATACAGCCTGTTCCATTCAGATGTGTCTGTGTAAATCCCCAAACCAGAGAATCCTCATAAACATATTCAGAACAGTAACGCCAACCGACTGCACCAGTCACAGGGCTGGTTTGTATCATACCGAAAGGATAACATGCGCCGGGAAATGTATGCCCGTTGTCTGCGCCACCGATAAAGGTATTAACGTATTGAGTATAATCTTTTGTATCCGTCTTTTCAGCCGGAGTACAAGAAGAATAAAAAAACAAGCCTGCTGCCAGAGTTGCAGCCATAAAAGGGGTTTTTCTTCTCATGGTAAATATAATAATGTTAAGTTAATGTCGCATTATATATGCTGATATTTATCTAATTTTTCACGATAGTAGCTTTCTACATCTTTCCAGTGGTAATAAGGAGCTACGTCTGTTTTCACCGGTAGTTTAGTTTCCTTTTCATTAAGTAATACTTTTACCAATACATCGTTACTTCCTTTTTTATGGAAAAAGACGAATTGCACGTTACTAGCCATCGGGAAAATATCATACGCTCTCCATTGTTCGGATAACTTTTCTACGTCAGGGTAAGATTCTCCATAATGATTCAGTTCCAATAAAGCGACTAACGGTAACAGACAAGACTCATGACCAAATCTTAAAGTGGCCTGGTTCTTACCTTCTTTCAAAGCAGCATCTGCCCTATCTAAAATATTACGCAACAAGTCGGCTTCCCGATAGGGCATCAAACCATCCGTTACAGGAGAACAAGCGTGTGTCAGATACCAATATAAGTTGTTACAACTCCATAGATCATAACACTCTTCATCCGTGAAAAGAGAATATAGCTGCATATCTGTATCATGACTCTGCATATTACAAGCCAAATCAAAAAGACGTCTCATCAGGCGCGCTTCATCAACATTTGCTTTTACATACGCTTCGTCTGTAAACAATGTTTTCATCAAGCGTTGCGGACGTACATGGGTAGCTTCAAAATCTTTCTGAACCTTCTTCACTTTATCGGAACTAGCTATTTTACTCAAATCCTTAGCAGGAGGATTCATGTAATACATATCATGGTAACTTGCATCATTCTTGATACATAGATTAGGATTCATCGCCTGCAATTGGAGACATTCGGATGTCATGGATAATATACACCGGATGACAACTGTGGAACGGGCATCCACTTCTGTTCCATCCGCAAATATCTGTGGGAAATTAGTATACATACGCTTTGCAATTCCTCTGTGTTGGCGTGCTCCCACCGAAGTCAGTTCACCAAGACGACCTTCCGCCATATCAGCCATGCGCAAAACAATATCCAGTGTGTTTTTACCTGTTGCAGTAAGTTTGTTTAAAGAGTCGGCTTTTAATAAAGTTTGCTTTGGAAAACGATAATCATTCGGATCAATCAAATACCGTGAACCATGACGCATATATGTGCTGATATAAAAAGGTTCGTACCCCTTAGGAGCAGCTGTCTGCTTGGCAGTAGGCGTGGGATATGCATAATAATTATTAGCGGATAAATACCGGTTTGCACGGATCTCTTCACGAGCTGTTTGCGCTTGTACCGTCCATACAAACAAGAGCAATAAAAGAATAGACGTGAGTTTTTTCATGATAGTATTATTCAATGTATTAATAGTTGTGCCACAAAATTAGAGATTTCTTCTCATTTAAAAGGATTTGATACAGACAAATATACTTAAATCTTAAATGGAGGAAGTTCCTATTTATGTGGATTCGCTGTGATAAAACAAAAATTCGTACGACTTATTGAATAAATATCAACTCAATTATTTATCTTTGTTAGCTTAATAACAAGCTGGCGCAAAAAACAATAAGTATAATGAAAGATTTCTTGAAATTTACACTTGCCACGGTGACAGGTATCATTTTGTCAAGTATTGTATTATTTATAATCAGCATGGTAACGTTGTTTGGCATCATGTCTGCTTCGGACACGGAAACAATCGTAAAAAAGAATTCTGTAATGATGCTCGACTTAAACGGAACGTTGGTTGAACGTACGCAAGAAGATCCGCTGGGTATTTTATCACAGTTGTTGGGTGACGGATCTAACACGTACGGACTGGACGATATTCTTTCTTCCATCCAGAAGGCTAAAGAAAACGAAAATATTAAAGGGATTTATCTACAGGCAAACTCATTAGGCACCTCCTATGCTTCTTTGCAGGAAATCCGCAACGCACTGCTCGACTTCAAAGAAAGTGGAAAATTCGTTATTGCTTATGCAGACTCCTATACGCAGGGACTTTATTATCTTTCCAGCGCAGCCGATAAGGTGTTGCTCAATCCCAAGGGAATGATTGAATGGCGGGGTATCGCCTCTGCTCCCCTGTTCTACAAGGATCTGCTACAAAAAATAGGAGTTGAGATGCAGGTGTTCAAGGTGGGAACTTACAAATCTGCCGTAGAGCCGTTTATTGCTACGGAAATGAGTCCTGCCAACCGCGAACAGGTTACCACATTTATCACTTCTATCTGGGGACAGGTTACGGAAGGGGTATCTACTTCACGTAATATTTCTGTAGACTCACTGAATGTTTATGCAAATCGCATGCTCATGTTCTATCCGGCAGAAGAGAGTGTAAAATGCGGATTGGCTGATACTCTGATTTATCGCAATGATGTGCGCAATTATCTTAAGAAATTGGTAGAGATCAATGAAGATGATAATCTTCCTATATTAGGATTGGGCGACATGATGAACGTAAGGAAAAATGTGCTGAAAGATAAAAGCGGTAATATCGTAGCTGTTTATTATGCATCCGGTGAGATTACAGACTATCCGAGCTCTGCAACTTCCGAAGATGGGATTGTCGGTTCGAAAGTCATTCGTGACTTGCGCAAATTGAAGGATAATGATGATGTGAAAGCTGTTGTACTCCGTGTCAATTCTCCAGGTGGAAGTGCTTTCGCCTCGGAACAAATCTGGCATGCTGTGAAAGAGCTGAAAACAAAGAAACCGGTCATTGTCTCTATGGGTGATTATGCTGCGTCAGGAGGTTACTATATCTCTTGCGTTGCCGATACGATTGTTGCAGAGCCTACTACCCTGACCGGTTCTATCGGAATCTTCGGTATGATTCCTAATGTGAAAGGATTGACTGATAAAATCGGTTTAAGTTATGATGTCGTAAAAACGAATAAATACGCTGATTTCGGAAATATCATGCGTCCGTTTAACGAGGATGAGAAATCATTGCTTCAAATGATGATAACTGAAGGATATGATACCTTTGTAACTCGTTGTGCCGAAGGACGTCACATGACGAAGGAAGCTATCGAGAAGATTGCTGAAGGTCGCGTATGGACTGGAGAAACTGCTAAAGAACTGGGATTAGTAGACGAGTTAGGTGGTATTGACAAGGCACTGGATATTGCTGTTGCAAAAGCCGGTATCGAAGGCTATACCGTTGTGTCTTATCCTGAGAAACAAGATTTCCTGTCTTCCCTGCTTGATACGAAACCGACGAATTATGTAGAATCACAATTACTGAAAAGTAAATTAGGAGAGTACTATCAGCAATTCGGTTTACTGAAAAATCTGCAAGAACAATCCATGATTCAGGCACGTATTCCGTTCGAACTGAATATTAAATAAACCGTAATACATGGACGAACACTTTATCAAGATACATAAGTGGCTCTACCCTGCCTCCTGGCTCTACGGAGCAGTGGTAATGATGAGAAATAAACTCTTTGACTGGGAAGTTCTCCAATCAAAGAGCTTTGATATACCTATCATCAGCGTAGGTAATCTCGCTGTAGGAGGGACAGGAAAAACTCCGCACACTGAATATCTGATAAAGTTTCTTTGTAACCAATATAAGGTAGCTGTATTAAGCCGGGGATACAAACGGCACACGAAAGGCTATGTACTGGCAACTCCGGAAAGTACGGCAAGAAGCATTGGCGACGAACCTTACCAGATGCATCAAAAATTCCCGTCTGTCACAGTAGCTGTCGACGAAAAGCGTTGTCATGGCATAGAAAAGTTGCTTGCACTGCAAAAGCCTTCAGTAGATGTTATCCTATTGGACGATGCTTTTCAGCACCGATACGTCAAACCGGGATTGAGTATTCTGTTAACGGATTATCACCGGTTATTCTGTGATGACACTTTGCTCCCCGCAGGACGGCTTCGTGAACCAATTAGCGGCAAGAACCGGGCGCAAATCGTTATTGTCACCAAATGCCCGCAAGACATCAAGCCTATTGATTATAACATTATCACGAAACGGCTGAACCTTTATCCATATCAACAGTTATTCTTCTCATCGTTCCGGTATGGTAACCTGCAACCTGTGTTCCCTACCATGTCTCCGGACACAAATGCCATTCCGGCAAACCATGAGATTACTTTGTCCTCACTGGCAAACACTGATATATTATTGATGACGGGAATTGCCTCACCTGCTCCCATTCTCGAAAGACTGGAAGGTTGTAGCAAACAGATAGATTTACTATCGTTTGACGATCACCACAATTTCACTCATCGGGATATACAGCTTATCAAAGAACGGTTTCATAAACTGAAAGGAGAACACCGGTTGATTATTACCACCGAGAAAGATGCAACACGCCTGATTAACCATCCGGCTTTGGACAAGGAGTTGAAACCATTTATCTACGCCTTGCCTATTGAAATTGAAATATTACAAAATCAACAAGATAAATTTAACCAACATATTATTGACTATGTTAGAGAAAATACAAGAAACCGCAGCTTATCTGAAAGGTAAGATGCATACCAGTCCGGGAACTGCCATTATACTAGGCACCGGGCTTGGCAGTTTGGCAAACGAAATCACCGAGAAGTATGAAATAAAGTATTCGGATATCCCCAACTTCCCGGTATCTACCGTCGAAGGTCATAGCGGTAAGCTGATTTTCGGCAAACTAGGCAATAAGGATATCATGGCTATGCAGGGACGCTTCCACTATTACGAAGGTTATTCCATGAAAGAAGTAACTTTCCCTGTACGTGTCATGCGAGAGTTAGGTATCAAAACCTTGTTTGTATCCAATGCCAGTGGCGGTACAAATGCAGATTTCGAAATCGGTGACCTGATGATTATCACTGACCATATCAACTATTTCCCCGAACACCCGCTTCGCGGAAAAAATATCCCTTACGGACCTCGCTTCCCGGACATGAGCGAAGCATACAGCAAGGAATTGATTAGTAAGGCTGACGAGATTGCCAAAGAAAAAGGAATTAAAGTACAACACGGAGTGTATATTGGTACGCAAGGTCCTACTTTCGAAACTCCTGCTGAATATAAGCTATTCCATATCCTTGGTGCTGATGCGGTTGGTATGTCTACCGTTCCGGAAGTTATCGTAGCCAACCATTGTGGTATCAAAGTTTTTGGTATTTCCGTCATTACCGACTTAGGAGTAGAAGGAAAAATCGTAGAAGTAACACACGAAGAAGTTCAGAAAGCCGCTGACGCTGCTCAACCGAAAATGACCACGATCATGCGCGAACTTATCAACCGTGCCTAAACAACCATCCCGATTTATGAGAACTGAAATAGCATCTCTCGGTGAGTTTGGTCTGATTGACCGCCTCACCGAGGGAATCAAACTGGAAAACGAATCCAGCAAATATGGAGTGGGCGACGATGCCGCCGTTCTCTCCTACCCTTCAGAAAAGCAAGTATTGGTAACAACCGACCTGCTTATGGAAGGTGTGCATTTTGACCTGACTTATGTTCCCTTGAAACATTTGGGATATAAATCAGCAGTAGTTAATTTCTCCGATATTTATGCCATGAACGGTACTCCCCGGCAGATTACGGTATCTCTTGGTCTTTCCAAGCGTTTCAGCGTGGAAGATATGGATGAACTTTATTCCGGTATCCGTCTGGCTTGCCAGCAATACAATGTCGACATTGTGGGAGGTGATACAACTTCTTCCCTGACAGGTCTTGCTATCAGCATCACCTGTATCGGCGATACCGACAAGGATAAAGTAGTTTACCGTAATGGAGCTAAAGACACTGACCTGATCTGTGTCAGCGGCGACTTGGGAGCAGCCTATATGGGGTTACAACTCTTGGAACGTGAAAAAGTGGTATTAAAAGGCGATAAAGACATTCAACCGGATTTCACCGGCAAAGAATATCTATTGGAACGCCAGTTAAAACCGGAAGCCCGCAAAGATATCATCGAGAAATTGGCAACCGCCAATATTGTCCCAACTTCTATGATGGACATTTCTGACGGTCTGTCATCAGAACTAATGCATATCTGCAAACAAAGCAATGCTGGTTGCCGCGTTTACGAGGAGCATATTCCAATCGATTATCAGACGGCTGTTATGGCTGAAGAGTTTAATATGAATCTTACAACCTGTGCCTTAAACGGCGGAGAAGATTATGAACTACTCTTTACTGTTTCCATCGCCGATCATGAGAAAGTATCACAAATGGAAGGAGTCCGTCTCATTGGACATATTACCAAGCCCGAACTTGGCTGTGCATTGATTACCCGTGATGGACAAGAATTCGAACTAAAAGCACAGGGATGGAATCCATTAAAAGAAGATAAGCAATAGATTTCATCACATACCTGAAATATTTTCATCTTATACAACACTGATAATTAGCTGACTAACTTTTTATCAGTGTTTTTTATTTCCAGAAGACTTGCAGAATCCAAAAGTTTCACTACCTTTGCAACCGCAAAAGAGATATTACCGGACCGAACAAGCACGAGGTGCCATAGCTCAGTTGGTAGAGCAAAGGACTGAAAATCCTTGTGTCCC
>OGPH01002133.1_pt1 | contig 12143 bp, 10 predicted proteins | sample 1552891 | NCBI WGS metagenome assembly OGPH01 (sample SAMEA2580272, study PRJEB22360) | human gut metagenome | biome: human gut; feature: human-associated habitat; material: faeces | place: Denmark | collected 2008/2010 | reverse complement strand
TGTAGTTCAACGGATAGAACGGGCGTTTCCTAAACGCTAAATCGTGGTTCGATTCCACGTGGGGGCGCGGGTAAGTTTCTATAGCTCAATGGATTGCAGACAGGAAGGGTTTAGTTGCATCTATCGGCATAATTGCGTAAGTCCTTAATAATTGACCAAAATTTTGGTAAAATCCTTCCCAACTTCTTACCATTTTTGCCACCAATGGCCTATTTAAATGGAAAACCTTTCCTGCCATTCTGGAAAAATACTTACCTATTTATCTATTTGCCTATTTTACCTATTTTCCCTTTTTTGCCGGCAGTGGAGTTGCAGCCCGAACGCCCCGAAGGGAACAGGCGGAGGGCGAAACTTCACTTAGGCAAAAACTACTTTTTTGAAAACTCTTTTTAACGTCGGTTTCCGCTATGACCAATCCTATGACACCACAGGACAAGTATTGAAGAATTGGAATCAATAGAGGGGGCTATAAGGAATCTATTAAAATCCGAAAGACGGCAGGGACGTTCGGCAGGGCGTTTTCTCCTTGCGAATGGATTTTTTGAAATGTCCCATTTTGATTTAGCCTGACACCTTGAATCCGCTTAATTTATCGGGCTTTACGGCTCAAAAACAAAGTGCGACATTATTGGGACATTTGACATATGTCCCTTTTTTATGAACGAAAGCATAGGACAAAAGATATTAAGCAAAGACCTCGAAAACATCGTAAAAAAGGTAGCTTCTGGCAAGACTCTCACAAGCGCGGAGAGAGCTTTGGTTGAAAAGGCCTATGGCACGAGTGGAGATGTTAAATTCGCAAAAACCATTGTAGAGCTTTCGGAGATTTTAGGCGTTAACCGCAAAACAATAGACCGCTGGCGAAAGTTAAAAGGCTCCCCCAAGCCCTGTTCAGACGGCAGGCACAATGTGGCAAAGTGGAGGGATTTTGTAAGAAAACACGACCTAAAAGAGCCAGACTCTCCCGAAGATGACGAATTGAAAACCCGCAAGCTATTGGCGGAGGTAAAACAGGCGGAAATTAAGCTGAAAGTTATGGAGGGAACATATGTACCCATTGAGAAAGTTCGCGAAGTTTGGCTAACACACATCGGTCAGGTAAGAAATATCCTTGAGAGCCGATTTTTAAACGAGCTTCCGCCGCTTCTTACGACTCTCGACGCAATTCAAATTCGAGAAAAGTTGCAGGAAGTCCTCGACGAGACCTATTCTGCATTGTCGGTTGCCGCAGACTCGATTAAAGAGCCTGTGGATGTTGAAGAATCTTAGTAGTCCTCTGGAAATAGCAGCGTGGTTGTGCTTCTGTCCCACTCTGTTATAATCCAGATTTTCAAGCCGTCTGGAAGCTTGTATTCCGACAGGATTCTCAAGCCTTCTTTTACGGCTTTATCGTTGCTTTCCCAGTCGGATTTGCAGACGTCTCCCCAGTCGCAATTTGCGTGGCGAACCAGATACGGCAACAGCGGGAATTTATGCGTTTTGCAGTGGTTAAAAAGTGCCCTCGTAGCTACGACATTGCCGAAGTCGAATTTCGAGTCTATTACTACTCTTGTTTCCATTATTCGTCCTCCTCAACGCTTTCGATATCGAAGTCGCACCCCTCGCATTCCTCTCTTCCCGCAAGGTCATAGAGTTCGCCGTTTCTGTCCATTTGTATAGCGATTTTTCGAGCATCCTCTTCCGAGTTCGCCTCAATTTCGAATTCTCCGACCCGCACTATTTGCGAAACGTAGGAATATGTTATATTGTATTTTTTCATCTTACCTCCTTTGTTGGTTGTTTATGTTTCTATTATACCATATTTCATAATAATTTGCAATGGTTTTATTTGTCTTTTTTATTTGTATATCAGGTATTTGCATAAAAATATTTTTCAAAAAAGACGAAAAATAATCTTGCATTTTTTAGCGGGAACACCTCCGAGAACCGAATAGTCCGCAAATCCTTTGTGCGAGCCGATTGGCGAATGTCCAAATATTTGAATATCAAGATACTTATAACAAAAAAAGATGAAGAAAAATGTTGCGAATATTATCCAAATATGCTATTATCAATAACATAGAACAGGAGATTAAAAGAGATGAGAAAATACGAAACAATGATAATCACCGAAAAACAAGCCAAACGCTACAAGTTCCCTGCAAAAGCGATCGGAACTTGGGCGGTAATCGAAGAGACGGAAGAGCAAATGATACTCCACCGTCTTACCAAAAACGGGCGTCTTGGAAGTGACAGACCGAATAATATCCTGAAAGTAAAAAAGCTGGATATTACCGAAATGTTCAAACCTGAGAAATCTCAAGACGAAAAGGTTTTAACTGCCAAGGCAAGCGATGGAAAGGAGGTTGTAATAGCTAAAATAAATAAAGAAAATATTTTCGACAAATCGGACGATCCGCAGGTTGAGAAAAATCCGCAGGAAACAATAAAAATGGACGAGTCTAAACCGTCCAACAACTGGAGAAATCCCAATATAGGTACTCGAAAATCCCGATGGATAGCTCAGCTTTTGGAGCAAATGAAATCGGAGCCGTTTATAATGATGTGGGTCGAAAAATTGGGAGAACAGAAAATCGTGGATATGATACTGGCAGACACAGACCCCAATCGGAAAGGCGGGAAGCTTTACAGCTCTATCGCAGGAGCAATGAGAGTTTGGAATTCGAGAACAGTCAACAGGAGTTTGTAATATGCCATCGAGTAAATATTTTCACATCTTATGCACAAGCGGCGACAAAATCGTCTATGAGGGAAGATTTCAGTGCTATTCGAGGAAAGCGGCTTTAAGTCTGCTTAGGGAGAAAGTAGGCAGAAAGAATTTATACGGGCTTACTTTCACGATAACGGAATTCCCCATAGATATAATGCGGGAAATCATAGAATCGATTTTAAAGCACAAACCGTTAAAGGAGGGAGATATTATACCAATCGACCCTGCGTCGCCAATTCCCGCAGGCGGATTTGCGAGCATACGCGACGAGAAACGAAATCCGCACATCAAGAAAGAACATCTTTTAATAAAATACATTCTGCCGAAGTATTCACCGTCGGAATTATTCAGAATTGAAAGCAATCCAAAGACAAGAGTCGTTTACGAAAGGCACGGTATCGCTTCCGCTCCCGCTATTGATGAAATAGACAATAGAATTTCAAATAGATATCATGAAGCATAGTTAAAGCTTTCAGATCGGTCAAAAACTTCATTAATATAAATCATGAAAAAATATAAAGTTGAAAACCCCGAAATTAAAATTATTTCCACTCTAAAGAAATAATGTTTATTTTTTTATTTTTATAATTTGCGAATAATTAGGTCGTTCAATTTCAATAAAATCCTTTGCAAATACATTAACCCAAGATAATAAATTTGCTAATAATATTTTTACGTCTTTTCTGTAGGGAGGTGGATCTTTTATTATTCTATTATGTAGCTTCTGGGTTAATTCTCCAAAAAATATTTGCTTATTTTCAGTAGAATTCAGTTCTTGGTACAACCATTTAAAGGCTCTACAACCCAAAAAAGTTGTTTTTATTTCATCAGGAATGGAATTTGCAGCTAATTCTAGAAAATCTAAATTATTCCTAGATATATCTTCAAAAAAAGGATTTTGGGGAAATTCATGCATAAATAATACAGAAAGAGATTTTTGATTCATTAAGGATAAAATGTCATGGCTCCAGATAGTTGGAGTTCCCCTAATATCTTTTTTAGCATCTAAATATTCTTTATACATTTTAGCAAATAAAAGATCATCCATCTTTATTGCGTTATCAAAAAGCGTTTCTATTTTTTGCAAATCCTCAGGTTCGAGATCAAATATAGAAGAAATTTCGATATTAGAGTTTTGATTTATACCTAATCCTTTATTTGTTGCATTTGCACTTCCAAGTATACATCTTTTTTTATCGAAAACATATGTTTTCGCATGGAGATTAAACATTACATACATTCTCCATCCCTCCTCCTTACATAAATTGTAAAGCTCCATATCTGTAGCACCGCTTAAAACATCAGATAGCGAAAATCTGACTAATAATCGTTTTTCTTTAACATTACTAGGAAGTTCTTTTTCTAATAAAGACAATATGTTTTTTTTACAAAACGCACTTACGATGATAATATTATTTACGGTATTATTCAGTTCTTTTTTTAAAATAGAAAATGTTTCTTTTGAAAAAAATACTTTCACAGATTAACTCCAATATTCGTCAAAATAGTCAAAAATAAGTTCATAATCAGGTAAATTTTCAATGTTATCCCTAACATTGATTAATTTACATGATGGAGTTCCTCCAATTGCAGGACCTCTTAATCCTCGCCCAATCATCTGGCTATACAAAACAATAGATGTCGTTGGTCTAGCAATGCAAACGACATCTGTATTCGGAGCATCAAAGCCTGTGGAAAGAACCCCAAAATTGCAAATAACTTGAATTTCGTTTCTTTTGAATTTTTTTAGGATTCTTTCTCTTGTTTGCTTATCGGTGGATCCATCTACATGCGAAGCTTTATATCCTAAATATGTGAGCATTGAACAAATAAATTTTGAATGTTCTACATTGCATGCAAAGAATATAATTTGTCGATTTCCTTTACATTCTCTTTCTAAGGCACGAAGTATTTCGATATTTCTGATACTATTTGTTCCTAATTTTTTTAGAAACGCAGGTGGAAAATCAAAATTCCTTGCAATATATTCTCTATCTCGTTCTGTTAAGGTTACTCGCGTACTATATGTTAATGATTCTATATCTAGTAATGATAGAACCTTTTTATTCCTTAAAAATTTTATAACGGAATCGTTATTTGAAGATTTTATTGTAACATTATGTCCGTGAAAGAAGTCTGATAGACGATTGTTCCCTTCAATATCATTTATATTCCTACCAGGGGTTGCCGTTAACCCGATCGTTTTTGTATATAAATTCCCTATAGCGTTTACAACAGTTTTATATGATGGTGCAATAATTTTATGAGCTTCATCTACAATAATAAGAGATACATGTTCCTTTATTTTATCAAACGCATTGGGATTATTTACATAAGCACTATATAATTTTTGAAGTCCTCCAACAACAAAAGAGGATGTTTCTATATCGGTTGGAAGTGAATTGTGTTTCCCCCAATATTTATAAATTGCGAGTTCTTTTTTTGCGATATGCTCCCATACTTCTTGGAAACAAGTTGCAGCTTGTTCACATAATTCTTCGGAATGTGCTAGCCAAACAATGTGAACGTTTTCCTTGTTTTCATTTATAAAATTAGAAACAATTTCCATTGCCGTTCTTGTTTTCCCAGACCCCGTAGGCATTTGAATCACAAAGTGTACGCCTTGCCTATTTAATAATTCGCTCGCTTGTATGAATATAGACATTTGGTAGTCCTTTAACATCTTGTATGGATGTTCAGGAACTCGCATTTTAATCGTTGAAGGACTCTTAATTTCATCTACATCCTCTATTTCTCCAGGGAGGCCCGCCCATTCTCGGATTTTCTTGTGGTATCGTACAGAATTCCATTGAGATGCAATGAATTCTATTTTTTTCTCGAAACTTAAGGCTATCTTATCCGGTGCAATAACTTTTAACAAACAATCAATATTTATAACATTTATAGAATTTAATACTTTTAAGCGATTTTTTTTATCTTTAAAAAAAGACTCTGTAAGAAAAGAGTTAATTATTTTCAAAAGTATATCTTTTTGATTTATATTAAAACTGTTAGCGTCAACATTTGTTATCGCTGGTATAATTTCTTTTAATTCGTCAATAAATTTACTGCCGATAAATTCTTGTAGTTGTTCATTACTTAGATAATTCCATATCATTTCAAATCCTATTCGTCTTTTGACAAAATGTTTTTCTTTTTTCGCCAAGTTGAAAGAAATTGTTTTAAATACAAACCCCAATTATTTCTAATATTTTCTGCGAATATATCAGGGGCTGATTCTGACATTCCATCAAGCATCGCTTCTGCTTTTGAAAAAGATGAAAGAACTAGGTTTATTAAAGTTATCAAATCTCTGTATAATAAATTATCCTCACCTTTAATTTCATCTATTTCAGTTTTTATTTTTTTTAATTCTTCATAAAATTGATGTCTTTTGTTATAAGCCAGAACAATTTGCCCGCCTTGATATCTTTTTGTAAAAAAATTAGGACCTTCCCAATCTCCTTCAACTATTGTAATTGGATAATCTTCTGTATTAATTGGTTGTAAAATACCGGGTATCTCTGTAGTATCATTAGACGTTGTTTTAGGATTCTGGGGGATCGGGGTCCCTTTGATTACATTCATAGCGGTCGCATGAGGATTTTCTTTATTATTAGTATTTAAATCCTCATCGGTCCTCTTTCTCCAATATTCCGTTATCTGCTCCTTATATTTCTTTCTAATTTCCTCTATTTCTTCTTTTATTTTTTGGCGTAATTCGGGAGTGGGGAGTGCTCCACGTTTTATGTTTTTTACGGTAAAAGCATTATCTAATACGGCATTAAATGAGATTTCACATCCCCACCATCTATCTATTTCTAAAAATTGCGGAGAATAATATGGAATTGTTCCATAAAAAACTTCTCGTTTGTTTCTGACAATAGAAACCCCTTCGTTTCGATCTATATACCTTTTTTTAGCCTCACTACTCCCACCCGAACCTTGATCTTTACGGAATTCTTTGGGTAAAATAGACATTCTAATTGTGACATCTGAATTTGTAGGAATCACATCTTTTTCGTCTTCGTTTCTCATTGTTTCCCACGAGAAAACAATAGGAGTCTTTAGCTCTTCTGCTTTAGGATCATTTGGAAATTTTGTTTTATCAGTTTTTACATAAAGTGGATCTATCGCTTTTACTTCATCTCGATTTACAAAAATCTGGACTCCATCCCATATAAAATATCGAAATGTCCTTCCGAACCATACTTTCATTTCTTCTTCAATTCTTTCTGCAGTTTCTGGCTGTCTGTCATATTTTGACCATATAACAATTGTGCCAGAATCATCAGAGGCAATATCTTGAAATCTTTGAGGGAGATCGACTGTTTTAGCTTCAGGAATTTCTAACATTTCGCCTTTAACAATTTCATCTAAATCTGCATAGGTCCATAACCATTTCCCAGAAGCTTCTCTCGAATAAACTTCAACCCTTTTACATTGGTTTATCGAAGCCAATGTCATGCCAACTCCAAATCTACCGATTCCGCTCCGGTCATTATACCGACTAGAATATCCCATCGCAAGACAGTTATTTATCGTCTCTCTATTCATGCCCTGTCCGTTATCGCTGAAAGCAATTTCTTTTATTTTATAATACGGACGTCCGCGTTGTTGCAAATGATCTTTTTCGATTTTAATTTTTATCCAACTTGCATTTGCTTGCAAGGAATTGTCTATTATTTCTCCATAGGCGGAATAAACATCAAAATCTGAACAACGAAATGATTCTAATGCGCGAACTTCATTTATAAGTTTTGCCATACGTTACCTTTACTTTATATTCTCTAATATTTTATTTGTGACAAGCCAAACATACTTTACTTTGGCCATATAAATCGTCAATATCAATTTCTGGTTGTTGTTTCCTTAACGGATTTGCTTGAAATCTTTTCTTCATACGTTGAAGGCGCATTTCATGTTCTTTCTTGATTTGCGCTATACGTTCTGGTTTGGAAAGCTCCTCCAATGATTCATTTTCAGACCAAGTAAAAGGAGATCCAAATTTTTCCGCAGTTTTTTCATATCTTTTTGCTTCTTCAAATGCTTCTGGATGACGCTCCAGCAATCCAACCCATTCGATTTTACGCTGAAAGAAGCAAAATGTACATCCGCTACGCGTTCTCCACTTATAGTAATCAGGCAAACCAAGTCCCGAATAATTCAAAATATCTATTACTCCGTTTCGATCTATACCATCCTCCCTTAATGGCATTTTTATTTTTAAGTTATCTTGCCTTGATTGATAGCCTTCTCGATATTCTTCATCAGATCGAATGGCTACATATGAATAAACAGTATAACCTTCTTTTAAAAAATTCCCAACCCACTGCTCAAAAGGTTTTAATTTCATACAAATTGTACACCATCTCGCTTGCGCAGAGGGTAAAAAGTTCTTATGTTTCATCAACCAGAAATCAAAATCCTTTTCTGGATTCAGTCGTATTATAGGTTTCCCAAGATATCCTTCTAACTTACTGAGAAAACTATAAACCTCGGGAAGTTCTTTTCCCGTGTCTGTAAAAAAGTAATCAATATCGATATTAGGGTAATTATCTCTCATGTAGACGGCAAGCGCTGCACTATCTTTCCCTCCAGATATCCCAAGTACATGTTTCTCTTTCATGATTCTTTCTTTTCTCTTTTTGCATTAATTCTCTCAATACTAAGCTCCGATAATGCAGTCAAAATCAAAGCATCATCCATCTCCTTTTTCAACAATGCTTTAATCTTATTTTTTAACGATATAACATCTTCCTTCCTGTCGTTTAAAATACTAAATTCTTCTGAAACAATTTGAGTTCTATCTCCAATCCCAGCGATAAAAGCAATAGCATGTCTTGAAGATGATCTGTTTTTTACTTTAGAATACAATTCTGCTTTTTTGAATTCATTACATAACGCAACAATTTCCTTCTTAGCTTTTTCTATATCCAAATCTATCCATTCGGCAGGAGGTTTATTGTTTGCTAATCCTATAATCCCTTCAATATCGCGAATTGTTGAATCAAAAGTAGATAATCTTGTCGCAAATGCATCTAATTTTAAATTTCCCGAAACTCCTTTTATATTTTGAGCGCGTTCTCGTAGTTTCTTTATATTCTCTGGAGTTGCTAAAAGTACATCTAACTCTGTTGTAAGCAGAAATCCTACAGATTGAATCATTGCAGGATATACATCTATTAAATCCATCAAATCCCTCTTTAATGCCTGGTAAAAATTATTTGATTGATACAGTTTTGGTAAATCATCAAATAGAAGTTTATTTGGGTCATTTGCAGATTTTACTTTTTCCCGCAATTTTATGGCTTCTCTACTTAATGTTTTTGTTCTTAATACCCATGGATTTAATTTTTCAAGAATTCTAGATACTAACTCTTGCGCAACATGTAATGGAGACGCATTGTCGGGCAGAGAAGACGATTTGCTTGTGTCATTTAAGGCCTTTATCGTTGAGGATAATACAAGAATGGATGTGTCATCAGACTTTACAAATTTAAGAGAAATGGAACTTGGCTTACTTATTAAATAATCGACTAATGTATCTGTTATATTAGGAACGTAAATTCCGTCTCTATATATGGCCACCTCATTTTCTCTTGTCAAAATATAAGAAAGTATAAAAAACGTATGTAATCCAGCTTTTATACCATATGGTTTATCCTCCCATAATTTAAATATTTCAGGAGCCTCAACGGTATGATTTTTCGACAAAAATTTATCTGTTGCCTCCCAAATAGAGTAAAGCGGATTGGAGGAGGAAGGGATTTTATAATCAAAACCAAGTTCTCCATCGGATTGGTATAATCCTGTATCTTCCAATAATATTTTGTATAGACCAGCTTCAGAACTAAATCCTTCGATTCCCAATCTTTCTGCGCCTCGATTTAGAATCATATCTTTTAAAAGGGCATTCAATGCGGTGTTTGCACTTCCAGAAGGTTTAGATCTATTGACCAGTTCGCTCTTGATTTTGGGAGAATTGGGATATTCAGTTGTACATATATTGGAAGCTAATACAGATAACTTATCGCTTGAAATTGTTCCTAATGATTTACCATCTTCGTACCATTTTGAATTTGTCAAAATTTCATTTAGTTGAACTTCTAACAAGCCTATTATAATTTGGCGCCTGTCTTCTACAATACTTTGTGCAATTGAATCCCCTATAAATCCAGGCAAGTCGCTTCTTTGAATCCATTCTAATGCCATTAGTTCTCTCAAGTATTCCATTATTATTCTAACATTGCTTGCTGTTGTCGTAATAACGGGAAAATCAAATGAATTTTTAGCTTTAGTGATTTTTGAAGCTAATTTTTCTTCTTCTAGATTATTGGGAAGCAATACGCAGAAAAATCCACTAGCACCACTTTTCTTTCTGGCATTTCTGATACAATCGTTGTAATTTGATACATTTGTTAATAAAACATCAAACCAACGCATTGAGCCATATTCATGATAATAGCGCTTTGCAATTATTGGTTTGAAGTTTGCAATTTCTTCTAGCTTTGAGAAGTCTAATTCTACCAAGTTTGAATATGCTTCTCGCAATGCAGCATCAATATCGAAATCGCTTCCTTCAAATACAGAATACGCAATTTTATGTTTTTTAAAGATAATTACTGAATGTTTGATGAGATCTTCTAATATTTCACTTACATTATATTTAGGATATAATTTACACAAAAGATTTACGTTTGCAACGAGACCTGAAGATCCATTAAAAAGGTCTATCAATGATATTGTTTTTAATATATCGATATGCGCGTCAGAAAGACCACGGGCTTGTACTTTATGAATTGCCTCTATCGCAATATGCCAAATCTTTGAATCTGAAGATGCCATTATTGCAGGTTCTAAATTGAACCGAATATATTCAAAAAGTTCAGATGGCATATACATCGAATCGTCTTTACTCGATGCAATAAAATCTTTAAATGCATAAGGTTCTGCACTCGCTAAAAACGAGAAGATACTCCTTTGATTTTGTCCAAATTTTTTTCTTGAAATTTGCGAAAGTAAACAAACTACAACGGGATTGATTGGCCAACATTTAGTTAAAGACTCTTTTAAGAAAGAATCTGATACAATAATCCTGTTTTCCTTTATTGTTTTTACCGTTTGATTAGCAATCGGATCTATGCTTTTATGGATTTTTTTCAAATCGGCATTAGGCGATAGCGTTATCGCACGACTTATCAACTCTATTTGTTCCTCTCCCGCAGTATTAATTAAAACATTTACAAATCGACCTTCTACTTTGGCCCACTCATCTCTGATTGTATGTGGTAAATTTTTTGAATATTCTGCAAAAGACTGATGGAGTATCCCTATAAAAATTACTTTACCATTACTTCTTGATGCAAATTCAGCTAGCTGTTGAAAGAAAAATATATCGCCAATCCCCTTTGCTGCAGCTTCAAGGCATTTCCCCATTTCATCAACAATAATTAAAACCCCATCATTCTTTTCGGAAATATTCTTAATGCTCGTGAAGATGTCATCTGATTTATTTCCATTATACTTTTCTATTGTCTTCTTAAACAAATCTTTGATATCTTTAGCGTCTCCTTCAACAGGTAGAATCTTCCATCCTTTCTTTACTGTTATTTTAGAGTTAAAGATTTTCGAGATTTTTGCCCCTATAATTTTATTTGCGATGTTTCTAATGTTCTTATTTGAACTCAATAGGGAAGACAACAATAATGCTAAGCTAGATTTTCCCGCGCCGTATGGTCCAATCCATGTAAACGCAGATTGTTTAGTTGAAGATATGTTTTCGGCGATTGTTGACAATGCGACCTGGAAAGAATTTGGGCATATAAAACTTTTTAGAAGTTCTATATCATCTAAATCTTGATTAATGTTTACAGAGCGACAAAAACGGGAGTTTGTCTTTACTATTTTTGATAAATTGTTCATTTATAATTCTTTCTTAACATGCAAAAAGCTGTTTCATCTAAATTAGAAACATCTTTTTTTAAGAATAATTGTTTTAACCCAGCAGTTTCAGAATATGCAAGGATTCCATCTGTCGCATTACTGATATCTTGCATAAAACCAGCGACAACATCCTCGTTTATCAAAAAAACTTTTCCTGGTGACATAGGAGCATAACATATCGATTCAAATGATAGAGTTTTTGAATTCGGAGAGTAATAATTCCAAAACTTAAAAAGTCCAAAAAGAAAAGTATAAATAGAAAGATTAGGTTTTGCGCCTCTGTTTAACTGAAGGACGTCTCTTCTAGTTATAGGGCTTATCAACTCTAATTCAGTTAGGGGTGATTCTATCTTTTCTTCGGTAAATCTATTTCGACTAGGTTTTGTTGCATACAGCGAGATCAAACATCCAATATCACGATCTAATGTATCAGCGGACATTTCCGACCAACCGTTATCTTTTACGGCTTCTGTAATACGTTTGGCTA
>OGPH01002130.1_pt1 | contig 12157 bp, 9 predicted proteins | sample 1552891 | NCBI WGS metagenome assembly OGPH01 (sample SAMEA2580272, study PRJEB22360) | human gut metagenome | biome: human gut; feature: human-associated habitat; material: faeces | place: Denmark | collected 2008/2010 | reverse complement strand
CGCATCGTCCGGTAGGGGGGCGGGGATGCCGGCGGCGGAATGTTTAGTTTCTGAGGGTTCCGATGTGGAGATCAAACGATGTGGAAGCGCTGGGCTGTTTGTCCGATGCGTTGCGGGACGAAGACTGCGGAGTGCTTCCTTTGGAGTGGGCTCTGTGGGCGAGACTTCGGCCCGCGCGGCGCTAAGGCGCCGCAGTGTTGCGGACGGATGTCGTAACGTCTCGACAAAGTATTATTTTCAATTCTTAATTTTTCATTTCTCGTCGATGATCTCTTTTACCGATTATGCACTTGCGGTCTATCCGTTTCTGGAATTGGAGTGGTTCCACCGCACCTATTATCGCGTGCTCGAAGCCTTCGCCGAGGGGCGCGTCCGCCGCCTGATGATCTCCATGCCGCCCCAGCACGGCAAGAGCGTCGGGGCCACGACCCTGCTCCCGGCCTACGTGCTGGGACTCGACCCCGACTGCCGGGTGGCGATCGCCTCCTACTCGGGGACGCTGGCCTCGAAGTTCAACCGCCGCGTGCAGCGCATCCTCGAATCGCAGGAATACGCGGCCTTTTTTCCGGACACCTCCATCAAGCGGGGGGCGAAACCGCCCGGCTACATCCGCACGGCCGACGAGGTCGAGATCATCGGCCGCCGGGGCGGGCTGCTCTCCGTCGGCCGCGAAGGGTCGCTGACGGGTAATCGCGTGGGCTGCTTTGTTTTGGACGATTTATACAGAAAATAATCAAAATTGTCGCAAACTAACTAATGAACGAAAAAATTTGCCTTGTTTTTAATCTGAAATTTTATGTATAAGGGAAAACGCCGCATTTTTTCGGCCCTTTCTCCTTAACCTTTATAGATACGATGCAATTCAACTCCACCGAATTTTAATGGATTAAAATAGTTTGCCTTGCATCCTTTCGGCTTCTTGCTTTTGTCTGTTCTTTTTGCCTTCGGGAGTTTCTATAGGCTTTTCATTTTTAAAATATTCATCTACTCGGACTATATTATATTCTGTTATTTTTTCATCTCCATTGCTATCTATATTTTTTTTGATCTCGAGTAGACATTTTATAGAAGAACCGTTTGTAAATTCAATGGTTCCTGTTTGCACCAATGTTTTGAACTCGTTTGATTTCATATTAAATGCAACAGTTTCTCCATTGTATATCCCTCTCCATTTGTAATCTCCTTTTTTTAGGACTGGGGATATTATTTCGATAATTGCCCCATCTACTATTTCTGATGGGAGATCGCTTGATGTTATGATATAACTCGGAAAATTAGTTTTTTGAACAAACAATTCAGGACTAATAGGTATAAAATTCTCATCTTGTGCTTTAACCGAAATTTGAGTTACGTTCGGTTCTTGGTTTAGTTGTTCATAAAAATTGGAGCGTTTTTTCTCTATTTTATCTTGTTGCTGTATTTGTCTAAGCATTTCTTGTTTTAGCTCTATATCTAAACGAAGATTCTCTTTTTGCATCTGTTTTACTTCCTCGTCTGCGAAAATATTTTCGATGGTCTGTTGCACAATAGACTCAATGGTAGTTGTTATCGGAGTGGCAATTATTGTTGTTGCCAAAGTTGTTACGATGGCAATATATATAGTTTTTTCTTTCCCATTGAGGGCTCTTTTAAATGATTTAGCTTTTAGTCGAAACCAGCGAATAACACCCCCATTTGCCAAAGGCATTGTTTCGATAGTAACGGAAAGCCCCCATTGTCCTGCTATGCTATCAAGTATATCCAATAATTCCCTCTCGCACTTATTTTGGATATTTGCATCTATTATGTGAGAGTTGTCGTCCATCCAATAATGGAGTTCGATTGTATTTGCTTGCAAGATAGACTTAACCATAGCTACAAATTTTCTATAAATGTATAGAAAATTGTAATATTATCAAAAAATTGAGTTGCTAAAATTGTCTTAAATAGTTTTCGCAAAATCCAGCTAACGGGAATTTCACCATCTCGTTCCGTCCGTCGGGTGTGGTGTATTGGAATAGGATTGTATCGGCTTTCACGTGGTAGTCGAACAAATTCACCTTTTCGCCCGTTCCCTCGATTTGTGCCTCGTTAGCCGTCATTGTGCCGATTATCCCGTCCATTTCGTTAAGTTCGCACTTTCATCCAAATATGTATTGTCGATTCTTTGTAAGGACAATTTCGACGGGCTTTGTAATGTCTGCCATATTGGGGGCAAACATGTAGATAAATGTTTCGGGAAATATTTCGTCTTTGGGTTTTCCTACAAGCAGGACTATTCCCTCTGTTTGGCTCCATTTAACCGCCTTTTGGATTATCTGTTTATCCTCTCATGCGTCGGTCTTTCATTCTGTTTTAGGTTGTTTGTATCTGTTCATTTTAGCTAAAATTTAATTGTTATTTATCTTTATAAAGATAAGATTATTAGCGGAATAAACAAAATAAGAAAGTGACAAACTCTGCAAAAGGGTCTTATAGATTAACCTTTTCACAAAGTCTGTCACTCGGAAGGTCAGATGAAAATTCAACTATTCGCTAATTTTTCTTCTAACTTATCTGCGTATTTCAGCACGAATTTTCGGAAATCATCGAAACTTAATTCCAGATCAAATGTAATAGGTGCATTTACATCATCTCCGCTTTTATCCATAATATGGATATTCTCAATGTTTTCTACATTGCAATTCATTATATCGAACCGATAGTGGCATATTGAGTTACGGATATGATAGGCTATATTTTCTATTGAATTCTTATCAACTCCTTTTCTGTGTTCATTCGCTGTGATTTTGGTTGTATCAATTCCCCAGTTTTCATAATCAACTAATCCATCTACGGATATATTTTTGTCATGGTCTGCGCATTGTTGCGGCATAATTAAGAGGCCCACACAACAATTCATAAAGAGGGTCTTTTCATAGTTACAGTTGTGTTCGTATTGAATAAGGATTTGTCGCGTGCGGGAAATAAAATCAATGCGATTTTGATAGTTACTCATAAGTTCTTATTTTTATTCGTCTAATCCTGTAATGCTTGCAAAGTTCTTCCAACCATATGTAGTCCTATATGTATCGGCGCAACCCGAAGGCACTTTCAGTACCGAATAAGGATTTATGCCGACAAAAGCAGAGCTTCCACAAGTTGGTGGCGTCTCCGTGCCGATCTTGAATAATCGAAGTTCGGAATCATCGTAAAAAGCGTATTCATCGATTGTCTTAACCTGCGTACAGGCAGACATATCGACGGTCATTAGATTCTTTAATTGGCCAAAGGCGCCATAATAAGAAGAACCACCACCCCCGATAGTTTTCAACTGAGAACCTTTCTCAAAAGTTACTGTTGCTAAAGAGGAACAACCCTTGAACGCTGCCGCTTCGATCGTTTCTACGCTGGCAGGAATCTCAATGGAGGTTAATGCCGTGCAGTCCGCGAAAGTACCAGAAGAAGGATAACCTCCCCCGATAGTTTTCAACTGAGAACCGTTTTCAAAAGTTACTGTAGCCAATGAAGAACAGCCTTTGAATGCTGACGCTTTGATCGTCTCTACACTTGCAGGAATCTCAATGGAGGTCAAGGAAGAACAATACGAGAAAGCGCCATAATAAGAAGAAGAACCACCACCGATAGTTTTCAGTTGAGAACCTTTTTCAAAGGTTACAGTTGTCAGAGAGGAACAGCCCCAAAACACAGCAGTTCCAATTGTTTCTACGTTGGCAGGAATATCTATCGAAATCAAAGATGCGCACTGTTCAAATGCAGAATTACCGATAGTTGTTGCATTTGCAGGGATTACAACGGTTTTCAACTTGCTTTGATAAAACATTTCTTCCCCAATCGTTATTAATGTATTTGGGAGAATCAGATTCTCGACATTTGTAGATTTATAAAATGCTTGTATTGGTAATGCTGTAATATTTACCTCTGCAATATCGAGGTTTTTCAGATTGGGCATCATGCGATAGATAAACAGAAAATCAACATCGTTCAGCACGCCTGTAATCTTCAACGATTCGATATTGGCATAATCATAACCCGCCAATTCATTTTCCAGTTCACCTTTCGTTTCGACATGAACCTCGGTACACGTTCCCAATTGTCGAAAGATTATTGTTTGCAATATCTTGCCTTGTTCATCTTTCAATGCTACCGTCGTATAGCGTTGCATCCCCTCGTTAGCAGTTACCTCAAAAACAATCGTATCTTCCCGTAAGGCTCGTGTTTCGGGAGCCAGCGATAGCCACGACTGGGCATCTTCAGGAATCTCTATGGTGTAATCCAAATTCGTTGTCAATTTGATTTCCTGTGTACCCCCAGCAGAAGTAGCATTAATAGAGTTATCTGCTATATTGATTTGCCCCTGCATGCAATTCAGCGACACCATAACGGTACGATAGGAACCGTCATTAGCAAACACAAGGATTTCACTTTCTACAATTGGATTAGGGGCTGTAATCGTAATCGTTCCCTTATCCGTGGAGGTCGCATTTACTTTGACTTTCCATCCATCCTGTGCAATGGCTTTGACAACCGTATTTTTCGTTGCACTCGTAATCGTATAGGAAATCGTTTTGCTCTCTCCTCCATTGAGAATGGCTATATCCGTCGTATCGAATGCAATTGCAAACTTTGAATTATCGCTTTTAGGAATCGTGATAACAGAATCGTCCTCCAATGTGAAATAGACATTATCATTATCTTCCGTTACACTTTTGAAGATGCCATTCGTTCCGTCCTTGCCATCGACACCATCTTCTCCATCCGTCCCGTCTGCTCCCGTTGCTTGCCCTATATCCGTCCAAGTTTTACCATTATCCATTGAAAGCATCCAGCGACCATTTTCTATTTTCAGTTGTGGTGTAATGCCATCTTTGCCATTGGTTCCATCCTCGCCATCAACTCCGTCCTTGCCGTCTGTTCCTTGTGCCTTTACCTTATTTCCCTTTTCATCGGTCAGCCATTCACCATCAAGTGTCCAATAATAGATGCCGTCCGTGTCTTTCTTCACACCAATAATAGGAGCGTCCTCGCTATTTTTCCCGTTTTTAATTGTAGCAGTAGAACCATCTGAAAAGTGGATAATGTAACCATCGGATATTTGTTCAACTTTGGAAATCGACAAATTATCCTGCAATGCTTCTACAATCTTCTGCAACGATGAAATATTCGTGTTCATCTGTTTGCAGAGTTCCTCTAATTTCGCTACGCGATTTTCGAGGTCATTCAAATCATTGCGCAATGCGCTGTCATCGTACTTATCGCTACAACCGAACAGCAATAAACTGCAAAGCAGTAAGGATAGTAAGCTTTTCATAGTTAATCGAAATTATAAAATTGAAATATCATTGATTAGTTCCCTCTATTATCATTTTGAATTTATCTTTTAATTGTTGGATAGCATCATGGCTATTGGACGATTGTTCGGGATATAATTCATAAAGTAATAGTGCTCCAATTTCGGCATAGGTTTGCAACGAACTTTCGGGTAGTTCCCCATCAGGTAAAGACAAAACAGAATTTTCGCTTTCTGTTAATTTGGTAGCAAGTAATAAGATGATTTTTGCTCTTGATAAGATTGTGTTATTCGGCGTACATTCTATTAAACATTGCCGATAGAGATTCTGTTGAATCGGATTCGATTCAATTTGCTTTTCAAGAAGTTCGAAACTTGATGACGGCATAATCATAAATGTTGTACCGTATCAACTCCTGCTGCGGTGGGTTATATGCAAAAAGAAAGTGTGGAGTTGTTCGCTTATCCAAATAGAGGTTCTGACAAAACCTTAGCACAAATAAGCAAATCTCCACACTTGGCAGTATATATCGGGATGATATATAGCTACACAAATGAAGAGTGTCTGTCTTGCTTACTCTCGTGCTAATTTTGAAACTGTCAGATTTCTATTTGAGAGTAAACGCGAAACACTTTCACGTTACTAATATGTCTGCTACCTGTTCGGTAACGACACAAAGATAGAAAATGTTTCTAAAAGACAGAACACTCTATGGAAATTTGCTGTGCTTTTATTGTGCAAAGTTCTTGAAAACAAAGTTTCTATCCAATAGTTTACGCTATGGAATCGAAACTTTGTTAGTTGTAAGTTGGGTTAATCTTCCCCGCAAATTTCTTGTATTACGCCGTCCATGTAAATCGCCTGCCCGCTGGATTGCCTGCCCCACCAGTAGCAACCGTATTCCTCGATGATAACCTCGCCTTGCTCTTTCAGTCGTTCGGCCAGCCAAGAATCAATCAGCCACCATTCCATGACATCATCCGCGAACGGATAAAGATGTTCTTCGGAAATAAGGTTTGCCCGTATCATTTCCTCGATAACCGTGCTTTGATTCTTCAAAACACAATTCTGTACTACTCGTTGCGCATTCATATAATCGGTTGTTGCGAGTTCATGCGTATTAGCCATCGGTTTGCAAAATTTGTGTGGTCAGCCTGTCGTTCCTCGGCGCAATTCTCCATTCCGTTTTCTGTCGGGTACGCACTATGCGATTCAATGCGGAGAGTTTTGTTGCAGTAATAGTATGGGATAAACTGCTTTGTACTTGTGTCAAATGCAAAATTCATTTCTGTATTCTGCGCAAGTTTACCTTTAGCTTCGTAGTATTCTACCAGCGAAATAAGGTTGTACTTTCCATTGCGCCCAATCATTGCGGCACGTAAGCGTGTGTAAACTCCGTTTCCGTGGTCGATTCTGTAAGCCCGCACGGCTAACAAGGCTTTCAGAATTTCTGTCGCCCTTTCATTTAATGTTTTCATGGTCTGTAAAGTTTAGAGTTATTCCCCATTACTTGTAAAAAGATAACTCCATTCATAACCAACTAAAAAGGGCGGCATATCTCCATGTAAGAATAGCTTTCCGATTCTATATAATGCCGATAATTCTATGCTGTTATATGGTTTCGGGCATAAATAAGGGGTGGTCTGTTTTAGGTGGAATCCTATTATATGTAATGGATAAAAATTCGGTTTTCCATCCGAAAAGGGGGAGGGGTGAAAAATAGGGATTGTCCGCTTGGTCGGGGTATCTCGGTTTGTTTGTCTGCGAGTGACAACCTTTTCTGAAAAGGATATTTTATAGACCCTTTCACAAAGTTTGTCACCTTTTTGTTGCGGGACAATTTCGGCATAAATCGCACGATATGTGGAATGGATGATAAATAGGTTTACCCAAAACTACCCTATAAAAGAAAGAATCGTTATCTTTGCCGAAAAGCAAGTGTACCATGTCTTATAAACCGCCTTACACCATTACGCCGAAGATCACGAATTTGGTTGCACAAATCAGCGAAGCAATCGGCGGCTATTATGCGCACGAAAATCTGCGTCTGCATCGTGTCAATCGAATCAAAACGATTCACGGGACGCTGGCTATCGAGGGCAACACGCTTTCGACGGAGCAGGTCACGGCGGTATTGGAGGGAAAACCCGTCGTTGCTCCTATTAACGAGGTGCAGGAGGTGCGCAACGCCCTTAAAGCGTATGAGTTGCTCGACACGCTCGACCCCTGTAAAGTCGATGATCTGTTAAAGGCTCACGCCACGATGGAGGCGGGATTGATCGACGAAATCGGTTGTTTCCGCAAAGGCGGTGCGGGTGTGGTGTCGGGGAAAACGGTTATCCATTATGCGCCCGATGCCGAACGTGTGCCGTTTCTCGTAAACGATTTGTTCGAGTGGCTGCGCACCACGGATGAACACCCGTTGATCGCAAGTTGTGTCTTTCATTATGAATTCGAGTTTATCCATCCGTTCGCGGACGGTAACGGTCGCACGGGGCGATTGTGGCAGACATTGATTTTGAGCAGGTGGCGGCCTATTTTCAAAAACCTGCCGATCGAAAACATTGTATATAAGTATCAAAAGGAGTATTATAAGGCGATTGCCGTAAGTGGAGGTAAAGCGGGTTGCACGCCTTTCGTCGAGTTTATTTTGGGGGTAATCGCCGAAACGCTCACTACCCAAGAAACTACCCGAAAGACTACCCAAGAAATTATTTTGGAAGCCATCGCCCGCAACCCCAGCATTACACGGGCGGAGCTGGCCGAGGTTGTCGGAATCTCACCCGACGGCGTGAAATATCATTTGCAGAAACTCACCAAGTCGGGCAGGCTCAAACGGGTGGGGTCTACACGCCGCGGGGAGTGGGTGATCGAGTGACAGGAATTCCGAAAAAGGTACTTTTATAGACCCTTTTCAAAAGTTTGTCACCGACCTGTTTTCACCCGTTACGGGCTATATGATCCGCTTCCCCAATTCGATGAGCCGTTGTTTGTTGGTGCGCACCTCTTTGTACTCGAAATATATTCCGATCATCTTTGCCGTCACTTTTTTGCGGTAGGGGATGCCGAACCGCATAATCAGATCGTTCATAAAACGATTGACGGCGCACACGGGTAGTTTGTCGCCCGTTTTCAGTCGGGCGTACACCTCTCCGCAAACTTTTTCCGAGGTCAGCAGTTGTTGGCTTTCGTTTTCCTGTATCTGCTTGCCGATTGCGTTCATGTTGTAGTTGTGCCGTTCGATCTCTGCCGCTCCGAGGGCGTAGTAGGCATCCACCATCATCGGCACTTGGCTTTGAATCTCCTCGCGCAGAAAGTAGTATTCATTCCATGTTCGGTTTTGTTCCAGTATCTCCAACTGCCGCACGATTTCGCGGAACAGGTCTTTCATTTTCAATCGGGGATTTATGCGTTGCAGTCGGTCGCAGTCCGACAACGGATAGATATGTTCGGCGCAATCCGTGTGAAATGCTTTCGCGTACTCCTCCCGCACCAGTTCGGCGTCGGTGTAGTATTGCTTTATCCGCTCGTCGTCGTAGGCGTTGTCCCACATGAACCAGTTGCGCGTTCCGTCGGCGTTCATGAACCGTTTGTAGTCCATTCCCTCCAACGCCTGCGCACGGGTATCGCAACCCGCCCCCGACGCTTCGATTTGCAGGACTTGTTTGTAGACCGCTTCGCACTCCTCCAACCTCGTGGCGATCTCCTCCCGCGATTTGCAGGGCATCTCCTTGTTGGTGCTGAAAATATGCGCGGCATCCTCCACGCCGTTGCGGAAGCGTCCGACGATCTGCACGGCTTCGGTCGTGGGGTCGATGACGGTGTGCGCCGCAAACGACAGGTCGGTTACGATCAGCACGCAGGCCGTTGTCGGCAGTTCGATGTCTACCGCCGAAAAGAAACGGCTCGTGAAAAAGTTGATTTCGTCCAGTTCTTCGAGCGAGGAGTAAGCCCGCGAAAAATCCCGCTTGCGGAGTTTCTTCACACTCTCGTAACTGCAAAAGACCTTGCACCGTTTCTCGATCTTATAGGTGCAGATCATGCGGTGGATCGTATCGGTCGAGTTCAGAAAGATGCAGAGCGGATGCCCTTTGCCTTTTACCTGTCCCATAAGGGTACGCACCCAGCCGACGGTGTTGTTCGTGTGTATGAGCAACATTTTCGGTTTGTGGTCGTAGGTCGGGCGGAGTATCTTCATCGTAAAACCCTGCTGCTCGAAACGGGGATCGGACGGGATGATCGGCGTCGCGGAAACCATCGCCTTTTGTTTGCATCGGAAAAAATCATCCATCGGGAGCGTGATAGAGCCGCGGTAGCCTGCATCCTGTATCGTGCGCTCGCATTCGTCGAACAGCATGAACCATTCACCGTGCATATCCGTATGCGTCTGTACCATTGCCGAGCGGACTTTTGGGAAACTTTCGGGCGTGGTCATGATTTTCAGATAGCCGTCGTTGTAGTTCGTGTTCAGAAAGTCGATGATGTCCTCTGTCGTTACGCCCTCGAACACGCCGAGTATCTGCGGGTGTTTTTTCATCTTGCCCTCGATAACGGGAACATTCGGCTCGATGATGACGGAGTGTCGGGTCGCATTGATTTCGGCATAGGTCGCACCGCATCCCGTGACGGTCTTGTTGATGATCGAGTTGGTCGGTATTTCGGGCATCACGGCGTCGAACCGCTGGCCTGCATCTATTGTGATATATTCAATCTTCATCTAATTGTTTGATTTGTAGTTAAAAAAACTTGGGGAGCGAGCGGTGAAACCCGCTCCCCTCGTTCAGCAGTTTAGTTCAGCAGGTCGGTGATGTCCTCCATTGCCTCGGCAGGCATTACGACTTTGCCGTTGGAAAAGTGGTACTTTTTGGCAAGGTAGCCGATTCCCTCCTCGCTCTCGTTGTACTCCTCGGAGGTGATCGGGGTCAGTTTCTCCACCTCGGCGGCCACCTCTGCCAGCCACTCGGACTGACAGCAGATTTCACGGTCGGGTTCAAACTCCGTTACTTCGGGCAATTCCTTACCCATCAGGAACGCCAGCAGGTAGTTCCAGATTTGGGCGTTCAGCAGGAGTTTGCCATCCAGTTCGGTATACCCCTTACGGATTCCGAACCACACGTAGCCGCATCCAGCCACGTCTACACGGGTGGTTACGATCAGGGTGGTAGCCCCTGCCGCAATCGCTTTCGCCAGCGTGCGGAACATTTTGGCGTTCCCTGCGGGCTTGATTTTGATAATGCGGAGGTTCATTTTCTCCTCCTGCTCCTCGGCGGCTTTGATTTCCGCCATCTTTGCCTCGTGTGCGATTGCCGAGGCCATCATCTCCTCTGCGCGGTTCCCAGCTACCTGCTGCGATTCCGCATTTTCTGAAATTGTAGTCATAGTTTTATTAAATTTGATGTTAATATTGTCGTTGATGTTTGCAAGCGTTTTCATAATCGTTATCTTTTTTATTAAGTTTTGTTGCCGCCTCTTTCGGGCTGTCGGCTACTCCCTGCAACTTTGGTCGGCCGTACGCTCCGACCTGTTGCTTTTCAGGGTTAATACGGGATATTTTCCCCTTTTGTTTTCCGTTTTGAGGTAGATATTATAGGCAGTATTTGGACCTATTATTTACCCCTGTTTTTCAGTTGTTTAGGTTTTGCGTTTCATCGGTCGTATTTTTTCATTTTACCGCCTTTTTTGCAGGCTGTCGGCTACTCCCCGAATCTCTCGAATAACCGTACGCTTTATTCGCGGATTCTGGCTTTTGAACCTGCATAAATCCGACCTTTGGAGCCTTTGCAAAAACATAAATAATAGCCCTTAAAAATAGACCTATTCATTACCTTTGCTGTCGAAAATATTGCAAAATATATCATGGAAAATATTGTAAATCTGTCGGTTATGACAAAATGACAGATGTCATGACACTGGCAGATTTTTGGCAGAAAAAAAGAAAGGGAACCGCGATAAACGGCTCCCTTAAATGGTATGGTTATATAGTCCGATCAGTCCAATAGCGGAAAATCAAAATCCTGCATGATAACCTGCCTCTGCAATTGTATCGGTCTGAATCGTGGCGCTTGATTCATAGCCGCTCGTTTCAGATAGGCGGCAAGGTCGGCGCGGATTACTTTCGGGGCGTATTCGCCGCTCCATCCTTTACTATCGGGATAGCAACCCGTAAAACGTGTATAGTCGTGAATGAGTTGGCATAATTCGTTCGGCGTATCGGGCTGGCTGGGTATGGCATTTTCTTCATGGAGCATTCGGTAAATGCCGTATGCAACTGCCGAATAGATGGCATTATCCTTTTTTCGTCCCGCAGACGGTTTGCGCCGTTGAATATCTTGCCGTGCTTTCTCGGCTGTCTGTACTTCGGGAAAATAGCCTGCAAGTTCCTTTTTAATCAGACGGAATAACCAGTTATCGCTGTTCGGAATAGAAATCTTTTCCGCTTCCCCGTTGTTGGTGCGAATTGTGATGGCGGTCTGTTCGTTGCCTTGAAATGCCCGTGCCTCCATTTGCTCCATAAAAAGCAATAGGTGCGCCCATTCGCTTTGGTATATGTCCCAAGAGTAAAATTGAACAAGGTCATTGTATTCGTTTTCGTCGATCTGCCGTTCACGGATGCAGTAGGCCACCAGCAATAGGGCTTCCTCTATTATCGGGGTAATTGTCCCGTAAGAGTTGATAAGCGACAACAAATCATGGCATTCGAGGTGTCGAAACGGCAAAACCAGATTGCAATCCTCTTTAATGCTGTACTTTACGTTATTACCCTCTCGGTGAGGTATCAGACATTTGGCATTTGAAAGTTCTTTGTTGAAATAGCCTGCCGTGATGCCGAAATATTTTTCCAGTAAGGGCAGGCAAGCGGTGAAATATTCGGTCGTTACGGGGTAAAA
>OGPH01002128.1_pt1 | contig 12183 bp, 10 predicted proteins | sample 1552891 | NCBI WGS metagenome assembly OGPH01 (sample SAMEA2580272, study PRJEB22360) | human gut metagenome | biome: human gut; feature: human-associated habitat; material: faeces | place: Denmark | collected 2008/2010 | reverse complement strand
AAGCCAGTCACTCTCGGTTAACGTGTTACATAACGGTCATAGCAGGCCTGACGAATCTCAAGTATGCGGGATAAATTATAAGTTTCCAGATCTGCCAGATACTGCTCCCATACAGCATCATCATCAATATCCTTGGACCCGTTCAGGAATGCGGCAAAGCTTTCATCCACATAGGTCGTGATATTCTGTCCAATTTCATCCATCTCATCGGATTCTTCTGTCGTATAGGTCGCGCCAACCGGCCATTTCCATCCACTGGTAACTGCCATATTCTTTTCTTCATCATCCGGATATACATAATACCAGGTATCGTTTGCAGCAATGGCATCTTCACTGTTCTTTTCGTACAGCAGATTGGTTTCCTGAATACAGGAACTTCCCCAGGTAGCTCCGCCATACTTTGTCATCGGATCAACATCCTGATCATCCTTCACAAGGCTGGTAAAGGTCGGAACACCTTCATCATTATATTCCCATGACACTCCCTCTTCACCATAATTCCAGTACAGATTTCCTTCTTCCGTATATGCGTAGTTCAGCATCTGCAGGCAGAGCTTCATAGTTTCCTCATCCGCAGTTTTTGTGATTACCGTCGTCTGAGTTCCAATTCCAGGGCCTCCAAAGATAGAGGAGAGAGTTCCATCATCGCCGGTCGGATAAGGAATACCTACCCAAACCGCTTCCTTACCAGCCGCTTCACGTTCTGAATTCCAGTTGCTCAGCTGGCCCATGGATGTAAGAGATATACCACATTTGTCGTTGTGAATCTTATCCTTGATAGTGGTATCATCCTCGGTCATCATATCCTGGTCAATCAGACCCTCTTCCCAAAGCTTATTCAGCCAGCTCACATACTCACGCCATTCAGGCTGTGCTGCCGCGAGTCCTACTACGCCATCCTTAACGAACCAGCCATTGCTGGCGGAGGCATCCGCAGTTCCGTAAGCGCCGAAGGCACCGGAAAGGCCATTTGCCTTAAACCGAATGCTGTACGCGGAATTAAAGGTTGCTCCATACTTTTCATTGAACACACGAATCACGTTCTCAAATTCAGAAATAGTTGTAGGAACCTCCAGCCCACATTCATCCAGCCAGTCCTGACGTACTACCGGCCCCTGATAGGAATCATTCCAGCCGCCGTCTTCACGGAAGAAGCCAAATGCATAATACCGTCCATCATCCGTCTTCATCGCTCTGTCATAAGCAGGATTGCTCTGCAGCCATGCATAGTAATCGGGTGCATACTGCTGGATATAATCCGTCAGGTCCCAGATGATCTCATCATCCAGATATTGGTTCGCATTGTTCATCCAATACACCTGCATGATATTAGGCAGGCTTGTCGGATCTGCCAGCATCGTTGTCGTGTAGGTTCCGCCGTCTGAACCAGTCGTAGGGAATGACCAGTCAATCGTCACACCAAGCTTTTCTGCCAGTCCGATATGGAATGGAGACTCCGATGCATCCGCAAATTTTTCATGAGGAAGAATATTGTCCTGTGCATACCAGGAAACGGTAATATCACTGTTAAGCGGATAGGTAATGCTTCCCGGTTCCGCCGTAACGACAGCTTCTGTTCCCCCTGAACTCTCTGCCGCTTCCTCCGAAGAAGAACCCGAATCCGTAGATGCTGTCTGTGAACCGCATCCCGCAAGCAGCATCGCAGCGACTGTTACCATACTGGTAATTTTTAACCATTTTCTTTTCATATTGCTTACCCTCCTTTTGACTTCATCCAAATCACCATGCGTTTCCCCTTTTCCTCCCAAATTTTAGAAAAAATCACTGCATTTGATTTGTTTTGTCAGTCTTTTTTATTGATATTTACTATAATACAGGATTTTACAATCCATTTTAATGACATATAGAGCAAAAAAACTTACAAATCCTGCAATTTTATCTCCTTCGTCATACGTCTCTTTTTCAGAAATCAAATTCCATAACCCTTTTTCATTTTTCAGCTTCTATTACGTTCTCTTTTTCATTTTAAAAAGAATTTCGATGTACATTTTGTCTATTTTTACCATAGCCTATTATTTTCCATTTTATTATAATAAATAATATGGTAATTTTTTACAATTTTAGCCACACATAAACTTCAGGACATAAAGGACATAAAATCATGAACATTCAAAAAGGCTGTTATGCCGGAAGAACCGAAACCGGCTTTCCCTTTTCCTGTCCATCCGGACAGGACTGCTATATGCTTCACCTGCTGCGAGAGGACGGCGAATACTGGATTCATGATATGCATTATCCGATGAAAGCAGGATCCGGTATTCTGATTTCTCCCGGGACATCCTACCTTTTTTACTGTTCTGACGGCAGCTGTAACGACGACTGGATCTGTTTTCAGCCGGAAAAAGGGGAAACTCTGCCATTTTCTCTGGTATGTAATACCCCCTTTCAGCCGGATGATTTTGAAAACTGCGCCACTTTAATCCGGCAGCTTCTGAAAGAAAATAATGCTGTCCATTTACCCCCCCCCGCACGCCTGAACGCTTCCGGCAATATCAATGCACTGTTTTACGTGCTTCTTAATCATCTGACGGCTGCCTGTTTTTCTCAGAAAAGCCGGGAAACAATCAGCCCCTATCTGCAGAAGTTCCAGCTTCTCCGCCTGCAGATTCAGAATTCTCTGTCAGAGGAGCATACCATAACCAGGCATGCGGCGGAATTCTGTATGAGTACCTCCCATTTTCAACATCTGTATTCTCAGTTTTTCGGGGTTTCCTTTCAGAATGACTTAATTCAGATGAGAATCAGCCATGCGGAGAAGCTTCTTCAGACCACTCTTCTGTCTATGGAACAGATTGCTGAAGCCTGTGGTTATTCCAACAGTACACATTTTTTTCGTCAGTTTAAAAAAATAAAGGGCATCTCACCCGCGAGATGCCGAAAAGTTACTTTCCTCTCCAAGTCTGAGGAAAGCTATAATGATAAAAATATCTGTTCCTGAAAAAAGCGGGGCCGCTCACAAACAGTGGTCCCGCTTTTTATATTCTCCGTCTGTCGTATTATCCGCCGTTATACCAGCTCCACCTTAAATACCACAGGCTTATCGGTTTTCACGCCGTCCACCTTCACATGAAGCCCGCTCTCATCCCGCGTCCATTCACAGGAAGCGTCAAAGCCGAGCACGGAAACATTTTCAATGATTCCCGCAAAATTAGGCTTATGAGAGGCATCCTGTTTTCCAAGGGATGGGATGGTATAATTTCCATCCTCCGCACAGCGCATCACGATCGCATACAGACTGTCTCCCTTCATGGTATAGCGGATGTCATCGGAGGTGAACTCCTTCTTGATTCCATCGGAAAACTGACCTTCCACCACCTGAGTAGGGCCTTCTCCGTATTTTCTCCATACATGGGTGCCATAGATGGCCTCTCCGTTCACATTAAGCCAGGCTCCGATTTCCCGCAGAATCGCTGCATCCTCCTCCGGAATGCTTCCGTCCGCTTTCGGTCCGACGTTCAGAAGCAGGTTTCCGTTCTTGCTCACGATGTCCACCAGGTCGCAGATGATGTCCGCTGCCGGGCGGTAACGGTTGTTTTCCGTGTAGCACCAGGAGTTCAGGGCCACCGCCGTATCCGTCTGCCAGTAGTAGGGCTTTACATCCGCAAACTGGCCTCTCTCAATATCCACCACTGCCGTTCCGAACATGTAGGCATCATGCTTGTAGTTGATCAGCACCTCCTCACCCCATTCCTCTGCGCGGTTATAGTAGTAGGCCGCCAGCTTCTTCAGATAAGGACGGAAGGACTGATGCTGAATCCACCAGTCAAAATAAATGAGCTTTGGATGATATTCGTCAATAATCTCACAGGTTCTGGTCAGCCAGTCCTGCAGGTATTCCTCTGTCGGCGCGGGCTCGCTGAAAATATCATGGTGATCCCTCTCCGGCATGGCAGGCCAGTAGAAATCGCCGCGCTGCATGGGGTCCTTGATGTCGCTGTCGAATTCCTTTCCATGTCCCATAAAGAACCAGTGCTCCGCGCGGTGGGAAGAAGCGCCGTTTACCAGGCCATGCTCTGCAAAGGCTCCGCACAGTTCGCCCAGCGTATCCCGCTTCGGCCCCATCTCGGCCGCATTCCAGTGGGAAAGCCCGCTTTTATACATCTGGAAGCCGTCATGATGCTCCGCCACGGGAACCACATATTTTGCTCCCGCCTCTTCAAAAAGCTGCGCCCATTCTTCTGCGTTGAACTTTTCCGCCTTAAACATGGGAATGAAATCCTTGTAGCCGAAATTCTTGTGGGGGCCATAGGTTTTCACATGGTGTTCAAACTCCGGCGAGCCTTGGATGTACATGTTTCTGGAGTACCACTCGCTTCCGAAGGCGGGTACGCTGTAGACGCCCCAATGGATGAAAATGCCGAATTTTGCATTCCGAAACCACTTCGGCAGAGGATGGGCGCTTAAGGAATCCCAGTCGTCTTTGTAAGGGCCGCGCGAGATCACCTCATCGATCTGTTTTAAGTATTCATACATGTCCTTCATCAGTCCGTCACCACACCTTTCTGCAGCATGATATTGGCGTAAAGCGCCGTCTCCCCCGTCGCAATGATGGCATAGGCCTTCTTCGCTTCCTCATAAAAAGTGAAACGCTCAATCTGCCCGATTGCCGCCTTTCCCCGGGGCTCATACTTTTCCTCGATCTTTTCATAAACATCCCAGATGGGCGTTTCCACGTCGTCCCCCGGCATGACCTGCATCAGATTAAACGGCTTCTCCACGTAGGTATCCAGCGGAAAAAGCTGCAGAATGGCATCCAGAATTTCCGGAATGCCATGCCCATCCATACGAATCACCTTCGCATCCTTTCCCATGGACTCCGCCGGAAAATTTCCATCAGCGATCACGATCCTGTCGCTGTGTCCCATTTCGCACAAAACCTTTAAAAGTTCCGGAGATATGATTTTGGGTATTCCCTTCAGCATTTATTTTTCCCTCCTGACAGGCCGGACAGCTTCTCTTCTGCTGCCAGCCCCTTCTTTACACTTTTTTAACGGGTAATGGTTCCGTCCACGTCCCAGAGATACTCCCAGCCCTTCGCTCCTGGCCAGAGGAATACCTGTCCCTTGATCAGCCGGCAGTTTTTATCCGCCAGACGGATGGTTTCCATTTCCTCATCGGTCAGCGGATCCTCCGTTGCACATTTCAGGTTACTGATATACTGGGGCTCCTTCACGGAAAACGGAATCGGCACCTGTCCTCTCTGCACCGCCCATTTCAGGCAGACGATGGCCGGATGTACGTTGTGGCGTTTTGCGATTTCCACGATCTCCGGCATCTGCGTATCCGCAATGTCCTCCGCAGTCCGGTCCCTCTCCGGACGGGAAGGCGAACCGATGGGGCAGTATCCCACCGGAAGGATGCCGTGTGCCTTCGCATAATCAAACAGCTCCGGCTGCTGGAATCCGGGATGCAGTTCCATTTCCAGCGCTGCAGGCTTGATCCGGCACAGAGGCAGAACCGCCTCCAGCTTCGGAATCGTCATGTTGGACATGCCGATATATCTGACCTTGCCTTCCTCCACCAGACGCTCACACTGTCTCCATGTCACCATAAATTCCTCCACCGAAAAAGGTCTGGAATCCGGATTGCGGGAATCCCCGTCACAGCCTGGCGCATGATAGTTGGGGAAAGGCCAGTGGACGAAATACAGGTCGATGTAGGAAAGCCCCAGATCCTGCAGGCTCTTTTCGCAGGATTCGATCACCTGTCCCTCTCCATGCATATCGTTCCATACCTTGGAGGTGATGAACAGTTCCTTTCTGTCCGCCACACCTTCCTTCAGAATGCGTTCCAACGCCTGGCCGATCTGGGCTTCGTTCTGGTAGACCGATGCACAGTCGATCAGACGGTACCCGGCACAGATTCCTCCATAGACCGCCTCGGCAATCTGTTCGGCCCCATATTTATCCGAGCCAAAGGTTCCCATGCCAAGAGCCGGGATCTGGGTTCCGTCATAGAGGCTCCGGCGCGGGATCGCGCTTTGTTCAATGATTGTGGACATATTTTCTCCTTTACAATACGGTTCTTTTTGAACTGGTTTTCCGGCTCAGTCGAATACTACTGCGACCTTGCCGCATTCTCCGCCGGCCATCAGCGCATAAGCCTCCCCTGCTTTCTCCAGCGGGAATTCATGGGTGATCAGATCTTCCGGATGGATGTTCCAGCGAACCAGGCGTTCCACCAGTTCTTCCATTTTCCACAGAGAGGTTACCCAGGAACCATAAATGGTCTTCTGACCATGTATAATATCTGGGCTGGGATTGAAGGTACAGGTTCCGCCCTCTCCCACGAACGCAATCTTGCCCCACTCTCTTGTGGCGCGAATGGCAAGCTGTCTTCCCGGATCACTGGCGCTGGCGTCAATGGCGCGTTCCACGCCTCTTCCCTGCGTCACCTTCATGATGCCTTCCATCGCTTCATCCGGAGTAAATACATGATCCACCAGGCCGAGCTGCTTCGCCAGGTTAACCCGGTATTCATTCATCTCCACGCCGATCAGCATATTCGCGCCCATGGCCTTCGCCAGCATAAGGGCTGCCAGGCCGACAGGGCCCAGGCCTGTTACCAGAACCGCATCGTTGCCGCAGATTCCGATTTTCTCAATGGCTTCATATACCGTACCGAATCCGCAGGCCACCTGCGCGCCGTCCTTATAGGTCAGCTCATCCGGCAGGGCGATCAAGTCTTTCTCTTCCGCCAGGATGTAAGGCGCCATACCGCCATTCCTCTGCCATCCGTACGCCTGACGGAACGGGCTCTTACAGGAAATATAATATCCTCTTCTGCAGTCATTGCAGACGCCGCAGCCGGAGATATGATAGACGATTACTCTGTCCCCTTTTTTGAAACGTCTCAGCCCTTCTCCTTCTTCCACGATCACGCCGCAGGGTTCATGTCCTGCAACCATCCCGGGGATATATCCCTCCGGTCCTTTTCCCACATGGGCGCGGTAGATGCAGCGAATATCGCTTCCGCAGATCGTGGTAGCCTTGGTCTGGATCAGAACCTGGCCATGGCCTGGCTTCGGGATCTCAAACTCCTTCATCTCCACCGTACTGTTGCCGGGAAGCGTCGCCCCCCTCATTCTCATTTTTTCCATTTTTCCCTTCCTTTCCCGCCGTCTTTTGCACCAGCTCCAACATGCCTGAATTGACTTGTCTGCTGGCACATCCGTCCAAACGGCGTCTCTTTTCTGCCTTTCGTAACAGCCCCGATTCGTCTGAGCCGTTCTTTACACAACACATCAGGATGGCCTCAGATGAGGGCCACCGTAGTTTCGATTTTATTATACGTTCGTCTTCATGAAAGAATAAGAGATCCTTTTGACAAGTTGCTTTTTTACATGTCGCATCAGCGCAGTTTTCTTGACAGTTTGATTCAAAAAGCATACAGTAAAGGTAACTTTCCGCCCTGCCGCACGGGTTATTTGTGCCGGTTCGGGATAGATACCCCGGCCGGTCACACAGGGCGCATACGGATGCAAAGGAGGGCCCAGAGATGTGGAAGCCCATTTCAGAGATCGATATTTATTTTGCCATTGCGGATGCTCGTTTTCATGCCCTGAACCTGGTCTATGAAAGATTCCAGCGCACCATTCCCAGTCATTCTCATGGGAACGGCAGCTACGAGATCCATTATATTCCCCAGGGATACGGACGGGCGCTCATCAACGGCTCCTATCATGAAATCGGGCCGGGAACGCTCTACGTCACCGGCCCGCATGTGGAACACGCGCAGAGCCCGCATATGGAGGATCCCATGTGCGAATACTGTATCTATCTGAAAATGGAAAGAAAACGGCGTGGCCAGAAAGCCGCTTCCGCGCAGGGAACCGGAGAAGAAGGGCTTCTGTCCGCCTTTCTGGGAACGCCGTTCTGGTTCGGCCAGGATACCCAGGGCACGGGAGCCCTGATCGAAGAGCTCTTTTCAGAACTCGCCGGGGCGCGTACGGGCTGTGAGCTCATGCTGGAAGCCATGCTCAAGCAGCTTCTCGTCAAACTGGTGCGCAATTATGAAAAGGACGGATGCGTCAAACCCTCCGTCCTTCTTCCCAGATCCGACAAGACTTCCGTCATCATCGAAGACTATTTTCTCTATCAATACCGAAGCCTCTCCCTGGAAGAGCTCTCTTCCAAGCTGGGCCTGGGCACAAGGCAGACGGAGCGCCTGCTCTTAAAGCATTATGGAAAAACCTTCCTGCAGAAAAAAGCGGAAGCCCGCATGTCTGCGGCAGCCATCCTTCTGACCGACACCGGAAAAAGCATCACCGCCATCGCGGAGGAACTGGGCTATTCTTCCATTGAGCATTTTTCTTCCGCCTTTAAACATTATTATCACATCAGCCCCCGCCAATACCGGAAGGGAGCCGCTTACCACAGCTTTCCCGCAAGGCAGGAAAGGGGCTGAAAGAAACGGTCATAGATACCCTCCTCTGTGATCCCAGCCTCCAGATTGCCGATGGTATCGTTCCACAGGCAGTAAATGGCGCCCGCCATCCGGTCCGACCACACGGGGAGGGCCTGTGCCTTCCCGCCCGTGTCAAACACGTTCGCTTCCCAGCCCTCCAGCGTATCCAGATCCAGATAATCATAGCCCCCGCCCGGAATGATGTACAGCTTGGTGTTGAGGGAATTGATGACGGTAAAGCCCGCCTGGTAGGTCTCCTCCGGATCCGCCCACATGGTGCTCCAGATCTGTACCTGTACATTTTCCGCCTCCACCTGTCCTTCTACGGCATTCAGGCTCCCCCACATGCGCACACTGCGTCCGCTCTCCTTGATCAGGCGGATCATGCGGTTCATATATGCAGCGTAGTCCGAACCGTCTCCATAGTATTCATCCATGCCGATGTGCACCGTGCCTCCCGCCGCAAAGACGGGTTCCTCTCCTTCCAGATATTCCGTCCAAAGCCGCTCCGCCAACACAAACGTCTCCTCATCGGACAGATCCAGCTGATCCACATTTTCCGGCTCATCCGCCAGCGCCAGCTCAGGAAACAGTCTGGTGATGGCCAGGCTGTGGGCCGGCGTATCGATCTCCGGAACCACCTCCACGCCCTTCCCGGCAGCCCAGCTCACAAATTCCTTCCACTCTTCCTTCGTAAAGGAGCCATCTTCGCTGGTCAGCTTCCTTCCGTCCTCATTCTCGATCTTTGACTCCAGCCGGAAACCCGCGTAGGCTCCGAAGGCGTTCTGAATCGTATCGTTCCTTCCGCTGGTGGAAAGGATCTCATTGTCATTCAGATGGATGCCCAGCGTGTTCATCTTGTGCTCCGCCAGGGCTTCCACCATTTCCCGCAGCGTATCCATGGAGAGCATCCGCCTGCCAATGTCAACGGAAAATCCGCGCACCGCATAGCGCGGATAATCCCGGAATGCGCCGCAGGGCGCTTCTTTCCCATCCAGAAGCTGCGTCAGCGTCCCAAGCCCCCAGATCATCCCCTGACTTTCTGCAGCGTACAGCCAAACGCCCTCCTGCCGGATGGCGCACAGGCTGCCTTCCTTTCCAAGCCCCTGCCCATCTTTTGCAATTCCCAGATAGATATCCCCTTCTTCCATCTCTTCCATGGAACCATAGACCAGCTCCACCGGCTCTCCGACAAGTTCCTGTATGTTCTGGCAGGCTTCCTCCAAAGCCTGTCCGGCCGTTTCTTCCCAGTCAGGTTCCGCCACAAGCCGTACGCCCGCTTCAAGCCCATAGCTTCCGCTCCCGCCTGCCCATTCCGCCAGCGGCACGGAAAGGGAAGGACGCACATTTCCTTCAGAAGCGGAAGCCTCCTGTCCTTCCTGCATCCCATCCTGGTCCGCATTCCACTCTTTCCAGACGGCCTGCGCTTCTTCCGGGAATACCTCTTCCAGCGACAGAGCCGGCACCGTCACAGCGTAGGCAGGCGTCTCTTCCTGGTTCTCTCCATTTGAGATCACGAAGCCAACCTGCACTTCCTTTTCTTCCAGGGTTGGATAGACTGTCCCGTCTTTTCCGATCACTTCTTCATAATCCGCTCCGGCAAGGCAAATCTCATATCCTTCAGGCACCTGCGGCAGCTTAAGACGCCTTCCGCCGTCTGCAAGGACTTCCACCTGAGGCGTCTCAAGCCCATAACTCATAGGAACTTTGGAATAGATCTCCATCTCCAGGACGGATACATTCTGATAATACAGATACTGATTTTCCTCTGAATCGGAAACTGCCGTGGTACGCAGGCGAAGATATCTGCCGCGCACCGGTTCATCCAGGATCACCGTCTGTTCATTCGTCTCCGGCGCCCCTTCCCGCAGGGCCGCCGTCTCCCAGTCCTTTCCGTCCGCGGAATATTCGATCACAAACCCTTCCACGTTCAGCCGTTCCCAGAAGATGCGGACAAATGCAAATTCCTGTTCCTGGTCAAAGGCAAAGCAGAGCCAATGGGAAGGCTGCCCTGTTTCATTGGCGGAAGACCATCTGCTCCCACTCTCCATCCGATCACCGTCCGCCGCAAGAGACGGTGAAAACTGCTCCGCCTCCACGCTGTCTGCCGTTACTTCCACCCCTGCCTCCAGGGCCAGATTCACCATTTCCTTCCCTTCTCCATCCCCGCATGGATATGCCGGTTCCTGTGCTCCCTGGCCCATCGTCTTTGGATCATCACCGCTCAGCAGCACCGCTGCAAGCACAACGACCAACGCCAACAGCAGCGCGACGAAAAGCCCTCCGTGCAGACCTCCTTTGCCTGTCTCCTCCCCTTCTTTCTCTTTCCGGCGCTTTGGGCCGTAGTCTTTCTGCATTCGTTCCATCCTCCTGCCTTCCGCCACTCCTGTCCGGGCAGCTGTGTTCCCAGCCGTCAGAATTCTATTCCCCGTCTGGCTCCGATCCCCTTTTCATAAGGATGCCTGACAGCGTCCATCCGCGTCAGATAGTCCGCGCATTCCTCCAGTTCCTTCGGCGCATTCCTCCCGGTACAAACGATTTCCGGATAAAAACGTTTCTCATCCGTCCGGGCAAGAAGTTGCCACAAAAGTTCTTCATCCAACAGTTTCCAGCGAAGGGGATACGTCACCTCGTCCAGAATGATGACCTGTGCCCTGCCGGACTGCGCTCTGTCTATGGTCTTCCGCAGCAGTTCATTATGAATCCCGGCAAGTTCCTCTTTCTGTTCCTCCGTCATGGAAGCATAGAAACCAAAGTCCTTTTCGCTGCGCAAAATTTCAATGCCCTTTACCTGAGCCAGGCCATAAAGTTCTCCGGTATCACGGCCCTTCATAAACTGCACGAACAGCACCTGCTTGCCCGCTCCTGCGGCGCGCACGGCGAGGCCGATTGCCGCAGTGGTCTTTCCCTTTCCGTCCCCGGTATATAAATGTATCAGTCCTTTTTCCATCCGCTCATCCTTTCCTGCGAACCGCTTATGCCTTCCTGCCGCACGCCCTCATTCTTCCTGCGCGCCGCGCAGTCTTTCCTTTCGCAGCCCGCGCAGACGGACGCACAGGCGGCTTCTTCTTCCTGAAGCCGTATGAGATAGGCCACGCTCTGACGCGGCCGCATCATGCCTTCCGGTAGCCAGAAAAGCCCGCCCTCTTCCAGCCTCTTTCTGCCGAGCCGGTCAAGGATCCGTTCCATCCATGCAAGCGGAAGTTCCTGGCCCGGGAAAAAAAGCGAAGACGCATAGAGGCGCGTATGCGCATACAGCCTTTCGTTCAGCTGTGCATATGCTTCCCTCAGCAGTTCCCAGCAAAGGCATTCAGCCATATAGCTTTCCGTATAGCGTTCCTTCCGGACATAGTATTCCTGAAGTTCATCCGGCCATTCCCCCAGGGTCACGGCCGCCCAGGCCAACGTTCCTTCCAAGCTATGCTGTGCCGCATCTTCTTCCAAATCGCGCCTTACCGTCCATTCCCTGCCAGCCCTTTCTTCCGAATTCTGTTCCAGCGCACACCAGGCCGTCACTTGCAGCCTTTCCTTCAGTTTCCTATAAACCTCATAAAGCAGCCCCAGGTCGGCATCATGATAGTGATACCGGCCCGCGGCTGCAGTTAAGCTTTCTGTATTTAGTTGGGGTTCCAGTCTCCATTCCCATTCTGTCATCATTATTTCATGTCCTCCGGACATGACCCCTCCGGGGGAGATGGCCACTCCGCTTCGCTCCGGGCCGGTATAATGTCTGGCGACATTATTCCATGTCCTCCG
>OGPH01002122.1_pt1 | contig 12219 bp, 5 predicted proteins | sample 1552891 | NCBI WGS metagenome assembly OGPH01 (sample SAMEA2580272, study PRJEB22360) | human gut metagenome | biome: human gut; feature: human-associated habitat; material: faeces | place: Denmark | collected 2008/2010 | reverse complement strand
AGAAAAAATGGTGATGAATTACAACCAGGTGTAAATAAAGTTGTAAAAGTATATATTGTGCAAAAAAGAAAAATCTCTGAAGGAGATAAAATGGCAGGTCGTCATGGTAATAAAGGGGTTATTTCTAAAATTTTACCAATTGAAGATATGCCACATTTGGAAGATGGAACACCTTTGGATATCATGTTAAATCCATTAGGGGTACCTTCTCGTATGAACATTGGACAAGTACTTGAATTGCATTTAGGATATGCAGCTCGCCAATTAGGTTTATACATTGCAACACCAGCATTTGATGGTTTACATCCAAGTGATTTAGAAGATATTATGGCAGAGGCAGGAATGTCTAAAGATGGAAAACAACCAGTAATTTCTGGACGTACTGGAGAATATTTTGATAATAACATCTCTGTAGGAATTATGTATATGATCAAATTAGCGCACATGGTTGATGATAAGTTACATGCTCGTTCAGTTGGACCATATTCATTAGTAACTCAACAACCATTAGGTGGTAAAGCTCAAAATGGTGGACAAAGATTTGGAGAAATGGAAGTTTGGGCTCTTGAAGCATATGGGGCAGCATATACATTACGTGAAATTTTAACTGTTAAATCAGATGATGTAGTTGGACGTGTTAAGACATATGAAGCAATTGTTAAAGGACAACCATTACCTGAACCTGGATTACCTGAATCATTTAGAGTATTAAAGAAAGAGTTACAAGCACTTGCATTGGATGTACGTTTGTTAGATGAAAATGATAATGAAGTTGATATGCGTAATATTGAAGAAGAGGAACATCGTTTCCCACGTAGCATTGATAAAGATGAAGTAATTGAAACTCCAAAACCGGTAGTGGAGTATTACATTATGGGTACAGTAACTTCAAAAGGCGCAGGAATGAGTGGGGTGACTGTGAAAGTAGGAAGTAAAAATTGTACAACGGACTCCAATGGTAAGTTCTCTGTTACCGAAAGCGCCACAGGTATTTATGAGATTGCCGTTACTCATACCGGTTATCTCTCTCAAAAGACTTCTGTGACAATAGCAGACAATACGGAGAACCGTAGTGTGATAACTGTGGCTTTAGCTCTAACTGGGGAAAGTCCGAAAGAAGAAGTCAAACTGGACGCACAGGAAGCAACTGTTGTGGAAGATAAAAGTACATCAAATACAGAAATTCCGGCAACTTCAGAGGATTTGGGACAGGTTACACCGGATAAGGTTGTAGAAGATGTACCCTTGGCGAAAGTGTCCATAGAGATTCCGGCAGGGGCTATTGAAGCAGAAGGGCAGAATACAGGAATTGTGGAAAACAATAAAGTTGATATCAGTGTCACTACGTTTGTTCCTGCTCCCGAAAAGGTTACTACCGAGGTTAAACCTGCTGAAGAAGGAAAGGCTGTAGAAAAGAGCATTCCTTTGGCAGCAGCTCATTTTGAACCGACAGGATTAAAATTCAAAGAGGCTGTCAACATATCTATTCCGAACCCTATTCCGGGTATAACTTTCCCGAAGAGTAGTATGCAACTGACTTATCTGAATCCGCAATCAGGACAATGGGAAGTGGAGAAAGACGGGGGACAAAATGTAGCAGTTACTTTGAACGAAAGTGGTAGTTATACAGCTCCGGTTAAGCACTTTTCTGCTTATGCAATAGAAAACAAAGTGTCTAGCACTATTAGCAAAGAGGAAATTCAGAAAAGCGAAGTTTTGGGACAGACAAGTCATGATAATAGCGAGAATGCGAAAGCGGTGACAGGTATCGTGTTGAAATATTCCGAAAAGGCCGGCTGGGATTATGTCGGTGGCGTAGAGGGAATGGTTACGGCTATAAAAAATGCCTTAGGTACCAGTGACCAAACGACAATAAATGCAATGGCGGCTTATCTCAGAACTCGCATGTATTCGTTGATGGGTTCAACATCAGGAATCACTACTACCGAACGTATATATAATACGGTAAATGTAAATGGCTATACTACGATGGATTATGCTTGTTATGCCAAGACTCGTACAACTACATTGACTACAACAGTCATCTATAACGGGCAGACAAAAACGATATCTATCTCTGCAAAACGTTATACAGGTGCTGACCAGCAATATAAGACGGTAACTTATAACCCGACACATAGTGGTGGTAAAGGTGGTAGCATGTAAATTGATCCATGTACCAAAATATAATTTGATACATATTTCCCATACATATCAACTGTCTGTGAAGATTGTTGATATGATTTTAAAGCGATTCATTGAATCGCTATGTAATATTTTTTAATAAAACCCTTTTGAATATGCTTCTTTTTTTCAATAAACCCTTTTTAGCATATTCATATAGAGTATAGAGGGAGGAGGTCACTGTGAAGCGGTCTCCTCTTTTGCTTTTTGGAAATACTGTAATCCATTAGAAATAATATCCTAAATTCACAAAGCAACTTCCTTTATCTGTCTGATTAGAATATCCTAATGATATTTCCAATGGTCCGAAGATGCTATCCATACCATAACCTGCGCTAACACCGAACAATTGCTTCCCTTTCAATATATCGAAGAAATTACTATCCGTTAGCCCGTAGTTACCTGTCAATGTGAGATAATGAATGGCTCCCATCCGTTGTCTGAATTTAATAGAGGCGATCATAATGGTGTTATCCATTAATTCCAGATTGGTAACCCCGGCAAAAGGTAATTGCTGTGGAATATAGAAACCGGGGACATCACCGCCAATAGCATTTTGTAATGGATAAGGAAAATCCCTTCCGATCAGGATACGTCCATAAATGGAAGGAATGACAGAGAAGCGGCGGGTCACTGGAATGACACTTGCCCACGAAGCATTCAGTGCTGAAAATGGAGCATGTTCGTTGTATTGTGCCATATTATCCGTATAGAGCGAATAGGCAGCTCTGAAGTCACTTCCTTTAGAAGGGAAACGTCCTTTATCATAGGTGTTATATTGTACTTGGGCAAAATAACTTAGAAAATGTTCCGATTCTACTTTCAGGTCGGAGATTTCAGGTTTCTTAAACAGGAAATCCTTGTATTTGTAATATTCAAAACGAAGACCGAGTCCGAAACGGAAATTCTTGTACCATACATCAGAGAAACCGAATTCGGCCAGATGATATTTGTAAGTTGTATTATAGGCACGGTCACCTTCTTCGTAAATATTGATATCGTTGTATTGGAACATATACGAGAAGTTGAAATTACGTTGTTGCATGGGTTCCAACGTGTAGTCTATGCGGGCGGCATATCGTTTACCCAACCGACCGGTAAGAGCCAACCGGGAAGGAATATGAGTTTTGAGGTCTGCCGTTGCATTGACCAACAACGATGCGATCTCTTCCGAGTCGAAACGGATGCCCAAATTGATTCTTCTTTCATATTTTTCTTGCAACAGGAAGTTGAGATGATAGCCTTCAGGTGTCTCTTTCAATGTATAACTGGCACTTGAGTAGGATTGGCTACCGCGTAACTGATACAAGGCCTGTTCTATTTGTAGAGTGGAGATATTACTGTTTTCTTTCAAATTGCATTTCTTCATCAGCCATTTTTTGTCATCCACTTCTACACCCGAAAATGAAATGTCGGTCACATAAACAGTGCGTGCATTGGATAGGGAAGAATAAGGGCCGTGTTGTTTGGGAGTATAATCCTCGGCTATTCCTATTTTCTTTTTTAAGGCAAGCAACGAATCCCATTGGTCTCTTGCCGCTTCTTCACCTCTTCGCATCAAGCTATCAATAGCAGTCGGAGTAAAACTGGCGGATGAATATCCCTCTACATTGACACGGATATAAGTATCTGTGAGGTCTACATTCTTTTCATGATTAGACTGACAGGTAATGTCTACAATCTGTCCCAGAATGTCGGGGACGCTATTGAGCTTGTCGGCCTTTTTGAGAGCGTTTTGCACGTCTACTCCGATAATAATATCAGCCCCCATTGCTTTCACTACATCCGCCGGATAGTTGTTTACAATACCACCGTCCACTAACACCATGCTGTCTTGCCGTACCGGAGTAAATACACCGGGGATGGCCATACTGGCGCGCATGGCAGTAGAAAGTATTCCGTCATGGAATACGATTTGCTCTCCGTTGACAACATTGGCAGCCACACAGGCAAAAGGAATGGGAAGTTTATTAAAATTGATAGAATCATGATATCCCACGGTAAGGTCTGAAAACAGATTGGCCAGATTCTCTCCTTTCATGATTCCTCCGGTAGCGGCATCTTTGGGAGTTTTGGTGAAAGGGATAGAGACTGTATATTTTTCAGATCGCTCACGATCTGTTAATGACATGGCGCTTCTTTTGATACGGTCACTCAACAGGAACGTCCAATCTTGCTTCCGTACCATACTGTCCAATTGTTCCGGAGTATAGCCGATGGCATAAAGACCACCTACGATAGCTCCCATACTGGTACCGGCTATATAGTCGATAGGAATGCCGGCTTCTTCGATCACTTGCAGTGCTTTGATGTGTGCCATTCCTTTAGCACCGCCGCCGCTTAGAACGACACCTACCTTTTTTCTTTGTTCCTGAGAATGCAAAGAAAAAGGCAATAAGATGCCAATTGATAAAACTAATGTTGAAAAGATTTGTTTTTTCATTAGGACATGGTCTAGTGTTGATGTTTAATATAATACAAATGTAGAGCATAATTTGTTTAGTTGTTGAAATGGGAATTAAAAAAAATGTTCCAAAAGTCGGAAATGTGGATAATTTCTACACAATACAGCGGATTTCCACACTTTTGCAAAAAGAAGAAGAATTTGTAATGCTTTGATTGTAAGTTAATAATGTCTGCGACGCATTTTTGGTATGTGAATTGCATATAAGAGTAAAGAACAAACATAAGTTAAATTAAATAATAAGATTCGATATGAGATTATTCTTTTCGAAACATGAGTTGAAACTGAGGAGAAAGAGAACCATTGCTGCTATAATCTGTGCGGTAGTTGTGTTGGGTGTATATTGGATACTGACCCGACCTCAGAAGGCTGCACCGGAAATGCCGACAGTCATTGTGGAACCGGTAGTGAAAGATGATGTAGAGATATACGGGGAATATGTAGGGCGTATTCGCGCCCAGCAGTTCGTCGAAGTCCGTGCCCGGGTGGAAGGCTATCTGGAAAATATGCTTTTTGCCGAGGGGACATATGTCAATAAGAATCAGGTTTTGTTTGTCATTAATCAGGACCAGTATCGTGCCAAAGCTGATAAGGCCAGGGCGCAGTTGAAAAAAGACGAAGCGCAGGCTTTGAAGGCGGAGCGTGATTTAAAACGTATCCGTCCGTTGTTTGAACAGAATGCTGCAAGCCAGTTGGATTTGGATAATGCGGAAGCTGCTTATGAAAGTGCTGCGGCAACGGTAGCCATGAGTGAGGCGGATTTGGCACAGGCTGAATTGGAGCTGGGCTACACCATTGTCCGTTCGCCTTTGTCGGGACACATTAGTGAAAGAAATGTGGATTTGGGTACGTTAGTGGGACCCGGGGGAAAATCATTGCTTGCTACTATTGTGAAGAGTGATACGGTGCTGGTTGATTTTAGTATGACAGCACTCGATTATCTGAAGAGTAAAGAAAGAAATATTAATTTGGGACAACAGGACTCTACCCGTTCCTGGCAGCCCAATATTACCATTACATTGGCGGATAACACGGTTTATCCATTCAAAGGATACGTGGATTTTGCCGAACCGCAGGTGGACCCTCAAACCGGTACTTTCTCCGTACGTGCAGAAATGCCTAATCCGAAACAGGTATTATTGCCGGGGCAGTTTACAAAGGTGAAATTGTTGCTGGATGTTCGTGAAGGAGCACTCGTTGTTCCGATGAAAGCCGTTACCATCGAAAAGGGAGGAGCTTATATTTATACCATGCGTAAAGATAATGCGGTAGAAAAGCGTTTTATCGAATTAGGACCGGAAGTCGGGAATAATGTGGTGGTAGAAAGAGGATTGGCAGAAGGAGAAATGGTAGTTGTAGAAGGGTTCCATAAGTTGACTCCGGGTATGAAAGTACGGGTGAGCCAACCGGATGCAGAAGCCCAGGATAGTATAACTGCGACAAAAAATGAAGTGGTCGGGGCGAAAGAAAATGTTACCGGAATGAAGGATAATGCGAAAGGAGAATAAACGATGAAAGTTACTTTTTTTATAGATAGGCCGGTCTTTTCGGCTGTAATCTCCATCGTGATTGTGATTGTCGGTATTATTGGTCTGACGATGCTTCCGGTGGATCAATACCCGCAGATTACCCCTCCGGTAGTGAAGATCAGTGCTTCCTATCCGGGTGCGAGTGCACTTACTGTATCACAGGCAGTGGCTACTCCGATTGAGCAGGAAATCAATGGTACTCCGGGGATGCTTTATATGGAATCAAATAGTTCTAACTCCGGAGGCTTTTCGGCAACAGTTACTTTTGATGTATCTGCTGATCCGGATTTGGCAGCTGTTGAGATTCAGAACCGTGTGAAACTGGCAGAATCCCGTTTGCCGGCGGAAGTGATTCAGAATGGTATTTCGGTAGAGAAACAGGCTCCCAGTCAGTTGATGACGCTTTGTCTGACTTCTACTGACCCAAAGTTCGATGAGATTTACTTGAGTAACTTTGCTACTATCAATGTGCTCGATGTGATTCGCCGTATTCCCGGAGTGGGGCGTGTATCCAATATCGGTAGCCGTTATTATGCCATGCAGATATGGGCGCAGCCGGATAAGCTGGCAAACTTCGGACTGACCGTACAGGATTTGCAGAATGCATTGAAAGATCAGAATCGTGAATCGGCAGCGGGGGTGCTGGGACAACAGCCTGTACAGGGATTGGATATCACGATTCCTATCACGACACAGGGACGTCTTTCCACTGTAGGACAATTTGAAGATATCGTAGTGCGTGCTAATGCGAATGGTTCTATCATTCGATTGAAAGATGTGGCACGTGTATCGCTGGAAGCTTCTTCCTACAATACAGAGAGTGGTATTAACGGTGAGAATGCTGCCGTGCTTGGTATTTATATGTTACCGGGTGCTAATGCGATGGAAGTGGCCGAGAGAGTAAAAGAGGCAATGGATGAGATTAGTAAGAACTTTCCGGAGGGATTGAGCTATGAGATTCCGTTCGATATGACGACTTATATTTCCGAATCTATTCATGAAGTATATAAGACGTTGTTTGAAGCGTTGGTATTAGTTGTATTGGTGGTTTATCTATCCTTGCAGAGCTGGCGTGCAACGTTGATTCCGGTAGTAGCGGTGCCTATTTCATTGATCGGTACTTTCGGATTCATGCTGATTTTCGGTTTCTCACTGAATATCCTGACATTGCTCGGATTGATCCTTGCCATCGGTATTGTGGTGGATGATGCGATTGTGGTGGTGGAAGGTGTAGAACATATCATGGAAACGGAGCACCTAAGCCCTTATGAAGCTACGAAAAAAGCGATGAACGGACTTGCCAGTGCTTTGATTGCCACTTCACTGGTATTGGCGGCTGTGTTCGTCCCGGTTAGCTTTTTAAGTGGGATTACAGGACAGTTGTATCGCCAGTTTACGGTGACAATTGTAGTGTCCGTACTTATTTCTACGGTAGTGGCTCTGACATTGAGTCCGGTGATGTGTTCGCTGATTCTGAAACCGGATAGCGGGAAGAAAAAGAATATCGTTTTCCGGAAGATTAATGAATGGCTGGGTATCGGTAGTAATAAGTATGTAGCTGCCGTAACTCGTACAATTAAGCATCCTCGTCGAGTTTTGAGTGCTTTTGGTATGGTGTTGATTGCTATCATGTTGATTCATCGCATTATTCCGACCAGTTTCTTACCTGTGGAAGATCAGGGATATTTCAAGATTGAATTGGAACTGCCGGAAGGAGCTACTCTGGAACGTACCCGTATCGTGACAGAGCGTGCCATTGCTTATCTGGAAAAGAACCCGTACATTGAGTATATACAGAATGTAACGGGAAGTAGTCCGCGTGTCGGAAGTAACCAGGGACGTGCTGAACTGACGGTGATCCTGAAACCTTGGGAAGATCGGAAGAGTACTACTATTGAGAAGATTATGCATACGGTGGAAAAACATCTTCAGGAATATCCGGAATGTAAAGTCTATCTGTCCACCCCTCCGGTGATTCCGGGACTGGGTAGTTCGGGAGGTTTTGAGATGCAGCTGGAAGCTCGCGGAGAAGCCACTTTTGATAATTTGGTAGACGCAGCAGATACATTAATGTACTATGCATCCAAACGTAAAGAGCTGGCCGGCTTGTCATCTTCTTTGCAATCGGAAATCCCACAACTCTATTTTGATGTGGATCGAGATAAAGTGAAGATGCTGGGTGTGCCTTTGGCTGATGTGTTTTCTACCATGAAGGCTTATACCGGTTCGGTGTATGTGAACGACTTTAATATGTTCAACCGTATATATAAGGTTTATATTCAGGCGGAAGCTCCTTACCGGGAACATAAAGACAATATTAATTTATTTTTCGTAAAAGCCTCCAATGGAGCGATGGTACCGTTGACTTCTCTGGGAAATGCATCATATACCACAGGACCGGGAAGTATCAAACGTTTCAATATGTTTACTACGGCCGTTATTCGTGGAGCAGCTGCGCAAGGATATAGTTCCGGACAGGCGATGGAGATCATGGAACAGATTGCCAAAGATCATCTCCCCGATAATATCGGTCTGGAATGGAGCGGTCTTTCCTATCAGGAGAAGCAGGCGGGAGGTCAGACAGGTATGGTGATGGCACTGGTATTCTTGTTCGTTTTCCTTTTCCTTGCCGCACAATACGAAAGTTGGACAGTGCCTATTGCCGTATTGCTTTCTTTACCTGTGGCTGCTTTGGGAGCCTATTTGGGAGTCTGGGTTTGCGGATTGGAAAACGATGTTTATTTCCAGATTGGCTTGGTTATGTTGGTCGGACTTGCCGCTAAGAATGCGATTTTGATTGTAGAGTTTGCAAAGGTGCAGGTAGATAAAGGTGAAGACTTGGTGCAGTCGGCCATATACGCAGCCAAATTGCGTTTCCGTCCGATTCTGATGACCTCTCTTGCCTTTGTGCTCGGTATGCTTCCGATGGTACTGGCAAGTGGTCCGGGTTCGGCAAGCCGGCAGGCAATCGGTACAGGTGTATTTTTCGGAATGATATTTGCCATCGTATTTGGTATCATTCTTGTGCCGTTCTTCTTTGTGATGGTGTATAAAACAAAGTCGAAAATCTTAAAACATAAGAAATAATGAAACGAAAGAAACTATATATTGCTATCCTGTTACTTGCCGGAGTACTGACTTCCTGCAAGGTAGGGAAAAGCTATGTCCGTCCTGATCTTCATTTACCCGACAGCTTGGAAAGATCACAGGATTCGGTCAGCTTCGGTGACCAAGACTGGAGGGATATTTATACGGATGCTACATTGAGAAGTCTGATAGAGCGTGCACTGGATCATAATAAAGATATGCTGATTGCTGCTGCCCGTGTGAAAGAAATGGCTGCACAGAAACGAATTTCTACGGCTGCATTGCTTCCGGATATTAAAGGAAAAGTGACAGGGGAACGCGAACTCGAGAATCATGGAGGAGATGCTTTCAAGAGATCGGATACCTTTGAAGCACAATTCCTCGTTTCGTGGGAAGTCGATCTTTGGGGAAATCTGCGTTGGGCGCGTTCGGCCAGCATTGCCGAGTATCTGCAATCTATTGAGGCGCAACGTGCATTGCAGATGACGATTGTGGCTGAAGTGGCGCAGGCTTACTATGAACTGGTAGCTTTGGATACAGAGCTTGATATTGTCAAACAGACGTTGAAAGCCCGTGAAGAAGGGGTACGTCTGGCACGTATCCGGTTTGCCGGTGGATTGACCTCCGAGACTTCCTATCGACAGGCACAAGTGGAGTTGGCACGTACGGCCACTCTGGTTCCTGACTTGGAACGTAAAATCTCTCTGAAAGAAAACGATATTGCTTATCTTGCGGGTGAATATCCTAATAAGATAGCCCGTTCCCGTTTGCTTCAGGAATTTAATTCTCCGGAAACACTTCCCGTAGGATTACCGTCTACTTTGTTGGAACGCCGTCCCGATATTCGTCAGGCAGAGCAGAAACTGATTGCTGCCAATGCAAAAGTGGGAGTGGCCTATACGAATATGTTCCCGCGTCTTGCCTTGACAGGCGGTTTCGGTAGTGAAAGTACTTCTTTGTCGGAACTCCTGAAATCTCCCTACGCAATTATGGAAGGAGCTTTATTGACTCCTATATTTGGTTGGGGAAAGAACCGTGCGGCATTGAAAGCGAAGAAGGCCGCTTATGAGGCTGAAGTACATAGTTATGAGAAATCCGTACTGGAAGCTTTCAAAGAAACACGTAACGCGATTGTCAACTTCAACAAGATCAAGGAAGTATACGAACTTCGTGCCAATCTGGAACGTTCGGCCAAGAGCTACATGGACCTGGCACAATTGCAGTACATCAATGGGGTCATCAACTATCTGGATGTATTGGATGCCCAACGTGGATACTTTGATGCCCAAATCGGATTGAGTAATGCCATTCGTGACGAGTTGATTGCGGTGGTTCAACTTTATAAGGCTCTTGGCGGAGGCTGGGAGCAGAATCCCTAGAATTATATTATAAATTAGCTCGCTGAAGAAAACGTAAAGGCTATCTCCCACGTCGGGAGATAGCCTTAATTTTTCTTTCTTCTTCCTTTTGTCTTAAAAACAACAGAAGAAGAATTTTCATAATTCGGAAAAAAGTGCGAAATTTGCAACGCTTTTCAAGTTTGACAAGAAACTTACTAACACCTTTAAATAAAAAATTAAAGAAAATGACTAAAAGTGCATTGCAAATCGCAAGGGCTGCTTACCAGCCCAAACTTCCGAAAGCATTGGCATCAGGAGCTGTTAAGGCTGTAGCAGGTGCTGCTACTCAATCTGTAGCCGATCAGGAAGCTATCAAAGCATTATTCCCGAACACGTATGGAATGCCGTTGATTACATTCGAAGCCGGTGAAGCTGTTGCTCTTCCTGCTATGAACGTAGGTGTAATTCTTTCCGGTGGTCAGGCTCCGGGCGGACACAATGTAATCTCCGGTTTGTTCGACGGTATCAAGAAATTGAATCCGGAAAACAAATTATATGGTTTTATTTTGGGTCCTGGTGGTCTGGTAGATCACAACTATATGGAACTGACTGCTGATATCATCGACGAATACCGTAATACGGGTGGTTTCGATATTATCGGTTCCGGACGTACGAAGCTGGAAGCTGAAAGCCAGTTCGAAAAGGGTTATGAAATCATCAAAGAATTGGGTATCAAGGCACTGGTTATCATTGGTGGTGACGACTCTAACACAAATGCTTGCGTATTGGCTGAATACTATGCTGCTAAGAAGTATGGTGTACAGGTAATCGGTTGCCCGAAAACAATCGACGGTGACTTGAAGAACGATATGATTGAAACTTCTTTCGGTTTCGATACAGCTTGTAAGACTTATGCTGAAGTAATCGGTAACATCCAACGTGACTGTAACTCTGCACGTAAATACTGGCACTTCATCAAATTGATGGGTCGTTCGGCTTCTCACATTGCACTGGAATGTGCTTTGCAGGTACAGCCTAACGTATGTATCGTTTCAGAAGAAGTGGAAGCAAAAGATATGTCTTTGGATGATGTAGTGACTTACATCGCTAAAGTGGTAGCAGACCGTGCAGCACAAGGACACAACTTCGGTACAGTATTGATTCCGGAAGGACTGGTTGAGTTCATTCCTGCCATGAAACGTCTGATTGCTGAATTGAATGACTTCCTGGCTGCTAATGCTGAAGAATTCGGTCAGATTAAGAAATCTCACCAACGTGATTATATCATCCGCAAACTTTCTCCGGAAAACTCTGCTATCTATGCAAGTCTGCCGGAAGGTGTTGCCCGTCAGTTGACTTTGGATCGTGACCCGCATGGAAACGTTCAGGTATCATTGATCGAAACTGAAAAACTGTTGTCTGAAATGGTAGCTACTAAGTTGGCTGCATGGAAAGAAGAAGGCAAGTATGTTGGTAAATTTGCTGCTCAACACCACTTCTTCGGTTATGAAGGACGTTGTGCTGCTCCGTCAAACTTTGACGCTGACTATTGCTACTCTTTGGGTTACACAGCTTCTATGTTGATTGCTAACGGTAAGACCGGTTACATGTCATC
>OGPH01002120.1_pt1 | contig 12232 bp, 11 predicted proteins | sample 1552891 | NCBI WGS metagenome assembly OGPH01 (sample SAMEA2580272, study PRJEB22360) | human gut metagenome | biome: human gut; feature: human-associated habitat; material: faeces | place: Denmark | collected 2008/2010 | reverse complement strand
CATTCTCCTGTCCTTACTTTTACCTTACTTTTTCGGGATACCCACCGCAGACGGGTTTCTCTGTGCTATAATCATTTCAGGAGGTGACACTATGGATAACTCTTTTCTGCATCGAAAAAAGTTCCTGCTTGTAGATGACGAGCCGGATTTGCTGAAGATGGTAACCGATATATTGAAAGATGCCGGTTTTGAAACTGTCCTTACTGCCGCATCCGTGAAAGAAGCTGTCATGGTGGCAAAACGGGAAAAATCTGATTTGATGATATTGGATGTCATGCTGCCAGATGGAGACGGTTTTTCCCTGATGGAGCAGCTCCGCACCTTTACTGATGTGCCAGTAATCTTTTTAACAGCAAAAGACGAAGCCGTAGACAAGCTGGCCGGTCTTGGACTTGGTGCGGATGATTACATTTCAAAGCCGTTTATGCCGCAGGAACTTTTGCTGCGTGTCTATGCGGTCTTGCGCCGCACTTATAAAGAGGACAGCCCGCTGGTTGTTCTTGATGGATGTACGATTGATTTTAGCCGGGCAGAGGTCAACAAAGGCGGCGAGGTTATCCCATTGACCGCAAAAGAGCATACCCTGTTGGAAACGTTGGCCCGCAATGAGGGAAAGATCGTCACGGTTGACGCTCTTTGTGAAGCGTTATGGGGTGACAACCCTTTCGGCTATGAAAACAGCCTGAATGCCCATGTGCGGCGTGTTCGGGAAAAAATTGAAGCCGATCCATCAAAGCCGGTTTCTTTGATTACGATTAAGGGGCTGGGTTATAAATTGATTACAAGGAAGTGACGCCATGAAATCTTTTGGAACATATATTTCAAAGCATTTGGCGTCTTTCTCTGCGTTTTTCCTGATACTGGTGGTTGTCAATATCATTCTGTTTGGTGCGACCTTTTATCACACGGTTTCAGAAGATTATGGAGAATCGTCCCCACGCGCTATGCTTGAGATGACCTCCGCTGCAGTAACCACAGAGGGCTTGCCCGATAACGCGGTACAGAAATTGCGCCAGTACAATATTTGGGCCATGTATCTGACACCAACGGGCGAATGCTTTTGGACGCTCGACTTGCCGGAAGAAGTGCCGCAAAATTACAACATCCAGGATGTGGCGTTATTTTCAAAAGGCTACCTGGAAGATTATCCTGTTTTTGTCTGGAATACGGATGAGGGATTGTTAGTTTTAGGGTATCCAAAGAATAGCTACATGAAGCTCACCAGCAACTACTATTCCATTGAGGCAATTCAAAAAATCCCTCTCTATGTTACGGGAATGTTAGGCATGGATGTGTTATGCCTCTTTTTGGCTTATTACTTTTCAAAACGCAGGATCATCCAGAATACAGAGCCGATTGTTGAAGCCATTGAAACATTGGCAGATGGCAAACCCGCTTCGCTCCATATTGACGGAGAGCTATCCGAAATTGCAGGCAGTGTAAATAAAGCCTCTCAGATAATAAGCAGGCAGAACGAAGCCCGCGCCAACTGGATCAGTGGCGTCTCCCATGACATCCGCACACCGCTTTCTATGATTATGGGATATGCTGGTCGAATTGCTGCAAATGAAGCAACCACTGATACTGTTAGAGAGCAGGCCGAAATCGTGCGAAAACAAAGTGTCAAAATCAAAGAACTTGTGCAGGATTTGAATTTAGTGTCCCAACTGGAATACGAAATGCAGCCCCTTCACAAGGAAAAAATACGCCTGTCCAAAGTCATTCGTTCCTATGCGGCTGAGTTGCTCAACTCCGGGATTTCTGATACCTATACGATTGAAATTGATATTGCACCAGAGGCAGAAAACATCAAGATGGAATGTGATGCACGCTTGATTTCACGGGCGATCAACAACCTTGTGCAGAACAGTATCAAACATAATCCGCAAGGCTGCAAGATCCAACTTTCCCTTAAAAGCACCGGCGAGGCACTTAGTCTAATTGTTGCAGACAATGGTGTAGGGCTTACCCCTGAAAAGCTGCAAGAATTAGAAGAAAAGCCACACTATATGGAAAGCACCGATGAACGACTCGATTTGCGGCACGGGTTAGGACTTTTGCTTGTACGCCAAATCGTTGAGGCGCATGGGGGAACTCTCTCTATGGAGAGCGAGCCCGACAGAGGATATAGAGCAAACATTATTTTAACAAAATGACAGGATTGAAATGACAAGTGGAACTGCTTGCGAATATTCAACAGCTTAATTTTCCTTAGGGTCTACCAGATGTAGAGAAGCCACTCCCGGCTTCTCTTTTTTTCTGCGCTCTTTCAATTTCGGGTTTACAAATCCTTTCCAAGTGTCCTTATAGATGTGGGGCTTTAAAAGAGCCCTAAAAAACTTGAGAAAGGAGGTAAACCATGAAGCAGAAGCCATTGTTTACGGTAGACGGCGAAACGCTGACCACCACCCTGCTGCCGCCGGTGCGGTTCGTGGTGGAGGACTTCCTTCCCCAGGGATTGCATCTGCTGGCAGGGGCATCCAAGATAGGAAAGTCCTGGCTGGCTCTTTGGCTGTGCTTGCAGGTGGCAAAGGGGGAGAAGGTCTGGAATTTTCCCTCCCGGAGCGGGGATGTGCTCTACCTCTGCTTGGAGGATAACTACTCCCGTATCCAGAGCCGCCTGCTGGATATCACCGATGAGGCGCCGGGCAATCTCCACTTTGCCACGGCCTCTGAGAAGCTGCGCTGTGGGTTGGAGCAGCAGATCCAGCAGTTTCTTGCAGGGCATCCCCACACCGTGCTGGTGGTGATCGACACCCTTCAGAGGGTCCGGGGAGCAGGCGGGGACACCAATGCCTACGCTAACGATTATCGAGACTTGGAGGCATTGAAGGCCTTGGCCGATGGCAATCACCTGGCCATCTTACTGATTCATCATCTGCGGAAGCGGGAGGATGAGGACCCCATGAATATGATTTCCGGCACCATGGGAATCAGTGGGGCTACCGATTCCAACTTTGTTCTCCGCAAGGACAAGCGCAGCTCTCAGACCGCCACTCTCTACTGTACCGGGAGGGACATCGCCTATCGGGAGCTGAAGCTTTCCTTCGATTCCCAGGCTCACCTCTGGCAGTTACTGTCAGATGACACCCAGAAAGAGCCTGTCCCCACAGATCCCTTAGTGATTCACCTGGTGGAATTCCTCCATGCCCAGGGAGAGTTTACGGGAACTGCCACAGAGCTTTCCCTGGCGCTGGAGCCCTTCACAGGGGAGACAATCCTGCCCAACGTACTGATGAAGCGCTTGATTCGACATAGGAATCAGGTAGAGGAACAGGGTGTCCATTTAGAAACCAGCCGGACAAGAGAAGCCCGCCGTATCCGTTTGTCCCTCTGCTGTGACGGGAGTGACGGCAATGACGGGAAAAGTTCTACAGCCTCTGTGTCAGATTTCTTGTCACAGCCGTCGCAGCTGTCACGGGAGAAGAGCGAAAATGAGGCCCCAGCAAAAAATGCCCGTTAGGGCATGGCAAGTTTCGCCGCTGTGGTACGGTCGGGGCCCTGCCCCGCCCACCCTGCGGCAGAGCGGGCTAGGCCCGCACCCCTATTTTCAGAAAAGGAGAGAAAAGAAACATGAAGGATTTTTCCGTATTCCAAGCGAGACAGGAGACACTGGATTATATTTTAACCGAGATGGAGAGGACCTTGGGAGAGCAGATGCCTGCCGCCGAAGCGGTAATTTCTTTCCTGGATGACCCGGATGGAGAGACGCGGCTGACAGACCTTCAGCAGCTGGTTCTTATGGATAAGCTGCTGGAGTGGAACGAGATCAACGTCCGGGTGACCTCAGATCTTCTCCGCTATAAGATGATGAAACAGGCAGGGCTCGTCCGCTCTTTGGACGAGTTCTTGGAGCAATGTTACCCCAATAGGGAGGAGGAATGACCGTGGCTCGGAACCTCTTTGTCCGCGCCCGTGTGGCGGATTGGGAGAAACATTTCATCGATTCCAAGGCGAAGGAGGCGGGCATTTCAGAGAGCGAATTTGTCCGCCGGGCCGCCATGGACAAGAATGTGACCGTCCTCCCTGGAGTGGACGAGCTGGTTCGGGAGTTCCGCTACCAGGGGAACAATCTGAACCAGCTGATGGTGATGGCCCGGCAGGGCCGCATCCGGCTGGTGGATCTACGTCCGTTCCTGGAGGTGTACCAAAGGACATGGCAAGCGTTAAATTCGTTGCTGTCTCGCGTGGGCTGAGAGGCATCGTGAATTATGTGACCAACCGGGAAAAGACCAACGAATCTCTAATCTCCGGGGTGAACTGCCTGCCCCAGACCGTTGTGGAGGAATTTCAGGCGGTGAAGCTGCGTTTTCATAAGACAGAGGGCAGGAGTTACTACCACATCGTTCAGGCCTTCTCTCCCGATGACCCCCTGGATTTTGCCACAGCCCATGAGATCGGTGTTGCCTTTGCCCAGTACTTTCAGGGGTATCAATGCCTGGTGGCCACCCACCAAAATACAGCTCATATCCACAACCATATCATTCTCAACTCGGTGAGTTTTGAGACGGGAAAGAAGTTCCACCAGAGTGCTGGGGAGATGCGCCAGGCCAAGGAATATTCCAACCAGCTGTGCAGGGAGCACGGGCTCTCCGTCACAGAGGTGAAAGCAGACCCCTTCCGCATTCCACGATGGAAGCGAAAACTGCGGCAGGATATCCGTTTTGCTATGGAAAACTCCCGTACCCGAGAGGAATTCATCCGCAAGATGGAAACCATGGGGTACCGGGTGAAATGGGAGCCTGGGCAGAAATATATCACTTACACCACAGAGGACAATGTTCGCTGCCGGGACAGCAAGCTCTTTGACTCCACTCTCCTCCGGGAGAATATGGAGCTCTACTTTGCCATGGGTGGGGCGGCATATTTGAATACCTATCAGATTTCTTCGGAGGAAAGCGAGCTGGGCTTGGACGACGCGGTGTGGGATCTTTCTTCTCTTCTGCAGGATTTTGAAGAAGAGGAAGCTGGGTACCACTTGGAGACGGTTCACCACAGCCGGGAAGAGCTGGAACATATCCTAGCCCGGGGCGGTAAACTGGATCACGCCCAGTACACAGTAGACGAGGAAGAAGAATATGAACAGACTCATGGTTTTTCCATGGGAATGTAGCGGAGAAAGGAGGACACTACGGGCTATTTCATGCCAACGATGTATACCAGCCACAACACGGTGATTCGAGGTGTGCGGTACATCACACTGAGCTCCTTCCACGGGGAGAAAAGCGTATTTGAAAAGGTGGGAGAACTCATCATCGGGGACGAGTCTCTGTCCCATTTCCACAAAGATGAGGAAGAACATTGGTTGGGTTACGGTATGGATAAAAAGGAGGAGTAGGAGTATGGTGTGTGAAGGAAAGGAGGCGGTTCCCATGGAGAAAACACAGGCCGCCATTTACTGCAGGCTTAGCCAGGATGATGGTAGCCTGGGAGATTCCGGCAGCATCCAGACGCAGAAGGCACTTCTCACCCAGTACTGTCAAGAACACCACATGGAGATTGTGGATTGCTACTGCGATGATGGTTGGAGCGGCACTAATTTTAACAGGCCTGCGTTTCAGCGGATGATTGGCGACATAGAAGGGGGCAAGGTCAACACAGTGATTGTCAAAGACCTCTCCCGGTTTGGCCGGGAGTACGCTCAGATGGGTCTCTACATTGAGCACTACTTTGAGGAGAAAGGCGTTCGCTTCCTCTCCCTGGCGGAGAACATCGACTCCAGCGAGGGGCTGAACAACCTTGTCCTTCCCTTCACCAACGTAATCAACTCCCTTTACGCCCGCCAAGCATCGGAAAAGACGAAAGCGGCCCATCGGGTTCGAGCCAAGAACGGGATGTTCCTTGGCGCGCGAGCCCCGTACGGGTATCAGAAGGATCCCAATGACCGCCATCACCTAATCGTGGATTCGGAAGCTGCGGAGGTGGTGAAGGAGATTTTCCGAATGTTTGCGGACGGGATTGGGTATGTGCGGATGACCAAGATCCTCCGGGAGCGGAACATTCTCAATCCACAGGCTTACTTCAACCAGAACAATCCGGACTATTACAAGCACAGTGACTACTGGCGCAAGCCCTTTGACTGGCACGCCACCTCGGTGCGGGCAATCTTGAACAACCCGGTTTATTTGGGTAAGCTGACCTTTGGAAAAACCAAGACAAAGGGCTTCTTCGATAAGCGCCGGGTGCCCGCCGAGGAATCAGACTGGATCGTGGTGGAGCACACCCATGAGCCCTTAGTGAGCCAGGAGTTGTGGGATACCGTTCATCAGATGATGAAGGCCAGGCGCCGGGAGAACGGCAGCGGCCATGTGCAGCCCTTTGCCGGCCTGGTAAAGTGTGCTGGGTGCGGTTCTTCTCTCAACGCCAGCTACGACAATAAGAAGGGAAAATATACGGGCTTTTCCTGCTGGGTATACAAGAATTACGGCAAGCAGCGGTGTACCTCCCATGCCATTGGCTGGAAGACGCTGAACCGACTGGTGCTGGAGGACATCCGCCGCAACGCGCAGGTGGCAAAGCTAGCGTCCTCCCGATACATGGAAATGCTGCTTTCCGCTAAGCTGGAAAAGGAGAAGGAGGAAACAGCCCGAGCGCGGCGGGAACTGAAAAAGGCGGAGAAACGTGTAGAAGAGCTGGACAAAATCCTTGCTAAACTATACGAGGATCAAGCCCTGGGCAAGATTAGCGAAGCCCGGTACCAGGCCATGGCCCCCGGGTATGAGAAAGAGCAGGAATCGCTGAAGGAGAAACGCGACCAGCTTATAGCGCAGTTAGCCCATACCCAGGAGGTTCAGGACAATGTTGAGCAATTTGTTCCCCTGATTCAGAAGTATACTGACATTCAAGAGCTCACGCCCCACATCCTCAATGAGCTGATTGAGAAAATTGTTGTTCACGAGAAAAAAGTGGACGAAGACGGCTCCAAAAGCCAACTGGTGGAAATTCACTACAAATTTGTAGGCTGTATTGACCTGGGTGCGATGTTGGGATAATAGAAGAAAATGCAGAGAGAAAAATGGGCCCTGACGGGAAGCTGAGGCCATCAGCCTGTTGCAAAAAGCCGGATGAGAATTGGTCTTATTCAGTTGTGGATTGTGTATGCTTTATATGCTGAAGCCAAAAAAGATGGGTCCGAAGCGCAGTAGAAATCGCAGACATAGACAATCTGGTGCCCTAAGACCACTTGCTGTGGAAAATCGACGCAGCAGTAGATTTTGATCAAATTTATGATGCAGAGAAAATAAAAATATTTGTTTTTGGCGACTTTTGGGCGATTCGTAACAAGGAACTTGCCAGTATTTTTTACTGTGAGTTACAATTTTATCTATGATGATTTTACATTGCATCGTTTGTCTCGAATACGAGGTTTTCAGTTATGTCACCACCAATCACAGTGATTACCAAGTCTAGAAAAGAGATTCTGCGATTTGTGCGAACTTTCCCTCCAGTAAAATTTGTACCTATTTCAATGACCGTATGAAAATGATGCAGTAGCACATTTGGGAGAACTACGAGAAATTGACCGACGATACTCGTTACACACTAAAAATCCGAGAAGTTGTATAAAAGCGCTAGAAAAAACTGTGGAACGAGTCTTTACTGACAATACGGAAAATACGATTTCTGTTATACGGAGTATAAATTGGACTAAGCTGATGAAATTAAGCTTAAATTCGTTATCACTAGTCTCAAAAAACTGCCAAGATGAGTGTTACAGCGATAGTCATCACCATCACCATCTACTTCCATTGCCTACACTGCTAGTTTTAAGCCATAATCTACAGTTGTGAGAATACTTACTGAGTCCCTCGACAGATTGCGATTTGTTGTCATCCCCACGCTTTTAAGCCTTGCTTCCAAACCGCAACCGATCCATTAGGTTGCGGTTCTCTCGCAGTTTGCCTGTGGCTTTTCGCATGGGGGTCACGACTGATGTGCGATGTGCGTGGAAATATTCGGATGGTACCTTTGCTCTGCAGTTTTTAGCTGTCAGTGGCACAGAACATATCTCTGTATCGTATCCTGGAAAGAGCACGGGGAATGTTATGAGAACTCCACGCTGTAACCTGGAATTGACAGCAACTGCAATTCTTGCCTTTTAAATTATTCCGCTGATCGAGTTGTAATTAGGCACGGAAAGTGGTAAAATATTAAAACTCGGATTTACTCCGAGCCTTGTTGCAGGATTATCAAGACAGGAACTGATTCTGAAATTAAGGGGAGATAGTGATGCGTTTTTTTATTGGTATTGAGGATTTAGCTGCAAATGCGCTCATTGAGGTTTTATCTACCAAAAATCGGAGGTTTTTGACTTATCAGGAAGTGGAGGCATATGGAAACAAGGTTGTCGAAATTCTGAACGTAGATGAGGAAAAGGCTGTCTTGATTCTGTCCCGGAATAATACGAACGCCATGTTCAGCGACTATTCCGATTTCTTTGAGGAACGGGAGCAGGAGGGACAGCGTGGCATCTACCTGAAAGAGAACAAAACGGCTGAGGATCTGATCACACGGTTCCGAGGGTATCTAGCCTTAGATGTTCTGCTAGCGTTTGTTGATCAGCGCTCTCTGCAGGTTTTGGGGGTTGCTGTATGAAAGTGAAACAGCTAAAGGACCCGCTGTATGGCTACATTGCCATTCCGGTGGATATCATGAGCGGTGTTGTGGACACCGCGGTTTTTCAGCGTCTCCGACGTATCACACAGACGAGCTACAGCCCACTCTTCTCCTCTGCGGTACATAACCGATTTGTCCATTCACTTGGCGTATACTATCTCGGCAGCATTGCGGCCAAAACGCTGAATCGAGAGATCAAGTGTCTTCTGGAGGAGTCTCCTGAGATGGTGGATCTTAATGTGGATCATCTTGAGTTTATATTTCTACTAGCGTGTCTGTTGCATGATATTGGGCATGCGCCGTTTTCTCACACAGGTGAGATGTTCTATCTCGAAAACGGGCAAGATTACCATCAACTTCATGACATGCTAAAGGAGGCTGTGGGTACAGAGACTTTCTGTCGGGATGTACCGGATGAGAGAAGCGCTGCTGCTGCGCCGCACGAGGTGATGAGCGCTATTGTGGGGATCCGGGAATTTGGCCACCTTATGCCTTCCGCATCTGACAAGGAGTTTTTTGCCCGGTGCATTACTGGATATGGGTACGTGTGTCATGCGGGAATGGAGGGAATCCGCAACTGCTTTATTCAGCTTCTCAACTCAAAAGTCATCGATGTGGACAAGCTCGACTACCTGATTCGTGACGCATACATCACTGGCTTTGATACTGTGAACATTGACTATGAGCGTCTTCTGACTTCGTTGACGGTAGTTTTGGAAGGATCTGACTACAGTCTGGCCTATTACAAGAGGGCAATCAGTGTGATTGAAAATGTTGTTTACGCTCATGATTTAGAGCGGAAGTGGATGCAGAATCATCCGGTTGTCCTCTATGAGAACTATATCCTTCAGCACATCATGGAACTGTTAACGGAGAAGTTGGATGCAGGATCTCAAAAGCTATTTTCCGCAGAGTCATTGAGCATCAGAGGGCAGAGCCTGCAGGGCGGCGTACAGGTTCGTCTGTTCAGCGATGATGATATTATCTCTCTGATCAAGCGGTATTATGAAGAATATGAGATCATCTCGGAATACTTTGAGCGTAGGGCACGGCGGCATCCCTTATGGAAATCGGAGGCGGAGTACAAGGCTTTTTTCCTTGATCATGTGCGTGGCGGAGATTTGCTGGATGCCCTGGAAGCCGCCATGGAAGCCACGGCAAAATACCTCTCCAAAAATACCACAAATTGGGTGATTAATCAGGAGCTGGCTGACACCCTGCGAAAAGATTTGAAGGAGCTTCCAGCGGCAAAGGTGGATAAAAAGAGCAAAGAAACTCAGGAAAAGGAAAAGCGAGAAATTTTGAAGGTGGTGGAGTGTCTTATTCGATATGCAGAATCAGTGGATTATAAGGGAGACTTTGTATTGCTCAAATCGTCTCAATTCAACAGCGGATTTGCAAAGCCCGATTTCTCCGCAACAAAGATTGTGTTTTCCTCTGTTGGCAAGGAGAAGGTTGTCAGTTTCGGTGAAAAGGTTTCGTCTATTTTGGGGGTTACCAGCGAGAGAGTGAACTTCTTCTACCTGTATAGTAGATGTGATAAGGAGACGGAAACACCGAAGCTGGACATTAACCAGCTTCGGAGGGAACTCTTTAGGGAATTTGTTTAAAGAAACCCACGGAGGACAGGCACAACCGGTCTTCCCTCTGCTTTTAAAAATGGGAATGCCCGGTATCAAATCGGGAAGATCGGAATGTCTCTACTCACGTCAGCGGGATTTCGACATTCTGACAAGCTTGCTTTGGCGGGTGGAAGTATATCCGTAAGGTGTAGGTTATTGAATCTGCCGGTCACGGTGCTGACGGTATTAGTCTGTCGAAAAAGTCGGGAGAGAGCTGGACTTAGTCAGTTTTATATGGTAAAAAAGTTCTGGATGATATTAAATGTTGAAGCGAGAAAAGATGAATCGGAGCGTAGTGGAAATATTGGACACATACAATCTGGTTCCCCTAGACTGCTTATTAAAACAATATGAGATCCTTGCCGTTGCTTAATTTCCGACAAAGTTTCTCAACAGACTTGGGACCATGTCAGGAAACTATGGTTTTACGCAGATTGTCTGGGTGGGGTATACACCCTTATCAACAACCACCGGTTGTCAGTTCGATTCTGACCAGTAGCTCCACATGGCGGCAAGGCTTGGGCCTTGCCGCTTTTCTTATGCTGCGGGAAGGGCCTTGCGCCAACAACGGGCGCCGGTGGCGAGAAAGCGTGTGAGAACTCAGAAGGGCAGGGCCCTTGCCCCTCCGGGAGGTGCCGTTATGAAAGAATATTGCGGAGAGATCTTTTCTAAACTGGAGCTGGCAGGGGAAGAGCTCTCTGGCCTGCTGCTGGAGGACTGCCTGTTCCAAAGCTGCCGTTTTACAGAGCTTTCCCTGGCGAACTGCCGGTTTTCCGGCTGCCGTTTTGTGGACTGCAAGGTGGCGGCCCCCAAGCTGCGGGGCTGTCAGATGTTCTCTTGCGATTTTGAGAACTGCGCCCTTTCCGGGGTGGATTGGTCCGCCCTGCTGGACGAGCGCAAGAGGGAGATGGGCTTTTTGCCCTTCGACAGCCTGAACGGCTGCTCCCTGCGCCATTGCGTGTTCTTTGGTTTGGACCTGAAGAGCTTCAACTTCTCCCGGACGGACCTGTCTGGCAGTGTGTTCGACGGCTGCCGTCTGGAGGGGGCCAGCTTTCAGGAGTGCCGCTTGGGAGGAACCTCCTTTGCCCAGAACGACTTGTCCGGGGCGGACTTTCGCGGCGCGGAGGAGTATTTTTTCTCCTTGGAAAGCAACCGCGTCAAAGGGGCCCGCTTTTCATTGCCAGAGGCCGTGAACCTGCTCTCTGCCTTGGGAGTGGTCATCGAAGAATTATAACCCCGTTGGAAACGCCGCCTGTGGGCGGCTTTTTTTCTGCTGTTTTTCCCTTTGGGGCCATTCATAAACAATTTACAAAAAGCTCCTTGACTTTTGCTGACCTAGGTGGTACAGTATAAGCATGGATTAGCACTCGAAGTAAAAGAGTGCTAAAACAACCAGCGGAGGTGAAAGGCATGGAGCTTACGCCACGAAAGGAGCGCATCCTGTCCTCCGTGGTCGCCGGGTATATCAAAAGCGGCGAGCCCGTGGGGAGCAAGGCCATCGCGGACGAAGTGGGCGTTTCCTCGGCCACGGTGCGCAATGAGATGGCCGGCCTGATCGAGCTGGGCCTTTTAGAGCAGCCCCACACCTCGGCCGGGCGGATCCCCTCTCAGAAAGGGTATCGGGAATATGTGGACCACCTGATGAAGGTTCCCGAGCTGAAGGAAGAAGAGCGGCGCGCTTTTGACTCCATGCTCCTCTCCGGCTCTTACGATCCGGAGAAACTGCTGGGCCGGGCCTCCCGGCTGCTTTCGGGGGTGACCCGGTGCGTGGGAATTGCCACCACCCCCAGCGGGGATGCCGCCCGGGTAAAGGCAGTGCAGTTTGTCCAGACCAGCCGGCGCACGGCCATGCTCATCCTGATGAGCTCCGCCGGCACCGTGAAGAACCGGGTGTTTCACTGTGACTTCGATTTGACCAACGATATCCTGCGGGTGTTCTTCCGGGTGTTCAACGGCAAACTGGCCGGCAAGGAGGAGGCCGCTACACATGGCCA
>OGPH01002117.1_pt1 | contig 12265 bp, 8 predicted proteins | sample 1552891 | NCBI WGS metagenome assembly OGPH01 (sample SAMEA2580272, study PRJEB22360) | human gut metagenome | biome: human gut; feature: human-associated habitat; material: faeces | place: Denmark | collected 2008/2010 | reverse complement strand
AAATTTCACCCTACTAACTTTGACGTTTTTTAAAAAAGATAGCCGAGCATCTCTGCTCGGCTATCTGAAGTCCTATCTATTTACTTGTAAATTCCCCGTGAATAATCAAATTCTCCTCTCTGTCGTCGTCTTCCGCATCCCACACAAAATGAAGATAATTTTCTCCCCAATACGTAAACCGTGTATAAGTTTCCTCTGTTCTGAGATTAAAAATGGTTATCTTTGGATTATCCTCGCTCCCTTCTAACACCCCTCCGAACGGGATCCCGAACAGTGTAAAGGCAATTTCACGCTCAGCAAAATCAATTTTGAATTTCTTTGTTCCGTCGGAAGACAATTCTCCGGGGCGGCAGTCATACAGCTCTCCTGTCTTATAGTTGATCCTTATGTACTCAACCGGTGTCTCTTTCCCGTCCTTTTTCGAGATGAAATGACTGTATCTGATCGCAAGGTATTTTGGATTTCTTATACACGCAGACTCATCTTTCTTAAAATGTTTAAGATATCTCCCTCGCACTTTACGACGATAACTTTTTGAGATGTACAAATCCTGCAAGTCAAAACATCCCTTGTTTTTGTAGCTGTACTCCTCCCAATCCCAGTCACGAAACCCTGCCCTGTTTTTGACATCGTAAAGCATTCCTATCGTCAACCCCGAACCAAACTTTTCGACAGGCGGGCCGATATACCGATAAGAATTATGCCGCTGCTTGCCCTGTTTGTCGAACGTTGGTTGTACATCGATCAGACCTTCATCCTTCAAACTCTTCATGAGCAGCTGTATCGTGCGTTTGGACACGGCAAGTTTATTGGCGAGATTATCTAAACTTATCGGCTTTCCGTTCCGACGGATAATATAGTTTACAACCATCTCTCGCCGTTCTTCAGGTGTTGCCTTTCGCATCAGAAACTGCGGTGGAGAGTAATTGTAATTATTGTTGTAATACACGGGATTTTCGATCTCCACAAAGCCGAATTTGTTCTTGTGGACTGTCATATCCCCAGGTTCACCGAGAGTATGCTTATTGTGCCTTTTCCTCTTCTTTACCTTTTCATCCCCCGTTCCGCAGCTGTTTTTTTCCATTTCCTCTCCAAAATACGAACATTTGTTTGTATTATATCATGGAAAAACGTATTTGTCAAGAGAGAGCATAACGTCACCAATAAGCTTAATAAAGCAAAGTTCTCTACTTCACAACACTTCTTAAATATACCGCGTTTACTTTGAACTCATGGGAAACTGTAAAACTTCTTATAGTATTACTGTCATTGCTTGCATAAATACTTAAACACTGCGTACGTAAAATTCATTTTTAGAAATAAACTTAAATTGCGACTACGAGATAACGCCCATTTCAAACAGAAAGTATAAAACCAATTTTCTTGTATGCCTACTACATGGGCAGTATACACACCTAACACGAATTCGTAATCAAGCTGTTTTTTCTTTCTTGCCAATTAGCCATTTAGTTTTATTGCCTGAAAAAACAACTTAAATTCCTTCCTCGATTAGATAATCATACTCCCTCCATATCGGCTCTTCATGATATTTTGCTTTAAGCCCGTTTTTTACACGGAAGCTTTTGTTCTCCGCTGTGGAATAAAAAGCATTTGTACCGAACAATACGCATTTAGATGACTGTAAAACTATTACATTTAAGTTATGGCAATAGCGGAATGCGTTCATTCCTATAAACACTACCGTTTTTGGAAGAGTGATACTCTTAATGTAATCGCAATATGCGAACGCCCAACACCCGATAGTGTTTACGTCAGTGAGCGTAACAGAAGTTAAGGCGGAATTATTGTAGAAACTCCATCCGCCAAACTTTTCGGCATGAAGTATTTGCAATTTTTGTAAATACGGATTGTTTCTGCAAAAATCATCCGTCACGTCGCCGTGGACGTATAGGCTCGTGACCTTCGGCATTTTTCCGCCAAAGTACGACATCAACTTGTATTTGCCGCTTATAGTCATTGTGCGAACCGATTCGCAACCCAAAAGTATCGCCTCTCCGACTTGTACGGTGTGATAAATATTTACGTTACACAAGTTGTACGCCTGATAAAATGCAAAGTCATCGATAAAATTGCCCGCAAACCGAACGGATTTCATACCTGTCCTCGCCAAGGCAAAGCGCCCTATCGTATCAACACCTTTAATGGCCAATTCTTCAATGTTTTTGCAAGAGAACAGAGCCCCGTCGCGTAGTTCCTCGACGCCGAAAACTCCCTTTAATTTTGTAGAAAATGTCAAAGCGCACACTCCGATCCTTTTCGCTCTTATCTTCTCCAAAGAGCGACAATTGTAAAGACCAAATTTACCAACAGTTTCAACGCTAAACGACGTGTTTAGTTGTTCACATCCGTAAAAACAGAATGGCGGGATATTGTCCATTCCTATGAACACGTCTCGAAGATTTCCGCACCGATAAAACACGCCTTCGCCGAGCGACACTCCCCCGATTGCCTTGACGCGCTCGATCTGCGTATCGGCAAACGCATAGCTTGCTATATGAGTTATGTCACTCGGCAGAAGAACACTACGGCTGTCTCCTTTATAGCGATACAAGGTTTTACCGATTGCCACAAAATCGCCTTGATTTTTTAGCCATTTCGTTTTATAAAAAGCACTGTTACCAATATAAGTAACCAAGTCTCCGCCGATTATTTTGTCAAGATTTAACGCTCCCAAAAAAGAATGATCGCCTATGTACGTAAGATTTTTGGGAAGACGGATTTCCTTCAAATTGCAGCATTTTGAAAAAGCATAATCGCCGATCATTTCGACCGTGTCCGGCAAATCGATGGAGAGCATTTCACTTCTATCATGAAACGCTCCGCTCGCTATAATCTTTACCGGTTTTCCGTCTATCGCTTCGGGAACGACGTGATGCGCCATCTTCTTGCCCTCTTTCGTCATTCCTTTGATCTCAATCGCGTCGCCCTTCTGATTGTACTTAAACTCCCGATACACGCCGAACGTCTGTGACTCATGCTTTACGTTAGACTCATTCTTTTTTGAAAGCACGACGATTTTGCACCATTCAACGTCTTCGTCGTATATCTTTTCATAAATATAAGACGGCGTAGAGGATGCACAAAGAAGTTTGATTTTCGGACATTTACTCCGAAGCTCGGATACGAGCTCGAACCAATCCCCGCATTCCTGTATTTCGTTGATGACGAGATAGATAATATCGCTTGATTTTCGTACCGCATAAAAATCACAAATAAAAGAAAAGATATCCTCTCCGTGCAAAATCGGCAACTCATAATTCAGATATAGGATATCTTCCTTATCAATACCACGCGTCAATAGATCTTTGCAGATTCTTGCAAGCATATCTTTCTTCCGCAAGCCGCTCTCCCCTGCAAGAAACACGTAATTATTTTTCGTTTCGTCAAAATACAGTTCCTGTACTTCGTTGTAGTCGTACGCAAAAGACAGATCGGAAAAATCCGTATCCGTCTCTTCTTTCAAAATATCCAATCTTCTGATGTAATCAACGAATTTCTGCTCCATCGCACTCTCCCAATTTTACAACCCGATCATATACGCATAAAAAGGATTTTAATTCCGCGTCTTTATGGTAATGACCGAAATACCATTTTTTATAACCGATCTTTCCCGATATCTCCTGCAAATAATCGTTCAGCACTTTTTCTTCCGAACAAAGTTTTGCGCCCATATTTTCCGCAACTGCCGTTGGCGCAACGTGAGTCAAAACATAATCGACGGAAAAATCGACGTTTTTCAAATTTTGAATTCCGTTCTCATATTCCGCTTTAGAAGGCATTTCCTGCTCCCAAATAAAAACAGGTGACGAATTTGTTAATTTTTTTGTGGAAAAGCCGCCGCCAAAAACGAAGAAACTTTCTCCGTCGAGCAAATAGATCTCTCCGCGCATCAGATGAATGATCTTATCGCTGACGCGATGAATGCGTCCTCCACAAAAGAACTCCTGCGGGTATTGATAAAGCAAATCAAAATTTTCGTGATTTCCGTCCAAAAACAGCGTTTTGCATGGCAAAGAATCATAATACGACTTTACATCCGAATGCTCCGTCGTGCTCCAAACAATACCCGCATCACCGAGAATGATCAAATAATCCGAATTGATAAGCGTAAGGCGAGCCAGCTCTTCCTTTAACCGCCCGAGCCGCATATGCCCGTGGATATCCGCCGCAAGATAAATCATTTACTCACCTCTTTTTGAAGTTTTACGCATGTATGAGAAAAAATGTCTTTCCCAAATTCCACCGTCGGTAAAACCTTGACGCACGCAAGCGAAGTTGCATAATAAAACGCCTTATCTTCTATCGTTTTGACGTTTTGAAGATCTGCACTCTTAAGAAAGTACGCATCCGATACGGCTCGGAAAGCAATGCGCTCCGTCTGTGTGGGGAGCAAAAAAGTATCGTTTTTCTTTCCGATGCTGTATTGCAACAATACACGCATATCCTTTGTATAAAGATCTCCGTTGTAACTGCAATACACCGTATTATCTTCATCGACTCCGATGCTTTCGAGCAATTCACACGAACCGAAAGCATACGTGCCGATATGCTCCACGTTTTTTGAAAGTGCAATATGACGGATTTTATCGCACCCGTGAAACGCCCACGCACCAACCGACGTAACAGAATCAGGGATGCGTATTGTCTCCAACCTTTTACAGTCGTCAAAAGCGCTGTCCTGAATCACCGTTACAGTTTCCGGCAATATAATTTCCGTCAGATTCCTTGCATTTTGAAATGCATGTTTTCCTATCACGGTCACGCCGTCGGGTACGGTATATCTTGTTTCCGGAGACTTTGGCGGAAACCGCACGAGTGTCTTCTTTTCTTTATCGAACAGAACGCCCGCCAACGCCGAATACCGAGAATTTTCTTTTTCAACAAATATCTTGTTGACATCTGCGTCATAAAAACAGGCAGGGTCGACGGTCTTGATCGCTCCCGATATACAAACACAGCCGTGATAACTGTTCTGTTCGTCAATTTTATCGATCGTATCCGTTTTTGAAAAACGGATGTCTCCGCCGGACAATAATGTCTTAATATCGACTTGCAGCGAAATTAAATCGCGCATCGTCCTCTCGGCGTCTTGCCGGATTGCAAGCAAAAACAGTTCTTTGACTTTTTGTAAATCCTTTTGCACTCCTATTCCATTCAGATAACAATATGCCAGATCCATCGTGCCGTGCGCATAGTTATTTTCGGAAGCGAGCGTAAAATAGCAAACGGCATCTTCGCCGCTCTGCACAACTCCCTCTCCGTGCAAATAATTCTGCCCGATATCACGCATGGAATGAACATAGCCAAGATCAGCGGACTTTTTAAACCAATACGCGGACTTTTGCCGATCGATACCGACGCCCTGTCCGACGAGATACATATACCCGAGATCACACATGGCCTCGAGATTACCAAGCTCTGCCGCCTTCAGATACAGTGAAAATGCAGTCTCAAAGCTCTGCTTCTTTCCAAGCCCGAACGAATACATATCTGCCAGAATCACAACATATTCTGCCACGGTTTCATTTGCCTTTCGCTCGACCTTCTGCACGATCGGGGCAACCAATTCTGCCGCTTTTTCTTTATCCTTTTCCGCGCCGTTACCTTCAAAAAACGCGAGCGCATAATAGAACGTGCCGCGGGCATTGCCAAGCAAATGTGCCCGTTTGAATGATGCAAACGACATTTCCTTGCTGCGCGGAAACCGCTTGCTCCCGATGGAATATTCCTTGCCTCTTTGAATCCATTCATCGGAACCGATACACGAATAAATCCCGTCAAACAGTGCCGCCTGATATTTATCATCGAACAAGCCGCTTCTCTTAGGCGAAAAATGCGGCGTCGTTTTTACGTACTTTCGGATCGCCTCCACCCACAGTTCGCGCTTGAGCGGAAGATATTCAACGAGTCCGAGCTGTACTTCTTCCGTGACGACGTCGGACACAATACACGGCACTCCGACCGCCTGCGCTTCGATCAACGTGATCGGAAGTCCCTCGTAAAGCGACGGAAGTAAAAATGCCGACGCTACAGACATCAGCTCCACCACGTTGCTGTCAGGCGAAAGAATGGTCACGTTTTTCAATCCATTCTTTGCAATAAATTGTCTAATCTCCTCTTCCTTCGCTCCATGTCCCACAAGCAAAAAATGAAGCGAGGTAATTTCTTTCATGGACTTGCAGAGGGACAGTAAAAAATCGGTATTCTTTTGCTCGGAAAACCGCCCTACAAACAAGCAATATCTCTTTTCTTTATCAAACTTATATTTTGCGTAAACATCTTCCTTTGGTGGACAAAAGCGGTCGTAATCAACGGCGTTAAAGTACACTTCGCCGCCGTTTCCGTATAAGAATTTCCGCGCATTCTCCGAACAGGCGATTGCGTTTGTTGCATATTTTTTTACCATCTTTGCGGAAAAATATTTTGCGATTTTCTTTCCGAGCGTCAATCCGCCCGGATTCGATTGATGGCAATGAGATATTCTGACGGGAACCCCTTCGCGGAATGCCTGCTTCAAGTACAGACCGTTATTCGAGTAATAGTGTGAATGAACGGCAATCGGCTTTTCTGCACGAATGATTTTGCGGATTTGTCTTGCTTGCCGCAACGCCCTGAAAACACCACGTCCGCGCACAATGACGTCGTAAACCTTTCCGCCCAATTCTTCGATCTCTTTTCGGTAATGGTCTTTTCCCTCGGCTGTATTGATAAAGATAAATTGGAAATTGTTATGTAAATTTCGATACAAAGTCATGATAAACGAAGAAATTCCGTTTATCCGCAAATTTCCGCCGATTTGTACAACCTTCTTCTTCATATTCTGATCACCTCAGCGTTACAGCCTTTCAGGGTGTTCTGCTTCAACTGTATATGCCGCGGAAGATAAATTCTTTCGAGTACGGCGCATCCGCTGAAACACCAATCGGCAATATCTTCCACATTGCTTGGAATGCGAATCTCTCTGAGTGCCGTACAACCGCTGAACGCGCTTCTGCTGATAAACCTGAGCCCGTCCGGCAATGCAACATCCGTCAGCGTAAAGCATCCCGTAAAAGCGCTCCGCCCGATATTTTCAACCGTTTCGGGCAACACGACGCGTTTTTCTTTTGCCGCCGTGGGAGGGCAATAGACAACCTCCTTGACGGTGGCGTCGTACAAAATGCCGTCCACGACGCAGTAATACGGGCTATGATTTTCAATCACCACGTTTTTACAGTTTGCAAACGGGTTATACCCGATCTGCCGCACCGATTTCGGAATAACGATCTTTTCGATCATGTCGCAGTTCCAAAAGCAATTTCGCCCGATCGTCCTGACCGTTTCGAGAAGTCTGACTTCCTTTACCCCCGAGCCCATGGAATAGTGCATACAGGTCGTCGCGTTTCTGTCGTAGAGTACGCCATCCACGTATTGAAAATATTCGCTCTCGTTTTTGAGCCTGATATTCCGACAGTCCGAAAATGCGTTGTTCCCCATAAATCTGACGTTCCGCGTGACCGTAACAAGGCGCAGATTCCGGCATTTATAAAAACTGTGCTTCCCGATCCACGTCACACTCTCTGGGATGATATATTCCGTTTCACTCTTTCCCGCCGTATAATGGATCAGAAATCGTTTCGTATTGTCGAACAGGACACCATTCTCGTTGACAAAATGCGCACTTTGGTTGTCGATTTCGATATTCAGGCAGCCCGCAAACGGATCGTCTCCCATTTCGATTACACTGCTCGGGATATTTACCTGTTTTAAGTTTTCGCAATAGACAAAAGCGTCCCCGCAAATACATGCAAGCCTTTCCGGCAAGACGACTTCTTCAATGGCTAAATTTGCCCAAAACGCACCCGTTCCGATACGCACAATGCCTTGGGGGACGACGACCGTCTTGTCGCTTCCAGTATATTTCAGAAGTTCCCCATGCCGCACGGTAAATTCAGGCGGGAATTCTCCGTCTGACGCCGGGTTAAAAAAGTTTTGCGGATACAGCGGCGAATTTCTTTCAAATACGCCTTCCGAATACACCTCCGCTCCTATGTGCAATTCGGACTTGAACTCGACCAGCCCTCCGGAAAGCTGAGAGGTATAGAGGCATTCGTTTTTCTGCGACCTCCTCTCGTAACTGCGAAGCATGGTCTCGTAGCTCTTCCCCCAGCCTTCTGCCAAAATGCCCAGATAAAACGCTCCGCCTGGTTTTTTGATCACCACGTCATATTCGGGATCTCCGAGAACGACGTCGCGCGAAGCATACCCCTTTTTCAGCAACCGATCAACGCATTCAAGGATAGCGAAATCCTTATACGCGAGGAGAGGATAACTTTTCCCCAAGTATTCAAATCTCTGCTCTTCCGAAAAAATGGTAAGTTCTGTATCGGAATAACGATAGACAAATATGTCGGGAGCGATTTCATCATATCCAAGCTTGCGATATAAAATTACGTATTTCATATCGATAAACAGTGTGTCCTTCGTCTTTTCAGCCATCGATCAATCTCCTCTTTTTCAGTTCGCTCACCATACGCTCTACAACCGCCTTCTCGTCGAGATGGGTTGTATCCAAGATAATCCCGGGCATCTTATAACGATCGAGCACGGTTTGCATTTTTTCGTATGCGGTTTTGATATATTGTACCTTGCGAAGATCGGAATCGTTCGGATTTCTTTTCTTCATTCTTCTTTCGATCACTTCCGGATCGGCGCTAATTAAAAAGGTAAAATCGGGTGCTCCTACCGTCTTATAAATCGCATCGAATATATAATCCGTCTCGGGCGCACCGCTCCAACAGTAATTGGAGAGAATGTGTCTGTCTGTGATGATATTTTGCCCCTTGAATTTTTCATACAGATAAATATTCCCAAGTCCGTAAAACCAACCTGTGAACTTTTGGTTCTTGCTTTTATTGACAGCGTCCCGAATGCGGATATACTCTCTGTCTCCTTCCTCGTCGAAGAGAAAATGAAGAGGCTTTTCAACAAGCAAAAATCCCGTAACCTGCGCAAGTTTTTTTGCGGCGGTGCTCTTGCCTACCCCGTCAAATCCTTCTACTGCTATGTGCATCATCCTTCCTCCTAATTCGTAGTTCGCGTCTTCACTTCACACTTTTTTCCGCGCGTAAAGCCGTCTAAAATCTCAAGGTATCCGCTGACTCTTCGGATCCTCGCAATCTCTGTTGAATTGCATACGGGACAGGTATCGAACACTCCCGACGCGCCGCAAACCTTGCAGATATCCTTCGGAAAATTGATTCCCAAATACCTGACTCCGGCTTGAATGCCCTCTTCCACAAGTTCTCTGAGCCCCTCGTCGTTACCGATCGGCGCTTCACCGAGTTCTACGTAAGAGATCGAGCCTCCGTTGCAATAGAGATGAAAAGGGCCTTCTTTGCGCAATTTTTCCCTTGCGGATATGCCGCTGTCGACGTTTACGTGAAAGGAATTCGTATAAAATCCCTTGGAAAAGATATCGCAACTCGGCTTGAATCTATCTTTATCGATCTCACAAAATCTTCCGCTTATCAGCTCGCCACTCGTCGCCAGAAGAGAAAAATTCAAATGAAGCGTTTTCCTTTTACCGTCGCAATACGAGCGCATAAACTTCACAAAGTCAATAGCGACCTGATATGCCTCTTCCGACGCATAAAACCGCTCGCCGGTCAATACTTCGATCGCCTCAGAAAGACCGATAAATCCGATCGACAATGTTCCGTGCTTAAACACTTCCGCAGGATTTTCAAACGGAACACACCACATCTGCCGCACCGCATTTACAGGAAAACATTCTGCCGAAAGCGCAGTCGTCTTTTGATATCTGTCGAGCAATATTTCCGTAGTCGTGTTTGCCGTTTCCACCCATCTGCGCTTAAAAATTTCTATCTTTTCCGCAAGAGGTTTTTCGGAACAAGCCGCGTCGGTTTCAAGTGCAAGGCGGGGCAAATTGATGCTGATGTTCGCAATATTGCTTCTGCCGATTGCACCCGTACAGCCATATACGTCGTCGACAACCCTTGTTCTGCAGCCCATGACTGATAACTTTTCCGCAGGGCAGTTTTTATCGGCTTCACAGTCGCAAAACAAATAGGTAGGGATCATTTTTTTTGCCGTGCAGAGCAACGCTTTCCGATAGAGATCGAAGTTTCTGTCTCCTTCGTTCCGACTAACGCCCGCACTCACTTTGAATACGATATTCGGCTTATAGACGATCTCTCCCGCCTTTTCAAATTCATCGATCACAGAATAGGCGATAAATCTTGCCAGATTGCTCTTTGCAAGCCCGATATTCAAGGTAACGTAATAACTCGTCTGTCCCATCCTCGTGTGCGTATTGTTGCACCAAAGGATAAGATCACCGATACACGAGGAAATTAATTCCCTGTTTTGCTTCGTGTCGGCAACCTTTAAGGTACACAAAATCTCTTCAAGGTCGTTATCAAAATTGGCAAAAGCCATTCCGCCGGACTGTTCGTTTCCCATATCGGCAAACGTCGTTTTGAAATAACCGAAAACACGGACGATTTTCGCAAAATCCGAAAGCCCATCGAATAATTTGTAAGGAAATTTTGCCAACACGTCGAACGTCAGACAATTATACGTTTTTCCGTATGCGTCGAGATCGTGGATATGAATATACCCCTCCCGATGCAGAGAAGCCCATTCGCTCAGAAAGGAATCGAGCAGTTCATTCTTCACTATTTTCTCGCCGACATTATAGACGCTTCCTATGTAACTGAAACGATTTGCGGCGTTTTCGTTATTTGATTGCTTCATATTTTCTCCCTCAAATTGATAAACGATTGGTTTGTTGAACCCACGTACGGAGTTATGGTCGTTTTCTTATCCCTTTGAAAAGATCCGACTTTCAGATAATGGATCTTCTCTTTGAGCTCCTGCGGAACGTCCTCTACGTCGAATCCCGTATACATACAAATATCAAATCCGTCCAATGCCTTCACGAGATTCAAAATAGCCTGCGCCTGTAATAACGGCTCGCCGCCGGAGAACGTTACCTTATTGTTCTTTGCCTTTTTCCTCAAGATTTCGGCAAACTCGTTTACGGAATACCGCGTTCCGGAAGCGAGCGACCACGTCGTCGGATTGTGACAATCTTTGCATGCCCTTTTGCATCCTTGAAAAAATACCACCGTCCGAAGCCCCGGTCCGTCGGTCAACGATTCTCTTTCCGATATGCTGTTCACGTACAGGTAGCTCGCTTCAAGGCATTTTTTGACTTCGACAAGATTTTTCAAAATAAAGCACGGAGCCACAATAGGATATTTGGAAATTAAGATCGGAGAAAGCCCTGCATCGAAAGCCCCCATAGCGTCTTTATCGAGCTTATTACCGATAAAATATATTTCAGGAGATGGCTTTGCACCAACTGCCTGCAATACACAATCAAAAGCGCGTCGTGAAGGCTTACGGTAGGAGATATCGGCACTGGATACAACTCCCGAAAAATATTGCGCTATCCCGAATTTTTCCATATAACGCTTAAGCGTTTTTGCCGAGAAGATACTGTTGCTCAAAACCGCAAGCGTATATCCGCGCTCCGAAAGATACTCAAGAAGAGATTTTGCCCCGACCGCAAGCTGTTCTTCTCTGCAAACGGAGAACACTTCCCACTCGATCTCTTCACGCAAACTTGACAGCAGTTTTCCGAATTTATTTTCATAATACACAAGCTGATCGATAAAGCTTTTTTCCCTCTGCGTTTCGTTGCGGTCGAGCATAAAGCGTTCTCTGTATTCACTTGCATATTGTTTAAGCTCTTCCCGCTTGCCGTCAAAATATGTATCCGCAAGATATGTAAGCCCCTTATCATAATCAAACCACACCTTGTCAAGGAGGGTATCGAAAAGGTCAAATAATATTATTTTCTCGCTCATTTCGCCTCACCTTTTTAGAGAAATCAATTCGTCCAACGTTCTCGGCATAAACCCAACCACGTCAGCCCCGCAATGAAAGCTGTTCACCAACTGATTTTGCAATGAATAGGCTATGTCATTTTTATTGTTGTGGATATGCCCGAACACGTGATACCCGCCATACACCGAACGGTCATAACTAAGCAATGGATAGTGACACAGACAAACGTTTCTCCCATTGTCAAGAATTGAGTAAATCGTTTCCACACGGTCAAATTTGCGCAAAATCCTTCGTGAAAGAACTCGATCGTGATTGCCCATTATCAGCACCTTTTTTCCGCGCAAGCGGTCTATAATACGAGCGGCTTCATCGTCAAACGCAAAATCAC
>OGPH01002116.1_pt1 | contig 12265 bp, 9 predicted proteins | sample 1552891 | NCBI WGS metagenome assembly OGPH01 (sample SAMEA2580272, study PRJEB22360) | human gut metagenome | biome: human gut; feature: human-associated habitat; material: faeces | place: Denmark | collected 2008/2010 | reverse complement strand
TAGTAAAAGATACTCCGGGTGTTACAAGAGATAGAATACACACGGATGTTGACTGGCTTGACCATAAATTTACAATGATTGACACAGGTGGTATTGAGCCGGACAGTAATGATATTATTCTCTCACAGATGAGAGAACAGGCGCAGATTGCCATTGACACAGCAGATGTTATTATTTTTATGACAGATGTTAAGCAGGGACTTGTAGATTCAGATGCAAAAGTTGCAGACATGTTAAGACGAAGCCATAAGCCTGTTATTCTTGTAGTAAACAAGGTAGACAATTTTAACAAAATGATGGCAGATGTGTATGAGTTCTATAATTTGGGAATAGGTGATCCTATTCCTATTTCAGCGTCACAGCGTAGTGGTCTTGGTGATATGCTCGATAAGGTTGTAAGCTATTTTGCTGACTTAAATTTAGAGCAAGAAGAAGATGACAGACCAAGAATAGCAATCGTAGGAAAACCTAACGTAGGTAAGTCTTCCATTATCAATAAGATTACAGGAGAAAGTCGTGTTATTGTTTCAAATATTGCAGGAACAACAAGAGATGCCATCGATACTGACGTCAAATGGAACGGTAAGGATTATGTATTTATTGATACAGCCGGACTTAGAAGAAAGTCTAAGGTTAAGGAAGAGATAGAAAAATACAGTATTATCAGAACGGTAACTGCAGTTGAAAGAGCAGATGTTGTTATTATTGTAATAGATGCTGTTGAAGGCGTTACAGAGCAGGATGCCAAGATTGCAGGAATTGCTCACGAAAACGGCAAGGGTATAATTATTGCAGTAAATAAGTGGGATGCAATTGAGAAAAATGATAAGACAGTCTATGAATACACTAATAAGGTTAGAGATATTTTATCATTTATGCCATATGCAGAGATTATGTTTATTTCTGCCAAGACAGGTCAGAGATTGCCTAAACTTTTTGATATGATTGATTTTGTAATTGCTAATCATGCAATGAGAATTGAAACAGGTGTTGTTAACGAAATTATGGCGGAAGCTGTTGCATTACAGCAGCCACCTTCAGATAAGGGTAAGAGACTTAAACTTTATTATATTACACAGGTTTCTGTTAAACCGCCTACATTTGTTATTTTTGTAAATGATAAGCAGTTAATGCATTTTTCATATACAAGATACATTGAAAATAAAATAAGAGAAGCTTTCGGATTTAAAGGAACACCTCTCAGATTTATTATACGTGAAAGAAAGGAAGACAAGTAATGATCTGGCAAAAGATAGTATGTGTTTTAATCGGATATGTTTTTGGACTGTTTCAAACAGGGTTTATTATAGGAAAGATGAAACACATTGACATAAGAGATTATGGAAGTGGAAATTCAGGAACAACTAATGCAATGCGTACATTAGGAAAGAAAGATGGATTTATAACATTTTTTGGTGATGCACTAAAGGCTGTTTTTGCCATGATGCTTACATATTTTCTGTTTAGAAATGGTGTATGTAAGGACCATATGTTTATAATAGCTTTATATACGGGAATTGGTGCAATCCTTGGACATAATTTTCCTTTTTATATGAACTTTAAAGGTGGAAAGGGTATTGCAGCATCAGCGGGATTAATTTTTGCACTTGCATTTTTTGACTGGAAGTTTTTAGCATTAGGTTTTTGTACATTTTTTATAGCATTAATAATTACAAAATATGTTTCTTTTAGTTCATTGTGCCTTATGACAGGTTTTTTTATTGAATTTATTGTTTGGGGGCAGCTTGGTATGGTGCATAACCTTGAAAGCCAGGATAAAGTGGAAGCATATATTCTTGTTGGATTTTTGACAGCATTGTCATATATCAGACATAAAGAAAACATAAAGAGACTGATTAACGGAACGGAAAGAAAAATCGGTCAAAAGAAGGAGGCGTAATATGTCTAAAGTAACTGTTTTAGGTGGTGGCGGTTGGGCCATTGCCTTGGCGAAGGTATTAAATGAAAATGGTCATAATGTAACATTATGGTCTGCACTTGAAAGGGAAGTTGAAGCTCTTACAAAAGAAAGAGAAAATAAGGTTGGACTTCCGGGAGTTAAAATTCCTGAGGAAATCAAGATTACGAATGATATTAAAGAAGCTGTAAAGGATTCAAAAATGATAGTTATGGCAGTTGCATCATCTTTTGTAAGAAGTACTTCAGAACTTCTTAAAGATATTGTTCCAGACGGTCAGATTATTGTTGACGTGGCAAAGGGAATTGAAGATGGAACATTCTATACAATGACAGAAGTTATTGAAGATGTAATTCCTACAGTTAATGCTGTAGTTTTATCTGGTCCAAGTCATGCGGAAGAAGTAGGTTTACAGGTTCCTACAGCAGTTGTTGTTGGAGCTAAGACATTTGAAACAGCAAGCTTTGTTCAGAGACTTTTCTCAAATGATTATTTTAGAGCATATACAAGTCCTGACAGAAAGAGCATTGAACTTGGTGGCTCTTTAAAGAATGTTATTGCCCTTGCAGCAGGTATTGCTGACGGTTTAGGATATGGCGATAATACTGAGGCTGCTCTTATGACAAGAGGTATTAAGGAAATAACACAGCTTGGTGTAGCCATGGGTGGTCATTCAAGAACGTTCCATGGTCTTTCTGGAATCGGTGATCTTATTGTTACATGCGGAAGTAAACATTCACGTAACAGAAGAGCAGGTATTCTTATTGGAAAAGGCTATACTTTAGATGAAGCGGTTAAGGAAGTTAATATGGTTGTTGAAGGTGCAGTTTCAGCCAAGGCAGCTCTTGAACTTGCACACAAATATAACGTGGATATGCCTTTGGTAGAAAGTGTTAATCAGGTATTATTTGAAAACAAGCCTGCAAAGGAAGCTATGAGAGATATTATGAAGAGAGATTTAACACATGAATTTCCTGATTTGGTTTGGGAGTAGGATATGAATGATTTAAATGCAAAAAAAGAAGAACTTGTAAAACAGTTTGAAGGTTTGGATTCCACTTTTTCTGAAATAAAAATGCTTATGACTTATTACGAGTGTGCCATTTTGGAAGTAAAAACCAAACTTGATGTTTTAAATAAAGAATTTCAGGCTAACGAGCTTAGAAATCCAATAGAAACAATAAAAACACGTATAAAGTCTCCTGCAAGCATAATGGAGAAATTAGAAAGAAAAGGTTTTGAACTTTCTGTTCAGTCAATAAAGGATAATCTTGATGATGTGGCAGGAATAAGAGTTATCTGTTCTTTTGTAGATGATATATACAAGGTTGCAGATATGCTGACTAATCAGGATGATATTAAGATTTTATCTAAAAAGGATTATATTAGAAATCCAAAGAAGAATGGATATAGAAGTCTTCACCTTGTTGTTGAAATACCTATTTTTCTTTCAAATGAGAAGAAACCAATGCGTGTGGAAGTTCAGATTAGAACAATTGCAATGGACTTTTGGGCAAGTCTTGAGCATGAAATACATTATAAAAAGTTTTCAAATTCAAATGTGGAAGCCGTAAAACAGCTTACGGAATGTGCAGATGTAATTTATGAAACAGATATGAAGATGTTAAAGATTAGAAAAAATCTTTTAGATGAAGAGGATTAGAAAATAAGGAGTTTATTAATGTCAGCCAAGAGAGTTCTTTCACAAAAACATAAAGGCAAAAAAGGATTGGCAGCCTTTTTATTCAGTCGTTTCTTTTTATTCGGCTTAATGGTTGTCCTTCAGGTACTAATGTTTGTATTTTTTGCCTATAATGCGTCTGTAGAAAAAAATCTTAATTATGTAATAATGGTATTACAGTTTGTACTTATTATTTACATTGCAAACGATAAATCGGATCCTACAATGAAACTGGTTTGGATAATGTTTATTATGTTTGTACCGGCTATTGGCTGTATGATGTATCTTTATTTTATGCTTCAACCGGGTTCTCTTATGCTAAAAAAGAGACTTGAACATATTAATCTTAATTCAGGTAAATACTTAGATCCTGACCAGAACATATATAATGAATTACAAATACTGGATAAGCAGGTTTCATCTCTTACAAAATATGTATATGAAAAAACAGGTTGTCCGGTGTACAAAAATACGGATGTTACATATTTAGAAAGTGGAGAGAAAAAATACGGAATCCTTCTTGATGAATTAAAGAAAGCAAAGAATTTTATTTTTCTTGAATACTTTATAATAGAGCAGGGAGAAGTATGGGACTCTGTTCTTGAAGTATTATGTGAAAAGATAAGAGAGGGTGTTGAAGTAAGGGTAATGTATGACGGACTATGTTCCTTGTCTAAACTACCAATAGGATATTTTAAAAAGTTAAGGGAATTAGGTATTAAGTCTAAACCATTTGCGCCTGCAAGACCCTTTTTTACAACACAGCAGAATAACAGAGATCATAGAAAGATTTTGGTTATTGACGGTAAAGTTGCTTTTACAGGTGGAATAAATCTGGCTGATGAGTATATGAACATTGTGGAAAGATTCGGTTACTGGAAAGATACAGGTGTAATGCTTAAAGGAGATGCAGTAAGAAGTTTCACACTTTTGTTCTTACAGATGTGGAATGTTACCGAAAAGAACATTGAGGGTTATAGCAGATATTTAAATATTGCCATACCTACACCTGAAACGGCAGATGGTTATGTAATGGGATATGGAGATGATCCGTATGGCAAAGAGCGTGTTGGCGAGTCTGTATACTTACATATGATAAACACGGCTACGAAATATCTTCACATAGTATCGCCATATCTGGTTATAGATAATGTTATGATGTCATCATTAAAGTTTGCGGCTAAGCGTGGCGTTGATGTAAAAATTATTATGCCGGGGATCCCCGACAAGGAATATGCTTATTGTCTTGCAAGAACATATTATGCAGAGCTTATAGAGGCAGGAGTTGAAATTTATGAATTTACTCCGGGATTTACTCATGCAAAGATGTTTATTAGTGATGATGAAAAGGCAACAGTAGGAACAATAAATCTAGACTATAGAAGTTTGTTTCTTCATTTTGAGGATGGTTGCTTTATTTACAAAAATAAGGTTATAAATCGAATAGAGGAAGACTATCAGAAGATGCTTAGTGCATCAAAGAGAGTCTCTCTTATGGATTGTAGGAACAGACCTACATATTACAAAATATGTGGAATGCTTTTAAGACTTTTGGCACCGTTAATGTAGGTAATCAAACTTTTAATGTTTAGAAATTTTAATCAATATAAGAAAAACAAAGACAAATATATGGTTTTAGTTAAAAATAAAACTGGTATATTTGTCTTTTTTTCGCATATATATTAATAGTCACATGGGAATAATAAAATATGGGGGTAGGCTATGGACTTTAACGTATACAAAGATATTGAAAAGAGAACTAACGGTGAGATTTACATAGGTGTTGTAGGCCCTGTAAGAACAGGAAAATCTACTTTTATTAAGAATTTTATGGATATTGCAGTTGTGCCTAATATAAAAGATGAGAATGAAGTGAGAAGAACCATGGATGAACTTCCACAATCTTCAGCAGGAAAAACAATTATGACTACTGAGCCTAAATTTATACCTAACAAGGCAGTTAATATTAAATTAGGTGAAAAGGCTGACCTGAAAGTAAGATTAATTGACTGTGTAGGCTTTATGGTTGAGGGCGCAACAGGTCATATGGAAGAGGATAAAGAGAGAATGGTAAAAACCCCTTGGTTTGATTATGATATTCCTTTCTCAAAAGCGGCGGAAATTGGTACTGAAAAAGTAATTTCCGAACATTCAACAATAGGAATTGTTATAACTTCTGATGGTAGTTTTACGGATTTAGATGTGGAAGAATATAACAAGGCACTTGATAAAACAGTAAATGAGCTAAAAAACATAAATAAGCCTTTTATAATTTTGGTAAATTCAATTAATCCTGATTCAATGGAATGCAAAATGCTTCGTGACCAAATAGCAGAAAAATATAATGTGTCAACATTATCTATTAACTGTCTGCGTTTAACGGAGAAAGATGTAACAGATATTTTAGAAAATATTTTGTTTGAATTTCCAATAAGTGAAATAATATTTAATGTGCCTAAATGGTTGGAAATAATAGGCACAGAGCACAAATTAATGAAGTATATTATTGAATATTCCCAGAGGATATTAGAATCTTTCATAAAAATAAAAGATATAAAAACATTAAACTTAAACCCTGACAAAGAATATGTAAAAAGCGTTCAAATGACAGCCATAGAATTGTCAACAGGCAGACTTATATTAAATTATGACATTGATGAAAGTTATTATTATGAAACTTTATCTGAAATGGCAGGCACAAAAATCGAAAATCAGCTTCAATTGATTAAAATGGTAAAAGAATTGTCAATGGAGAAAAACACATATATAAAAGTTAATGAGGCAATTAACAAGGTAAAAACCACCGGTTACGGAATAGTAATACCTGATAAGGAAGACATTGTTTTGGAAAATCCTGAGCTGATTAAAAGTGGAAATAAGTTTGGAGTGAAAATTAAGGCAACTGCGCCGTCAATTCATTTTGTTAAGGCTAATATTCTTACAGAAATTTCACCAATAATAGGAAGCGAGGAACAGGCAAGAGATTTAATAGGATTTATTAATAAAAAAGAACAGGACTCTAATGTTTGGGAGACTAATATTTTCGGAAAAACTATTGGGGAAATCGTTGATGAGGGAATAATTAATAAAATAAATAATCTGACTGCCGAAACACAGTCAAGAATGCAGGGAACCATTGAAAAAATCACGAATGACCAAAGCAGAGGTGTAATATGCATCGTTTTATAAAAAACGTTACATTATCTTAGAACATTACATTTATATTTATGCCTTTAATATGGGGCTATAGCCTTGAAAAATAAAAATTACTATGCTAAAATATTTTATTGAGTTTTATTGAAGGAGATATGTTATGAATACTTACGAAGAATTAAAAGCTCGAGGTCTTATAGCCCAGGTTACTGACGAAGAGCGAATTAGTGATTTAATTAATAAAGGAGAAGCAGTATTTTATATTGGGTTCGACCCAACAGCGGATAGTCTTCATGTAGGTCATTTTATGGCGTTATGTTTAATGAAGAGACTTCAGATGGCAGGTAATAAGCCTATTGCCTTAATTGGTGGAGGAACAGCTATGATTGGTGATCCATCAGGTAAGACAGACATGAGAAAGATGATGACTAAGGAAACAATTAACCACAACGTTGAATGTTTCAAGAAGCAGATGAGTAAGTTTATTGATTTCTCAGACGGAAAGGCATTACTTGTAAACAATGCTGACTGGCTTTTAGATTTAAACTATATAGATGTTTTAAGAGAGGTAGGTCCTCATTTTAGTGTTAACAGAATGCTTACGGCAGAATGTTACAAACAGAGAATGGAAAGAGGCTTAAGCTTCCTTGAATTTAATTATATGATTATGCAGAGTTATGACTTCTACAGATTATATAAAGATTACGGATGTAATTTACAGTTTGGTGGTGATGACCAGTGGAGTAACATGCTTGGCGGTACAGAACTTATCAGACGTAAGCTTGGCGAAGATGCTTCAGCCATGACTATTACTTTACTTCTTAACTCAGAAGGCAAGAAGATGGGTAAAACAGTTAGTGGTGCTGTTTGGCTTGATGCTGAAAAGACATCACCATTTGAATTTTACCAGTACTGGAGAAATGTTGATGATGCAGATGTTGTTAAGTGCTTAAAGATGCTTACATTCCTTCCTTTAGAAGAAATCGAGAAGATGGAACAGTGGCAGGGAAGTGAACTTAATAAGGCTAAGGAAATCCTTGCTTATGAACTTACTAAACTTGTTCATGGTGAAGAAGAAGCTGAAAAAGCACAGACTGCATCAAGAAACCTTTTTGCAGGAGGTGGAGTTACAGGCGACATTCCTACAACAACATATGCTAAGGCAGATTTAGATGAAGGAAAAGATATCTTGACACTTTTAGTTGATACAAAACTTGCAACTTCAAGAGGCGAGGCAAGACGTCTTGTTCAGCAGGGTGGTGTTTCTGTTAATGGTGAAAAGGTTGCAGCAATTGATAAAACATTCACAACTGCAGAATTTAACGAAGAAGCAGCATTACTTATCAAAAAAGGTAAAAAATCATACCATCAGATTAAAGCTGACTAAGTTTAATATTGGTTAGATATATAAATTGGAGGACAAAATGAAACAATACGGATTAAATGAATTAAGAAAAATGTTCTTAGATTTCTTTGAATCAAAGGGACATCTTGTGATGAAGAGTTTTTCTTTAGTTCCACATAATGATAACAGTTTATTACTCATAAACGCAGGTATGGCTCCTTTAAAACCATACTTTACAGGACAGGAAATACCACCAAGAACAAGAGTGGCAACATGTCAGAAGTGCATTAGAACAGGTGATATCGAAAATATCGGAAAAACTGCAAGACACGGTACATTTTTTGAAATGCTTGGTAACTTCTCTTTTGGTGATTATTTTAAAAGAGAAGCAATTCATTGGTCATGGGAGTTCCTGACAGAAGTTGTAGGACTTGAAGCTGACAGATTATATCCATCAGTTTACTTAGAAGATGATGAAGCTTTTGATATTTGGAATAAGGAAATGGGAATCCCTGCTGAAAGAATTTTTAAGTTCGGTAAGGAAGATAATTTCTGGGAGCATGGTGCAGGGCCTTGTGGTCCTTGTTCTGAAATTTACTATGACCGTGGTGCAAAATATGGTTGTGGTAAGCCGGGTTGTACTGTAGGATGCGAATGTGACAGATATATTGAAATCTGGAATAACGTATTTACACAGTTTGAAAATGACGGAAACGGCAATTATACAACATTAAAACAGAAGAACATTGATACAGGTATGGGACTTGAAAGACTTGCAACTGTAGTTCAGGATGTGGATTCTATTTTTGATGTTGACACAATTAAAGCTTTAAGAGATAAAGTTTGTGAACTTGCAAACAAGGAATATAAGAAAGAATATAAATGGGATGTTTCAATCAGAATTGTAACAGACCATATCAGATCAGCTACATTTATGATTTCTGACGGTATTATGCCATCAAATGAAGGCAGAGGATATGTATTAAGAAGATTAATCAGACGTGCTGCAAGACATGGCAAACTGCTTGGAATCGATGGAAGGTTCCTTTCAACACTTTCAGAAACAGTTATTGAAAGTTCAAAGGACGGATATCCTGAATTAGAAGAAAAGAAAAGCATGATTTTCAAGGTATTATCTGAAGAAGAAAATAAGTTTAACAAGACTATTGATACAGGTCTTAACATTCTTGCAGATATGGAAGAAGAAATGAAGAAAAATAACCAGACTCAGTTGTCAGGCGAAAATGCATTTAAGCTTTATGACACATATGGTTTCCCTCTTGATTTAACAGAAGAAATTCTTGAAGAAAAAGGATTTGGTGTAGATGAAGACGGTTTTAAGGAAGCTATGGAAGTTCAGAGAAAAAAAGCAAGAAGTGCACGTAAGAAGACTAACTATATGGGTGCAGATGCTACTGTATATGAACAGCTGGACAAAGCTCTTACAACTAAGTTTGTAGGTTATGATAAATTAATTTCAGATACCGTTGTAACAGCACTTACAACAGAAAAAGAAGTTGTACAGGCTTTAGTTGATGGTGACAAGGGAACAATTGTTACTGAAGAAACACCATTCTACGGCACAATGGGTGGCCAGGTAGGCGATAAAGGTATCATTGTAACAAACGGTGGAGAATTTAAGGTAGAAGAAACAATTCATCTTTTAGGTGGAAAGATTGGACATGTTGGTACAGTTGTAAAGGGTATGATTCAGGTAGGCGACAAGGCTACTATGAAGGTTGACTCAGCATTTCGTGCTGATACATCAAAGAATCATAGCGCAACTCATCTTTTACAGAAAGCATTAAAGACTGTTCTTGGTGAACATGTTGAACAGGCAGGTTCATATGTAGATGCTGACAGATTAAGATTTGACTTTACTCACTTCCAGGCAATGACTAAGGAAGAAATCGAAAAAGTTGAAAATCTTGTTAATGAACAGATTGCTACAGGATTAGATGTTATAACTAAGGAAATGTCTTTGGATGAAGCAAAGGAAACAGGAGCTATGGCTTTATTTGGTGAAAAGTATGGCGAAAAGGTTAGAGTTGTTTCAATGGGAGATTATTCAATTGAACTTTGTGGTGGTACTCACGTATCTAACACAAATGCTATTTCATCATTTAAGATTATTTCAGAATCAGGTGTTGCTGCAGGAGTAAGAAGAATTGAAGCTTTAACTTCTACAGGACTTATGAAACACTATAAAGAATCTGAAAATGTTTTAAATCAGGCTGCAAAACTTGCAAAATCTGAACCTGTTGCTTTAGTTGAAAAGATTCAGGCTCTTTATGATGAAATTAAAGAATTATCTAAAGAAAATGAAAAATTAAAAGCTAAATTGGCAAATGAAGCTGTTGGTGACGTACTTAGTCAGGTAGTTGAAGTTAAGGGAGTTAAGTTACTTGCTACTCATGTTGAAGGAGTTGGAATGAACGAACTTAGAAACCTTGGCGACCAGCTTAAGGAAAAAATGGGCGGAGGCGTTGTTGTTATTGTTTCTACACAGGATGGCAAGGCTAATGTTATTGTTATGGCTGATGAAGATGCTATTAGCAAGGGTGCTCACGCAGGAAATATGATTAAGGAAATTGCTAAGCTTGTTGGCGGTGGCGGCGGTGGTCGTCCAAATATGGCTCAGGCAGGTGGAAAGAATCCTGCAGGAGCAAAGGATGCAGTAGAGGCTGCTAAAACTATTCTTGAAGGTCAGCTTAAATAATAACTGATAATCAGGAGGTTAATAATAAATCGTGAAAAACACGAAAAAGTATCTTAAAACATATTGACGATATAGAAAAATATGTTATAATATTTTAAGTGTTTTAACACAAATACCTACAGTTTTAGGAATCCATAACTGGAGGGAGGTCAGGAAAATGTCAAGCGTTATCGTAAAAGAAAACGAATCAATCGACAGTGCTTTACGTAGATTCAAGAGAAATTGCGCAAAGGCTGGTATCCAGCAGGAAATTCGTAAGAGAGAACACTACGAAAAGCCAAGCGTTAAGCGTAAGAAGAAATCAGAAGCTGCAAGAAAGCGCAAATATAATTAATTTTAATTTTTTAAAATAAAAGTTCGGAACGTAAGTTCCGGACTTTTGTTTTTTTGAAAAGATATATTCTTAAAGTTCTATTCATAAAACATAAAAATATACTATAAAAGCATAAAGGATTTTATAGAGGATTTTTATGTTTAATGTAGACAATGATTTGGATATGCCAAGAGATGTTATTCATGGGGAATGCCTGTGTCAGATAATCGGCAGAAACGAGATTGTAATTGAAAATTATAAATGTATCAAGAGCATTACGGACACCGACATAGAAATTGTATGTAAAAAATATAAAATAATCATTAATGGAACAGGTTTAAACATAAAATATTATAACAATCAATCAATGGCCATAGGTGGATATATTTGTGAAATTTCATTTTTACAGAATTAAAATTAATAGTAAACATATATATAGATTGCTTAACTGCTGCAGAAATAATGAAATAAGAGATGTTGAACTAGACAAAGACTATGCCGGGTTTTCAATAAATTATAATCAATATAGTGATCTTGAAAAAATATTAAAAGAAAATAATATTGAAATAGTAAACAGGCAGGAATTGGGCATATATACAAAGATTACAAACTTTCAATTTATAAAAAGTGTTATATATATTTTTGCAATTTTTATTTTATTATTAATTGCAAATTCAGCTTTTATTTGGAAAATAACTATAAAAGGAAACTATTCCTATACTGCTGAACAAATGATTGATTATGTCCATAAAAAAGGCGTTAAAGAGGGGGTTCTAAAAGAAAGCATTGATACGGAAAGCTTGGAAAAATCCATACGAAAGAATTTTGGTGACATAAGCTGGGTATGCGTTGAGGTAAAAGGCACAAATCTGATTATACATATAAAAGAAAATTACATTACGGAAATAAGTGTAAAGGAAGATAAACCATACGACCTGGTGGCAGAATGTGACTGCACAATTGTTTCAGCACTTGTAAGAAGAGGCAAGCTTAACGTCAATCCTAAAGAAAAGGTTAAAAAAGGTCAGGTTTTAATTACCGGTGTTGTGGATGTTACAGATGAATCGGGGCAGTTGCTTTTTAATGAATATTGCAATGCGGACGGAGAAATAATAGGCCAAATAAAAGAAAAATAC
>OGPH01002115.1_pt1 | contig 12265 bp, 12 predicted proteins | sample 1552891 | NCBI WGS metagenome assembly OGPH01 (sample SAMEA2580272, study PRJEB22360) | human gut metagenome | biome: human gut; feature: human-associated habitat; material: faeces | place: Denmark | collected 2008/2010 | reverse complement strand
GGCCGCCGGAGGCAGGCCCTCAATCATGAAATAAAACACAGGCCCGCCGGGAAACCGGCGGGCCTGCTTTATGAAAAACCGTTCTGCCGGCATGGGGACAGAACGGTTTTTCGCAATAGGGGAAAAGTGGAATTACTTCTTGAAAAGGGAGAACTTCTTTTTTTCGTAGGGCACGCTGGACGCGTCTGTGACCTCGTAGCCGGTCGCGTGGACAGCGGCCTTGACGGCCTCGATGTCCAGCGGCTCGTCGGTCAGAACGACGGCCTCACCCTTTGTATGTGACGACGTGACCTTTTTGACGGGCGCAGCCTTGCGGATGGTGTCGTTGATGTGCGATTCGCACATGCCGCACATCATGCCGTCGATTTTAAGCGTTGTTTGATACATGATGCAGACCCTCTGTTATTGCTGATGGTGGCAGCAGCCCGCATTTGCGCAGTGCGCGCAGCCCGCGCCGCAGGAGCTTTTTCCCTGTTTCTTCTGCCGGATCAGATAGCGCACGATTGCGATGACAATGACAAGCAGAACGGCTGAAATAAGGATCGTTCCAAGATTTTGTGCGATCCATGCAAGCATGAGAATCACTCCTTTACTCGCTGTTTGCCGGAAGCAAGACCGCATATCCCATTCGGTCTTGCTCCGTGAAAAAATGATTACTTGATCTTCGTGGTCAGCTTGGTAGCTTCCTTATAGGGCTTGACAAGCATATAAACGATGACTGCGAGCAGGGCTACGCCGACGATCACGCCGAGGACATTGCCGCTGCCGGTGAGCAGAGCGCCGAACTGGTTGACCATGAGGGCAATTGCATACGCGAAGCCGCACTGATAGCCGATTGCGAACCAGGTCCACTTCTGGCTGTTCATCTCGCGCTTGATGGCGCCGATGGCCGCGAAGCACGGAGCGCACAGAAGGTTGAAGACCAGGAAGGAGTAGCCGGTGATGCCGTTGAAGGCGCTTGCAAGGTTCTGATAGACCGTGCCGTCGCCGCCGCCATAGAGGATGCCGAGCGTGCCGACGATGTTCTCCTTGGCGACAAGGCCGGTGATGGAGGCAACAACTGCCTGCCAGTTGCCCCAGCCGAGCGGAGCAAAGATCCAGGCGATTGCGCCGCCGATCTTGGCGAGGATGGAATAGTTGATCTCTTCGTCAGAGAGCATCCGGAAGCCGTCCTCAGCCCAGCCGAAGTAGGTGGTGAACCAGACAAAGATGGTGGACAGAAGGATGATCGTACCGGCCTTCTTGATAAAGGACCAGCCGCGCTCCCACATACTGCGCAGCACGTTGCCGAGGGTCGGCCAGTGATACGCGGGCAGCTCCATAACGAACGGAGCAGGATCGCCGGAGAACATCTTGGTCTTCTTCAGCATGATGCCGGAAATGATGATGGCGGCCATGCCGATGAAGTATGCGGAGGTGGAGACCCATGCGCTGCCGCCGAACAGAGCGCCGGCGATCATGCCGATGAACGGCACCTTTGCGCCGCAGGGGATGAAGGTGGTGGTCATGATCGTCATACGGCGGTCACGTTCATTTTCTATGGTACGCGAAGCCATAACGCCCGGAATGCCGCAGCCGGTACCGATAAGCATCGGGATGAAGGACTTGCCGGACAGGCCGAACTTACGGAAGATACGGTCCAGAACGAAGGCGATACGGGCCATATAGCCGCACGCTTCGAGGAAGGCCAGCATGAGGAACAGAACGAGCATCTGCGGCACGAAGCCGAGAACTGCGCCGACACCGGCGACGATGCCGTCGAGGATCAGGCCGTGCAGCCAGCCGTCTTCGGGAACGTTGCCCGCGTCGAGCAGATTGCCGATCAGAACCGGAACACCGGGGACCCAAACGCCGTAGTCAGCGGGATCGGGCTCGTCAAAACCGTTCTCCTCAAAGTAGCTGACAGCATCAACATAGGTCATGCCGATCGTAGTCTCTTCGTCTGCGTCGTCGGGGATGGAATCATAATAGACTGTCATATCATTGAGGGCGAGGGTTTCTTCGTCCTCGACCTCGATGGTCGTGCTTTCAGAATCGGCGGTCACGGCCTTCATCTCAGCCAGAGCCGCGTCAGCATCGAAGTCTTCGGCTTCGGTGTCAAGCTCATAGTAGCCGCTGATCGCGTCGCTTGCGGCAGCGTATTCGTCAGCTGCGTCGTTATAAGCGGAGGAGCCAATGCCGAGCAGGTGCCAGCCGTCGCCGAACAGGCCGTCGTTCGCCCAGTCCGTTGCCGGTGCGCCGACGCCGACCATGGCGACCCAGTACACGATGAACATGACAGCTGCGAAGATCGGCAGGCCCAGCCAGCGGTTGGTGACGATCTTATCGATCTTGTCGGAGCTGGAAAGCTTACCGGCGCTCTTTTTCTTGTAGCAGTTCTTGATGACCTGCGCGATGTACACATAGCGCTCGTTGGTGATGATGGACTCTGCATCGTCGTCCAGCTCCGTCTCAGCGGCCTTGATGTCCGCCTCGATGTGCTTCGTGACGTCTGCGGGGATGCTCAGCTGTTCGAGTACCTTATCGTCACGCTCGAAGATCTTGATGGCATACCAGCGCTGCTGCGCAGCGGGCTTGTCATGCAGAACAGCCTCTTCGATGTGCGCGATGGCGTGCTCGACCGGGCCGGAGAAGGTGTGCTGCGGCTCGGTGTGGGGGCCTGCAGCGGCCTTGACGGCTGCTTCCGCGGCTTCCATAATGCCTGTGCCCTTCAGAGCGGAGATCTCCAGAACAGGGCAGCCCAGCTGACGGGACAGCTCCTTGATGTTGATCTGGTCTCCGTTCTTCTTGACGACGTCCATCATGTTGATCGCCACGACGACCGGGATGCCAAGCTCGGTCAGCTGTGTGGTGAGGTAGAGGTTACGCTCAAGGTTCGTGCCGTCGACGATGTTCAGAATCGCGTCGGGGCGCTCGGTGATCAGGTAGTTACGGGAGACGACCTCTTCGAGCGTGTAGGGGGACAGAGAATAAATACCGGGAAGGTCCATGATCACGACGTCGTCGTGCTTTTTCAGCTTGCCTTCCTTCTTTTCGACCGTGACGCCCGGCCAGTTGCCGACGAACTGGTTCGAACCGGTCAGCGCGTTGAACAGCGTGGTTTTACCGCTGTTCGGGTTGCCCGCAAGGGCAATTTTGATCTGTTTTTCCATCTTCCTGCTCCTTTTGACCAGATTCTTTATGCAATTTCGATCATTTCGGTGTCAGCCTTCCGCAGGCTCAGCTCATAGCCGCGGACTGTGACCTCCATCGGATCGCCAAGCGGTGCAACCTTGCGGATATAAACCTCGGTGCCCTTGGTGATACCCATGTCCATGATCCGGCGCTTGATAGGGCCTTCGCCGTGGAGCTTGACGACCTTGACGGTATCGCCGATTTTTGCGTCCTTCAACGTTTTCATGTTCTTCTCTCCTTAAACCATGATTTTACGGGCCATCTCTTCACTGATCGCCACGCGTGATTCCTTGACTTTTACAATCACGTTTCCATTCAGGCTGGAAACGATCGTAACGGTATCGCCTGCAACGAAGCCCAAATCCTCCAGATGCTTTTTGACCTCCGGGTTTCCGCCGACCTTTCGGATAATGTTTTCTTCACCGGCTGCTGCGAGTGTAAGCGGCATCAAATCCTGCGCCCCCTGTCTGTCTGTCTGTAATTCAAGCTGCTTAATTGCAATTAAGGCAGGCTAACCAATAGGAAAAAGCAAAGGTTAGACCTCCCTAACCAGCCAACAGTTTAACACGTCTAACCTTTCTTGTCAATAGGTTTGAACGAAAAAAAGTTTGCTTGCTTTTTTTGGTTAAGTGTGTTAATGTAAAAGATAATTTCAACGAAAGGTTGGTGCAATTTGCTGTGAGTGTACACAGAGCGGCAGAGGATTACCTGGAAGCCATGCTGATGATGAAGGAGCAGCACGGGTACGTCCGCTCCATTGATGTTGCGGAGCATCTCGGCGTGACGAAGCCCAGCGTCACCTACGCGACCAAACAGTTAAAACAGAACGGCTTTATCACCATGGATCGTGACGGGCTGATTACACTGACCGAAAGCGGCATGGAGATCGCGGACCGGATCTATACCCGGCACAAGACGCTGACAGAGTTTTTCATGCGCATCGGCGTCGACGAAAAGACCGCGCGGGAGGATCTCATTTCCGCCCAGACGCTGGTGGACCGCCTGAACCTGGTGGCGAGGGAAATCCTGACCGGGCTTTCCGTCATCCGTGCCTTCGACCGGGAAAAATACGAGGAAGACCGGTTTGATACGGCCAATCAGAACCTGATGAAAACCCAGCTGTTCACCAACCGGGTCATGAATATCATGATGCCGGCCATGATGCTGATCATGAACTGTGTCACTGTGATGATCATCTGGTTCGGCGGACACGGGATCGATGCCGGAACCATGCAGGTGGGCGACATGATCGCCTTCATCACCTATACCATGCAGATCGTCATGGCCTTCCTGATGATCACCATGATCTCCGTCATGCTGCCCCGTGCAGGCGTTGCGGCAGACCGGATTCAGGAGGTGCTGGATACGCCCCTGTCCATCCATGACGCGGCCTCCGTCCGGGATGAGGAGCTGAAAGATGCGAAGGGTGAGCTTCGTTTTGAGGACGTTTCCTTCCGGTATGAAGGCGCGGATGAGGATGCGCTGGAACACATCAGCTTCACAGCGAAACCGGGCGAGACCACAGCGATCATCGGCAGCACCGGCTGCGGAAAATCCACGCTGATCCACCTGATTCCCCGGTTCTACGACGTGACACAGGGACGGATCACCATAGACGGCGTGGATATCCGGGAGATTTCCCAGGAGAAGCTGCACAGCCTGCTCGGCTTCGTGCCGCAGAAGGGAAATCTGTTCTCCGGCACCATCGCTTCCAATATCAAGTACGGCGGGGACTGGATTACCGATGAAAAAATGGAAGAGGCGGCCCAGATCGCCCAGGCCACGGAGTTCATTGAGACCAAGCCGGACGGCTATGACAGTCCCATCGCCCAGGGCGGAAGCAATGTGTCCGGCGGACAGAAGCAGCGGCTTTCCATTGCGAGGGCCATTGCCAAATCCCCGAAGATCTTCCTGTTCGATGACAGCTTTTCCGCACTGGATTATAAGACGGACGCCCAGTTAAGAAAGGCGCTTCATGAAAAAACGGCGGATGCGGCCGTGCTCATCGTGGCGCAGCGGATCAGCACAATTCTGCACGCCAACCGGATTCTGGTGCTGGAGGATGGAAAGATTGTGGGAGACGGTACCCATGAACAGCTTCTGGAAAGCTGTCCGGCCTATCAGGAGATCGCCCGTTCCCAGCTTTCTGAGTCGGAATTAGAAGGAGGTGGCACGAATCAGGGATTCGTGCCGGAAAACGGCTCTCGCCGTTTTCCACCGGAGACAGATGCTGCCTGCGGCGGCAGAAAGGAGGCGGTACAGCATGAGTGAGAACAGAAACAGCAGCATGCAGTCTCAGGGAGCCGCGCACGGGCCGGCCAGAGGACCGATGAGAGGGCCTGGACGCGGCATGGGCGGAGAGAAAGCAAAGGATTTCAAGGGTACCCTGAAAAAGCTCATTGTATATATCGGAAACTACTGGCCTGCCTTTGTGGCGGTGCTGTGCTTCGCGGTGGGAAGCACCGTTTTCAATATCCTTGGCCCCAAGATTTCCGGTCAGGCCACCACGGAGCTGTTCAACGGCCTGGTGGCAAAGGTATCCGGCACGGGCGGCATCAACTTTGAACGGATCGGACGGATCCTGCTGATGCTTCTTGGCATGTACGCGTTAAGCGCCCTGCTGTCTTTCATTCAGGGCCTGATTATGACGCAGATTTCTCAGAATCTGTCCTATCGTTTCCGCCGGGAGATCATTGCGAAGATCAACCGGATGCCCATGAAATATTTTGAAAGCAGGACGGTGGGCGAGGTGCTTTCCCGCATCACCAACGATGTGGATACCCTGGGGCAGAGCCTGAACCAGAGCATCACCCAGCTCATCACTTCGGTCACCACCATGATCGGCGTGCTCATCATGATGCTGAGCATCAGCCCGCTGATGACCCTGATCGCCATCATCATCCTGCCGGTTTCCGCAGGGCTCACCGGGCTTCTGGTGAAGAAATCCCAGCGCTTCTTCGTGGCGCAGCAGAAATATCTGGGCGAGATCAACGGTCAGGTGGAGGAGATCTACAGCGGCCACAATATCGTGAAGGCTTTTAATAAGGAAAAGGATGTGGAGAATACCTTCCATGCCACCAATGAAATCCTTTACCAGTCCGCCTGGAAATCCCAGTTTCTGTCCGGGCTGATGCAGCCCATCATGACCTTTGTGGGAAATCTGGGCTATGTGGCGGTCGCCGTTCTGGGCAGCGTGCTGGCGGTGCGCGGGACCATCAATGTGGGAGATATCCAGGCCTTTATCCAGTACGTGAGAAACTTTACCCAGCCCATTACTCAGCTGGCTCAGGTTTCCAACATGCTTCAGTCCACAGCGGCAGCAGCGGAGCGAGTGTTTGAATTCCTGGAGGAGGAAGAGGAGGAACAGACGGTGGAGAATCCGGTGCATCTTCCCAATCCGCAGGGCGCGGTGGAATTTTCCCACGTGGCCTTCGGGTACAACCCGGATAAGATCATCATCCATGATTTCAACTGCACCGTAAAACCCGGCCAGACGGTGGCAATCGTCGGCCCCACCGGAGCGGGCAAAACCACCATGGTGAAGCTGCTTATGCGTTTCTACGATGTGAACAGCGGCCAGATTCTGGTGGACGGGACGGATATCCGCCGGATCAACAGAAGCGAGCTGCGGGAGATGTTCGGTATGGTGCTTCAGGATACCTGGCTGTTTAAGGGTACCATTATGGAAAACATCCGTTAAGGCTGGACGCTACGGATGAGGAAGTCATTGCGGCGGCGAAGGCGGCTCATGCCCACCGCTTCATACAGACCCTTCCCGGCGGCTATCAGATGGAGCTGAACGAGGATGCCAGCAACGTATCTCAGGGCCAGAAGCAGCTTCTCACGATCGCCAGAGCCATCCTCGCGGACAATAAGATCATGATTCTGGACGAGGCCACATCCTCCGTGGATACCAGAACGGAACAGCAGATTCAGGACGCCATGAACCGGCTGATGGAGGGCAGGACCAGCTTTGTCATCGCCCACAGGCTGTCCACCATCCGGGACGCGGATATGATTCTGGTCATGAAGGACGGAGATATCATCGAGCAGGGCAGACACGAAGAGTTGCTTGAGAAAAACGGCTTTTACGCGGAGCTGTATAATTCCCAGTTTGCGGACGCAGCGGCTTCCTAAGCCGCCGCGTAAAACGCTTCGGAATGGAGGAAAAGATGAAAAAACGGATCATAGCGATAGAAAGGCAATATGCCAGCGGCGGTAGGGAGATAGGGAAAAGGCTTTCAGAGCAGCTCGAAATTCCCTACTATGACGGACAGCTGCTGCTCCTTGCGGCGGAAAAATACGGGCTGAATCCCGGAGAGGTGAGGGAAAATGACGAGAAGGTCAACCGGAGCTTTCTTTACTCTGTCGCAGAGGCTGTGGAAAATTTCCGCGGCAGTGAGCGGGGAATGCTCCCATACCGCATCTATCAGGCCCAGTCGGAAACCATCCGCCGGCTGGCGATGGAAGGCCCCTGTATTTTCATCGGCCGCTGCGCGGGAGAGATTCTTAGGGGAAGCGGAAGGTGCCTGAGCGTATTCATTTATGCTTCTGATATGGAGGATCGTCGGGAGCGGGCAAACCGGGTGGATCAGATTCCCCTTGCGGAGGTGGACCGGTATATCCGCATGAAGGATAGGCAGCGCCGTGACTATTGTAAACAGTATATGAATGTGGATTGGGGAGATCCCGTGAACTATGACCTGTGTCTGAACAGCTCACAGCTCGGGTACGATACCTGCGTGGAGCTGATTAAAAGAGCTATGTAAACATCCGCTGGTCTGAAAATGACAGAAGCCTGTTTTCTCTGACTAAAAAGGAAAAGAATGGAAATACTTTTTAACAGAAGGCACGGCATCAGCCGTGAAACAGAAAGGGGAAGATTGAAAAATGCGCTCGATAGCGCTTTTTTCAACCAGAATTTGCGACGCTTCGACATGGAGGAAAATATGGAACCTGTCAAATCGGTAAAAATTTATCTCAACAATGCGGATGAGGTATGGAAATTCGTGAACATCATCCGGAAATTCAGCGGAGACTATGATCTGGCGGCGGGAAGCTATACGGTGGACGCCAAATCCATTCTCGGCGTCTGCGCTCTTGGAACGAAAAAACCGCTGGAGTTGAAGCTGGTGGATCCAAGGGGAGAGGAAAGCAGTCTCCTGACCGCGCTGGGGCAGTACCTGATCCGGGAATGAGCGCCTGCTTCCGGCGGGAACCTCTGCCGCAGATATTCTTCCTGACAGCTGCAGTCCGCTCCTAACCGAAAGGTTCATACCTGATAAACGTTTGGAAATTCTTTTTTTACCTGGCAGGGATTATAATGAAGACAGTTCAGAGGAAAAGTTTTTTCATAAACAGGGAGGTATGATGCCATGATGAAATTTAGATTGAGTAATGGAGTTGAGATGCCCGCCGTGGGGCTGGGTACCTTTCTGATGTCGCCGCAGAAGGCGGAGCAGGCCGTTTATGACGCGCTCACTCTGGGATACCGCATGATCGACACGGCAAACGGCTACATGAACGAACGCGCCGTGGGACGGGGAATGAAGAAGTCCGGAGTACCCCGCAGTGAGATTTTCCTTTCTACCAAGCTGTGGCCCAGCGAGTATGAGAAGTCCGGTGCGGTGGACAAGTGCCTGGAGCTTCTGGATACGGATTACATCGATCTTCTGTATCTGCATCAGCCAGCAGGAAACTTCATGGGCGGCTACCGCCTGCTGGAGAAGGCTTATCGGGAAGGAAAGATCAAGGCCATCGGCATTTCCAATTTCCATGATGAAAAGCTGGAGAAGCTGCTTGCGGAATGTGAGATCAAACCCCATGTGATCCAGATGGAATCCCATCCCTACTATACGGACAAAAAGACGATGGACCGGCTTTCCGAATACGGCACCCGCCTGATGGCATGGTATCCGCTGGGACACGGGGACAGGGCCCTGCTTGAGGAGCCTGTTTTCACCAGACTCGCGGAAAAATACGGCAAGTCCAACGCGCAGATCATTCTGCGCTGGCATGTCCAGAGAGGCACCGCCGTGATCCCCGGCTCCACCAACCCGGATCACATCAGGGACAACGCGGATATCTTCGATTTTGAGCTGACGGATGAAGAAATGGCGGAAATCGAAAAGCTGAATAAGAACGTCCGCTATTATGAGGCGACACCGGAAAAGGAAGAATCCTACGCATCCATGGTCATCGATCTGGATTCCCAGGAGTGACGGGTAAGGAGTATTAAAAAATATCAGGCAAAAGGAACGGAAACGGCAAAGAGCGGAGCGCAGAGAAAGCGCTCCGTTTTTTATTGCTTTTCCGGAGTGTTCAATTTTTGGATTGTTGGGCAGAACGCTTTATGGTATGCTGAAGGAAAGCCATAAACCATGAAAGGATGGGGCGCGTTTCTTCACACCGCGCCGGAATGCCGCTCCGGCGGCAGAAAGGAAAACGGATATGGGCATCTTTTATGAGGAAAACGGCAGGGTTTTCACCCTGCAGACCAGACACAGCACCTACCAGATGAAAGCGGACGGACAAGGGGTTCTTCTTCACACGTTTTACGGAGAAAAGACGGACAACACGGACCTGTCCTGCCTGATTACCAGGGGAGACAGGGGCTTTTCCGGAAATCCCTTCTCCATGGGCGGCACGGACCGGACCTATTCGCTGGATACCTTCCCGCAGGAATATTCCTGCTTCGGAACGGGGGACTACCGGATCAGCGCGCTGAAGGTGCAGAACGCGGACGGAAGCAGGGCGGTCTCCCTGCGCTATGCGGGCCACAGCATCGAAAAGGGGAAATATGACCTGCCCGGCCTTCCTGCGGCATATGGAACGCCGGAGGAGGCGGAAACGCTGACGGTGGAGATGAAGGATGAAGAGAGCGGCGTGGCGGTGCGCCTGTATTACGGCGTATTTGAAGAGCTGGATGTGATCACCCGGGCGGCCAGGATCGTCAATGAGGGAAAGCAGGGCGTGACCCTTCTGAAAGCCGCGAGCCTCTGCCTGGACTGGCAGGCGGGCGACTATGACTGGCTCACCTTCCATGGCAGGCACGCGATGGAGAGAAACCTTCAGAGAACCGGGATCGCTCACGGCGTGCAGTCCATCGGAAGCGTGCGCGGCGCGTCCAGCCATCACTACAATCCCTTTGTGATGATCTGCGGAAAGAATACGGATGAGGAGAGGGGAGACTGCTACGGCTTCTCCTTTGTTTACAGCGGGGAATTCCTGATGGAGGCGGAGAAGGATCAGATGGACCAGACCAGGCTGGTCTGCGGCATTCATCCGGATAATTTTGCCTGGAAGCTGGAGCCCGGCGAGAGCTTCACTGCGCCGGAGGTGCTGATGGCCTACAGCGGCCAGGGGCAGGGCGGCGTCAGCCGGATCTTCCACAGGCTGATCCGTGACCACATCTGTCGCGGCCAGTGGAAGCACAGCCGCAGGCCCGTGCTGATCAATAACTGGGAAGGAACCTATTTTGACTTCACCGGAGACAAGCTGGTGGACATCGCGAAGGATGCGGCGAAGCTGGGAATCGAGCTTTTCGTCATGGACGACGGCTGGTTTGGAAAGCGTGACAGCGACAATTCCGGCCTGGGCGACTGGTATCCCAATGAAGAAAAGCTTGGCTGCACCCTGAAGGAGCTGGGAGAGCGCATCACGGCTCTGGGCCTCCGGTTCGGCATCTGGTTCGAGCCGGAATGCATTTCCATCGACAGCGACCTGTACCGGGCCCATCCCGAATGGGCGGTGGCGGTTCCCGGAAGGAACCCGGTGCTCAGCCGCAACCAGCTCATCCTCGATTTTTCCAGGGAGGACGTGCAGGATTATCTGATCGAACGCATTTCCGACGTGTTGCAGAGCGCGCCCATCACCTATGTGAAATGGGACTTCAACCGGAGCATCTGTGATAAATACAGCCATGCCTTGCCGGCGGACAGACAGGGAGAGATGGCGCACCGCTTCATTCTGGGCCTGTACCGGGTTCTGGAGACGCTGACCAGAGACTTCCCACAGGTTCTCTTCGAGGGCTGCAGCGGCGGAGGCGGCCGTTTCGACGCGGGCATGCTATACTACACGCCGCAGATCTGGTGCAGTGACGATACAGATGCTATCGAACGCCTGCAGATTCAGTATGGCACCTCCTTCGGCTATCCGGTCAGCGCCATGGGCGCTCATGTGTCCGCGGTACCCAACCACCAGACCGGGCGGATGACGCCTCTTTCCACCAGAGGATGCGTGGCCATGGCGGGTACCTTCGGCTATGAGCTCGACCTGAATAAGCTGACGGAGGAGGAAAAGGAAGAGATCAGCGGCCAGATCCGCACCTTTAAGGAGTTCTATGACTGCATCCAGTACGGCGACTATTACCGCCTGACCAGCCCCCTTTCAGGAAGCTGTACGGTATGGGAGACGGTGGCGCCAGACGCTTCCGAGGCGTTGGTGAGCGCGGTATATCATCACGTGCAGGCGAATCCCGTACCCGTCTATGTGAAGCTGCGCGGCCTGGAGGAAAAGGCTTCCTACCGCCTCAGCCTGGTGGGCAAAGAAGAGGAAATGACTTTAAGCGGCGCGGCCCTGATGCATGCGGGCCTGCCCATTCCGCCTGCGAAGGGCGACTACTGCGCGTGGCAGATTCACCTGGTCAGAATATAAAGAGGGTCAGGGCAGCTCAAATGGAAGGGCTGTCAGGATTACCTGAATAAATAATGATAATTATTATTAATTAAAAGAAAACAGAAGAAAACCCGGAAAAACGCAGGAAAAGAGAAGAAATACCGCGTTATTCCGGGTTTTTCCTGCTTGCTAATTCCCAGCAATATGGTAGGATATAGAAAACAAAGAAAAATAATCAGGCCGCAGACGCGGCAGGAAGGAGACTGTATGAAAAAAGTGATCAATAACAGAAAGGCGGCCATCATCGGCTGCGGCTTTGTGGGTTCTGCATCAGCCTTCAGCCTGATGCAGAGCGGCCTTTTTTCCGAGCTGGTTCTGATCGACGCGAACCGGGAGAAGGCGGAAGGGGAAGCGCTGGATATCGCTCACGGCATTCCCTTCGCCAGACAGATGAAAATTTATGCGGGAGACTATG
>OGPH01002111.1_pt1 | contig 12279 bp, 26 predicted proteins | sample 1552891 | NCBI WGS metagenome assembly OGPH01 (sample SAMEA2580272, study PRJEB22360) | human gut metagenome | biome: human gut; feature: human-associated habitat; material: faeces | place: Denmark | collected 2008/2010 | reverse complement strand
GTCCGGGTTCTTCTTGCTCCCCTTTCCGTTGGTATGGTCATTGGTAGCGAACCGGTCAATCAACGCCCGGCGGATGGTGGCGTCGTTTCCACGGGGGCTGTTGCAGATGTGCAGGACAACTTCCTTTCGGTAGATATATCCCACAGGGGCGGTGGCAGCCTGGGTATACCTGCCCACCCACTCGCAGGTCTCCAGGACCTCCCGCCCCACGGGCATCCCATAGCTTGCCACGCGCTCAATGACCAAGAAATCGTAGCGTTCCACCTGGACCATGAGCAGGCAAGTGGCGTTGAGCTCCTTCCCCACTCGGATGGGGCGGAGGGTTTCACTATCCAGGACACAGAAGCCGGACTGGATGTCCCCGGGGTCAAGGGCTAGGACTTTCACTCGAACCCCTCCCTCTCCTGATGATGTAGACCTTTCCGTCCCAGAACAGAGAGAAAATGTAATCAAACAAGAAGTTCCGGACGGGCCCGAATTTAGCGATTACCTCGCCGCAATTCCGGCAGACCTTGACGGGAAAAAAGGGGAACATGACGTAGCCGTCGTCGTATTCGTCCGTCTGATAGTGCGTGCAGCAGTCATAGTTTGGTTCCATGTCAGTCCTCCGTTAAAAGCACTTTTTCGAAATCTCGAACATAGAGCTTGATTGTTTTTTCTAGTACTCCTGTGTATCCGTCAATTTCTACCTCAAGTTTCTTTGTAAACCAAACATGAAGTTTTCCATTGAAACGATCCATCCAATTTTCAAAAGATTCCTTTGTTCTATTTTCCGCATATACATTTTTTACTGCCTCGATAATGTCAGTAGTTGTCTTGTAAAATCCAGTGTTTTCATCTCCACCACAAACCCCCCATGCTCTGAGAAGGAACACGTCTTTTTCTTCTTTGTGTCGATATACTTTAAGGGTCAGTTTTTTGTTGTTTTCCATGTCAGTCCTCCCTCTGCGGGCCGCGCCACTTAAAATGTTTACAGCGATAATGTTCGCCTTCTTCGTAGCAGATGTTACCTGCATTGGCACAATATCCATTACACAGTCCTGCGAAAGCCTCATCGGCGTCAGCGTTATTAACACCGTATCCGCATCTGATTTCCTCGATATCTCCTATTATTTCAAACAGGTCTTTAATTGCTGCATCCCGCTCACATTTGACAGAATCCAGCTCGTCCCGCATCTTCTCGTTTTCGGCCTTGAATCCGTTTGCCGCATCGCGCGATGCCTGATTCTCGATCTGAAGCGTGGAGAGGGCGGTGGCGGCTTCGTCAAATAACCCACTATGATAACCAAGAGAGCTTCCGTTGCTCAATCCTCTTGCGCTCAACTGCTCGATCAGCTTCTCAATGTCCATCAGTCTCCCTCCCATACTCCGTCGGGCCGCATCTGCGCCAAGGCAACCAGCTGGCGCAATGGCTTGATTGCGTTTTCTCTGGTTGGCAACCAGTAGCCGGTTGCCCCCTGTTCCTCGCACTTCCGACGCTCTTTTTCACTGATGTCCGCAGCCATGCTCTCCAGCTTTGAAATGGCCTTTTTTAAGACCAGGATGCTCTCCGCTCCCGTCATGCCGTAGATGGTTCGGATGCCCTTGCTGGTTTTTCTCGTTCGGGCAAATACACCAGGGCGGTAGTACCAGTCAGCATAGTTGTATGTAATGTTTAGCCATGCCTTGGTAGTCCCACCCATAGCATAGGTCCCGCCCCTCATGTGGTGGGCCGCTTCCAGTTCCAGCGGCTCGTAGCACTCAGGGCTATCTGGGCAGTTTGGCCTGAACAACTTTTCATAAGCCCCGTTTTGCCCGTATTTACACTTCATGTGTCCTCCTCTCCCTCCGGCTCGTAATAAACAAAATCTGTCTCTGCGTTTGGCTTATGTAGCACCAATGCCACAGGGTCAATGCAGTTATAGCAAGGGGACTCAACGGCCATTTTGTGCTTATGCTTGCAAGTCCGGCAAGGCGGCACGTCTACCCTTTGGCCGTCTGCTCTGGTCTCATAGTGTCCTTTCATGCTTCTCCCTCCGGCGGGCAGCGGTAACAATGCAAACCACGGCTTTCAACATTGTAAGTAAACTTCGTGCCATTTTCCGCCCATATTGCAAACGGCACACCGTCCCATTGACCGCTTTTTTCAATATCAATCAAAGCCCAATGTTTTACATCTTCAACCCACACCGGCTCTCCATCCATTTCCCGCAACTGCTCCAGCGTCAGCGGCTCGTTCGGCGGGTTGGGGGCGGGAATTTGGTTCTCATCCCCCAGCATGGAAAGAATCGACCGGCAAGTTGCAAGCCTTGTGCTAGCGTTTGGGAAGTCCTCCATATACTCCCGGATTTTCTTCATAGCTATGTTGGCATCAATCGGTCGTACTGCCATCTTTCAGCGCCTCCAATCTCTCCATCACCATCTGCACGGCCTCGTCCGTCTGGGCGGCTCCACAGGCAGGGCAGAATCTAAACCCGTGCCCCCACGGTGTCCTGTATCCGCACACGGAACAGTCCTCGCACTCGTTCATATATGGGAATTCTGTGGGCTTCCACTCACCCCTCCACACCTTCTCCACCTGCTCCCTGGTGGGGGCCATATACTTCCTCCAGTTTACAATGCGCTCTTTTAGTTCTCTATTTTCAGCTTCCAGTTCATTCTCCCTTGTCGGGGGGATGAGAGCGTCTAGAGCAACATCCAAAGCGGCTATAAACTCGCTAATCCTGTCTGCTTCTCCACAGACCTCGATTCCTCCATTTTTCAATACCTTTATGGCTTCTTCCCGTGTCATGCTCATAGTTTGACTTCACCGATGCCTCACGGCTTCCTCTCTTGTGATGTAGTGATGTATCCCAGGTGCGCACTCGTTCCAGCGGTTTTCGTCAAAATTTTGTACCTCTACGGTTTCACCGACGCAATAGACGAAACTACTGTCATAGTCGCTGCGAACTTCATTACCGGCGGGCGTCCCATCCAATTCCGTAATGCTGACCACAACGGCCTTACTGGCCCGGCATTTTCTCCCAGTAGCAGAGGACCTTTTTGCGTCCGCCGGAATCACTAGCTCGACAATTTTCCCATCGGCTTTCTTAAACGCTGTGTATCCACCTTTCTCGGGGCACGTCAGTGGATAAAATAGATATAGATTTTGAACAGATTCTATGTGTTGTACCCCGTACAGGTTGGCCTCGCGCAGGTTGGCCCCGCTCAGGTCGGCCCCGCTCAGGTCGGCCCCGCTCAGGTCGGCCCCGTACAGGTTGGCCTTTTCCCCTCCGTCCTCATCATTCAGCCACATTTTGTGCTTTTCCAGGATGGTTTTCAGGTCGTTTGCGTTCATGGTTTTGCCTCCCGAACATTATCTTTAATCCACTCAATGTACATGAGCGCGTCAACAAGCTCCTCCTCAATATAGCGGATACGGGTGTCGATGCTGGCAGGGTTGGCCTCCAGGGGCAGTCCGTATTTTTTCAGGCCCTTTTCCCGCTGGTGGTTGTAGATGGCTGTAATACGATCCCAGTATTTATCCACGGCGCAGCTCCTTCCAAATCTTGCTGGACACAATCTCCCGGCTTCCCTGATACTTACCATGGTAGGTATCCGTCACCTCGCCACACACCGGATGATAGGACAGCTGCCCTATCTCCATGTTGGGGTAGATGCGGACCGGCTCAACTGCGACGATCTCTAGGGTCCAGAACCCTTTGAATCCAACATCCCCATACCCGGCGGTTACGTGGATGAACAGCCCTAAGCGCCCTATGGAGGAACGACCCTCCAGCTTGGGCACCAGGCCGTAGGTCTCCGTCCACTCGTTGGTGCGGCCCAAGTACAGCTTGCCAGGGGTGAGCACCAGCCCCTCCTCCGGGATGGGGACGGTCCTGGTCCGGTTGTCCTGGCGGGGATCCAGACAGGCCTCGGTATAGACCATCAACTCCGGGGCCAGACTCACGTTGTAGCTGTTGGGGTTCAGCCGTTCCTCGTCCCAGGGTTTGATCACGATGGTCCCAGCCTCATGCTGGAGCTTAATTTCATTGCCGGTTAATATCATAGGCTCCTCCTATCTGCATCTGCTCCGGGGTATCTGTCTCCCGGATTTCCACGTATTGCACATGACCGTACTTCTCTAGGTCCATGGCAATCCCTTCCCGGCTTCCCTGGGGGTTCCGGGCGCTTGAGGGAATGGGACGGAGTTTCACGGCGATCTCCCACATAAGCACCTCACAGTTCCAGGAGGCGGCACAGCGCTGCCTCCACCGCTGCCATCTCGGTATACGGCAATGACCCAAGGCCGTGCCGCAGAATGAGCTCCGGGGCATTGCGAACACGGTCCAGGCAGACGTGATGCACATGCCCACGAAACTGCACGTCCGGGCGAGTAATGCTCCCGTCAAACAATTTCGCCCTGCCCTGGACGATGGGGGCCACTACGATGTGGCCGGTCTCCCGGTTGGCCTGGTCCCCGGAGAGGACCAGGACGGTCATGCCGTTGCCGGGATCTCCGTGCTGGCGGAGCTTGTAGACGCTTCCTTTGCGAATCATGTATGCCTCCTCATTGTTCGCCAATTTTTCGCTCTGGAGCAGTCGATGTAAAAGCCTTCCGACATTTCGTAGAGCCGGGATCCGATAGCCTCGTCGCCCCTGATTATCGCCTCCAGGGTGTGCTCACTGGAAAGGATGGTAGGAAGCTGGCTGGCGTATCTGGCGTTGAGCAGTTCAAAGGCCAGGTTCACGTCTGCCGGATTGACAGATCCCTTCCAGAAATCGTCTAAGTACAGGACAGGGGTCTTCTTTGCGGGGGAAACGACAGCTTCAAACCCGTCTCCATCGTTCCCGGCGCTTTTGGCTTTTCTGGCAAAATCCCGCCAGGAGATGTACAGGCCGCGCTTCCCTCCCTCCACAATCGCCCGGAAAATGGTGGTGCAGAGGCGAGTTTTCCCGGAGCCTGGAACGCCGGAGATCATAAACCACGGTGTTCCTCTGCTGAGTACAGAGTCCACGTATTTCTGGGCCATATCAAGGGAGCTGTGCTGCCAGTGCTCTGGGGTCTCCCATCCGTCCCAAGTGCAGCCCTCCAACATCTCTGGAGGGAGTCCGCTCTTCTGCATTGCAGACATTGCCGCCCGGATTGTTTGGCAACGGCACGGCCTGGAAAAGACTTCCCCATTGTCCTTGACCGTCATGAAATATCCACGGTTCTTGCACTCTGGGCAATCATAGCCCTTTAAGCTGCCCTCTGTGGCGTTGAACAAATCCACACGTCTCCGCTCAGAGGCCACGAAATCATACTCAGTCATCCCACCAACCGTCTGAGGCGGCGGGGAGTTTTTCAATAATTGGCCCAGAGTTTGGGAAAGCGCCTCCATGCGTTACACCTCCTCCCATGTTCAGGCTATCCAGATCATCCTCCCAGCGTTTTTGGTTGAGCCAGGTGGAAGGGTTCGGGATATACTGCCCACCGTCTTTTTGCCATTGAACGCTTCCTTTTTGCCTCTGGACGGCATCGATCAGCGTTTCAACCGGTACGGAGACCTTGGAAAACGCCTTTTGAGCCTGTCCCTTCCCAACTTTTTTGGGATACTCAGTCCAAAAGCGATCAAAAGCGCCGCCCCCGCGCGCACGCGCGTTAGGATTCGGATTCTGATTCGGATTTGTATTTGGATTGGATTCGGATTCAGGCGGTGACTCACCGTGACTCACCGTGGATTTCCGTGAACCACTGTCAGGCCCGGGAAATTTGGAGCGTTTCTGTTGGATCCTCTGATGGTCTGCCCAGGTCGGAAAACACAGGTACGATTCACCGTCTACCTCGTAGAGGTCAATCAAGCCCATGCACGCCAAATCCGTAAGGCAATCAGAGATATTCTTTTCGGTAACGCTTTTTCGCCGGGGGAACACAAAGCCTTTTAAAATGTCGGGCTCCGCGCTCCCCCGTCCGTAATCGTCTACATAGGTGAGCAGGTACGTCCACGTCCGAAACTGGAAATCCGTCAAGGAGTTGATCGCTTTGTTTGTGCGTATTGTCTCCTTTATGATTCTGTTCGGCATTTAATCACCCGATCGGCCCTTCCTTGGTGACAAAGGCCCTTAACTCATCCGGAGAGTAATACACCCTGGCACCGATGTTGACGGCGCGGATCTTGCCACTGTTCCGCAGTTCGTCCAGGGTGTCTACGGAGATATTGAGGGCCTGGGCGGCCTCCTTGCGGGTGAGAAGCAGTTTTTCCATGGGTACCCTCCTTTCTCAGAACGGCAAAGAATCGTCCGGTTCGTCGGTGATGTCCGCGAAGCCGGAGGGATTTTCTCCACCGTAGGCCCTTGCGCCATTCTGGAGGGTTTTCAGCTCGGGGACCTTGAAGTCTCCGTTTCGGATAGAATCCACGCTTCGGGTCTGGCGGACGGTGGGACGGGTTTTCACGGTGCCATCCTTGGCAATGTACTCTTCCATTCCGATGACCACGCCGATGTATTTCCGGCGCATGTCCTGGAGGTTGTCCTCGCGGAAGGTGTAACCGGAGTTAGACTTTTCCAGGGCGGTCTTAAATGCCTTGAAATAGCCCAGGGAGGATTCCCTGTAGCTGCGGGGGAAGCGCATGGGCCAGTATCCAAGGTCTTTATGGGTCTGGGTGTTGCGGCCCCTGTAGGGCTGCTCCACGAAGTCCCAGCAGATCATAAGGTACTCTTTGGCCTCGTTGTCTTCCACCTCGGTAATGGCGGCGATATAGCCGCCGGGGGTGATGGGGGTGAAATCGCCCTGTTCCTGGACGTTGTTCCAATCGATCTTTCGCATGTTTACTCTCCTTTGTATCAATTTCTTTCCGCAGATGGTCAAGGATTCCGATTAGGCAAAATGTGGTTTCCTGCTGGTAATGCAAGAGTTTAAGCAGCGACTTGGAAAGTTCGTCCAAATCCTTATCAATTTCAGCCATCTTTGTCAATCTCCTTGTCATTTTTCTCCTCATTTGAGTAGAACGTGAGGGGGCAGTGGCTCCCAATGTATCTCTCCGGATACTCGCAGATTTTATCATTAAGCCCGCAGTGTCGGATAGTGTAGCGGAAGTATGGGCACTGGGAGCAGGAAACGTCTGCCCGGTCGTGGAAGTCCACAGGAAAGGAAACTTCTACGATGGCACTGGCTCGGATATATTCCTTTACGCCACTCGAAAACTCAGGCATCCGACGCACCTCCCGTAAGGGGAGACAGGCTCCAGTATTCCCGGATGCGGGTGTCAACCGCTTTCAGGTCGTTCTCAATTTCCAAGTCGAACATTTCCTCAGGGGATTTGCTGATATCCATGCCGGAGGACTGGGTGCGGAAAAAGTGCCTGTCCCCCTCCACCATGCAGCGAAGAGCGATAGAGACCATCCCCTCCACACAGACTTTTTCATCCAGCAACTTGCCGATGGTCCGCAATTTGGTTTCCCCGTAGTCGGAGGTTGCCTCGTGCATGAGGATGTACACAATCACGTCCTCCGGGAGATCATTCTGGATGAACCGAAGTAGGCCCCAAAACGAGTCCGCAATACCGTTGTAGAGGCCGAAAGAGCTGCTTCCACTTTTTGGGGCGGAGTGTCCCCGCATAAATGTATTGGTGAGAAGATACCCGGCGTCATCAATGACAGCCGCCTTGGTGGGCATGGTTTTCAGACCCTTCTGGATGGTTCCGTAACTGTCGGTCTTTGCGGTATATTTGAACCGGCCAGGGAACGGCAGAGGTTTCCCGATCACATTTACCAGGAAGATCTCATCCTCAGTGAAGTTCTTGAGGCTGCGGCTCTTACCGGATCCAGAGCGGCCATAAATCAGGACGCTGACCCCCATTACTGCGCACCTCCCCCGGAGAGGACCCATTCCTCGAAAAGCTCTTCCCGTTCGGTCAGATAGCCGGACAGGACGCATGGATTGGCGATGGTGAGGTAGTCCAGGAAGTCCTGGAGAGCTTCGTCCTTGATCCACTTCTGGACCATCTGGGCGGTGATCTCCATCTGGACTTTGCGGGGGAAGGGGTTGTAGGCGTTACTTGGTGTCATGGTTCATTTCCTCCTCTGTTTCTTGGATCCAACGATGAACGACGTCGGATCCAACTTGGAAATACTGCATCAGTTTGTGGATCCCGACCCCGTTCAGGTAAAGGGTTTTGAACCGTGGGGGGCGGGGGCGCTTTGGCCGCCCAGTCTTTCGGGGGAGGCCCAGGGTGTGGCACCACCGCTTGGCCCGGTCGGGGGAGACACAGTAGTGGTCCCCCAGTTCCTGGTATGTCATAGTTCTGGCAAGTTCGGCCAGGTCCTTTGGGATCTCCATCCTCCGGCGATACTGCCGGTTCAGGGGGCACTCCCGGCTCTCTGGATGGCACTCCTCCAGGTGGCAGTGTAGGCAGATGGAGATCAGCTGCGGCGAGTCCGTCCTTTGCGGGCGGCCAGGTGGGCGGGGCTGTTCATTCCAGGGACGGGTCCCGCCTTCGAAGGGGTTTTTGCGGCTTATGGTCATCAGCCCCCTTTCTGCGCCTCTGCCACTCGCAGTGGGGGCAGATGTAGTGTTTGCCCCCTGGATCCAGACTGGAGACATTCCAGTCCCTCCCGCAAACATGGCAGAGGCGGTGCTTCCCCTGGATCACAGGACCCGGAGGGGGATGCCGAGACGGGCCAGGGCGGCGTTGGTGCGGGCTATTCGGCCCTTCTTGGCCTGCTCAGCGTGGCGCTTTTTCATGGCCGGAGCAATCGCCCGGATCATGGTGTCCTCGGCGAGGGCGGCTTTCTTGATCTGGATGGCGTTCATAGGGCTTTCTCCTTTTCAGAATAATTTTTGCCCCGGGGCTGATGGCTGGGGCGGGTTGTGGCCTTTCTCCAGTTTGCAACGGTCTTTTTGCAGACGTTGCAGGCCAGGCCGATTTGCAGGTCGTTGGCTCCCTTGTCGTAGAGGGTTGCGGCCAGTTCCCGGTCAAAGGTTTGGGGGAGTTTCCGCTTCCGTTCCCGGACGGCCTGGGAGGCCTTTTGGCGGGCTTTCTTTGTCAGCAGTTGTTCCTGGTGGGTTTTGCTGCTCCGGTAGAGGGAACAGCCTCCCTGGGGCTCTGTATGCACGCCCTGCTTGATCCGGCTGGACCTTGTGTGCCATAGATAGTCACAGGTCCAGAACTGGGACAGGTACCGGCAGCCGGCGCATTTGGGATAGCGCCGCTTGTTGCCGTTCCGAACGACGGAGACGGTCAAACCATAGAAGGCGGGCATGTTACACCCCCTCGCAGAGACGCCGGGCCAGGGTGGGAACTGAGATACAGTTTTGATCCTGGAACCCTAAGTGGGCCTTGACCCACCGGCAGTCCTTGCCGGTGTACCGGGCCACTTCTTTGATGGAGAGGACGCGCTTGCCGTCGAAGAAGGTAAGCAGGTCCTCCAGGTTGTCGCGGTAGGCTGGGTGTTCTCTCGACATTTTGTACCTCCTTTTTGTGGTTTTCTATTCCATCCTGGGTAAATCTGTGGTATAAGTGGTATAAAAGGATGGAACAGGGGGTGAATACGATGCGAAGGGTATTGCTTCTGGTTGCCGCCATCGTTCTTTGCTTGGGGCTCGGGTCCTGCCAAATGATGACGGAAGAGGAAATCCAGGCGGCGTATGATGAGGCTTTCGCTGCTGGTGCTGCCTCTGTCGATGTAACGTCACAGGTGGAAGACGCTCGAGCCGAAGGGTATGAAGACGGGCGCGACGAAGGCTACGACGAAGGGTATGACGCCGGATATGATGCTGGGATCGCGGAAGCGGGCGAGGCTTCCGAGGATTCCTCCAGTTCTGCGGCGACGTACTCCGGAGGGACAACGTCCTCCAGTTCCGAGGGGTCCGGCTATGGGTCCCAGTCTGCCGTGACGGTGTACGTCACAGACACGGGGAGCAAGTACCATTCTTATGGCTGCCAGTATCTGAGAGAGAGCTGCCATGGGATGACGCTGTACCAGGCTAAGCAGGCCGGGTATACGGCGTGTAGCCGGTGTGATCCGCCGGCATAACCTTCGAGCAATGGGACCGCTTCGGCGGTCCTTTTGCTTTGGTCAGCTATCACCGTTTGGTGATTTTTTGGGTAAAAAAATGTCACAGAACGTGCGCTCATCCATGTTGAGTGCATTGGTAATGGTTGCTACATCGTCGGTGTCCGGCTTGTATTTTCCGGTGAGTAGCTTGGAAACCTTGTTTGGGGTCCACCCCAGGTAGGCTGCGAAGGCGTTTTGGGTGCGAAATCGGGAGACGATCTCTCCGCGCAAACGGTTTGTATTCATGGCGTTCACCTCTTTCCTATCACCGTTTGGTGATTTAAGTATATCCCCGTTCGGCGAAAAAGTCAAGAGGTTTTGCGAAAAAAATTATTGCAAACGGTGATTACATGTGGTACAATCCAGACAGATAAAGGAGTGCATACCCCATGAAACAGATTTCTAGTATTGCAAGCCGTATCCGGGAATACCGAGAGCGGGAAGATCTAACACTAGCAGAGTTGGCGCAGATGACAGGCGTCCCGGCGCAAACATTAAACCGGTATGAGCTGGGAAAGCGTGCCCCTAAAATTGATGTGGCCGTACAAATTGCAGAAAGGCTTGGAGTAAATCCGCTGTGGCTCCAGGGATATGATGTGCCGGTGTTGACCGGGGTTCCCGATGGGTTTGATCCGGTCCCCGAGACCTATACGGTCCCCCGGGTTGGGGCGATTGCCTGCGGTACACCCATTCTTGCGGAACAGAATATAGAAACCTACGATGCAGTACCAAACCGCATCCGCTGTGACTTCACTCTTGTGTGTAAAGGGGACAGCATGGTGGGGGCCGGGATTGAAGACGGTGATGTGGTTTACATCCGCCAGCAGCCAGAGGTGGAAAACAACGAAATCGCTGCCGTGATGATTGACGGGGAGGCTACCTTGAAATATTTCAAGCGCGTCGGTGATATGGTCTTGCTTTCCCCGGCAAATCGGGAGTATGAGCCGATCATTGTTTCTGGGGAGAACCTGGGGAAAGTGAAGATCGTAGGAAAGGCCGTGGGGTTTACTCGGTTCCTGGAAAAATGAAAAAGTGCCCGCCCTCTGTGCTGCAACACAGAGAACGGGCTGGGGGTACAGTAAGTTTGTCGAAGGCCTACTGTGCCCCTACTATATCATATAGTAGGAGGAAAAATCAATGATAAAAAGGAAAGACGGGCTGTGGCAGGAGAGAATCTCTCTGCCGGGTATGGCGAAGCCCAAGTATTTCTATGCCAAGACCCAGAAGGAATTGAAGAAAAAGATTGCTGCATGGAATCAGGAGCAGGCGGCAGGGAAAACTTTTGAAGCCTGCGCCGATGCCTGGGAGCGGTGGCATGAAGGACAGGTATCCTACAACGGGGCGGAAGCATATAGGGCCTCGATGAAGCGGACAAAGGAACAATTCAAGGGGAGAGGGATTGACGATATCAGGCCCGATGAAATAGACGCTTACATCCGATATCTGGCGGGGAGGGGCTATGCTCGACGGACGGTACAGCTCTATCTGGATATGCTGCGGATGATCTGGGACTATTCTATTGTGCAAGGCTGGACAACATTCAATCCCTGCGGGGCGGTAAAGCTGCCTAGTGGGCTTCCCAAAGGACGGAGAGCTATTCCCGATGATGATCAGATTGAGAAGGTCAAGGCGGGGGTGTTTCTGGAGTTTGGGCTGTTTCCGTATATGCTGCTCTATACCGGGATGCGCCGGGGCGAACTGCTGGCGCTGCGTTGGGAAGACATTGATAGGGAGAAGAAGGTGATCCACATAAATAAGGCAGTTTACTTTGCCAAGAACACGCCAAAGATCAAAGAGCCAAAGACGGAGAGCGGGAAACGGGAAATGGTCCTGCTGGACGCTCTGGCGGCGGTTCTCCCAAAAGGAGGCAAGGGCTATGTGTTCGGAGGAGAGAAGCTTTTGACAAAAACGCAAGTCCGAAAGCGCTGGTTGAAATGGTGCAGGGAGGCTGGGCTGGCGGAAGGACAGCGATGCACCATAACGCCCCACCAGTTGCGACATGAATTTGCGACCACCCTATTTGATGCTGGTGTTGATGTCAAAGTAGCGCAAGAACTGCTGGGGCATTCCAGCATACAAGTTACGAGAGACATTTATACCCATATCCGCAGGAGCAGGATGGAGAGTACAGCAGAGACGCTGAACAAGTTTTTATCTGGGGATTTGTGTAAGGATAATGTAATTGAGTTTGCACAAGCTGGAAGATAAGGAAATAATTCTGCCTTTTAAGCAGGGTGTCCGGGGTTCGAATCCCCGACGGGTCACCATGTTAAAAATCCTGGA
>OGPH01002110.1_pt1 | contig 12279 bp, 11 predicted proteins | sample 1552891 | NCBI WGS metagenome assembly OGPH01 (sample SAMEA2580272, study PRJEB22360) | human gut metagenome | biome: human gut; feature: human-associated habitat; material: faeces | place: Denmark | collected 2008/2010 | reverse complement strand
GCTTGGAATTACGACTGTCGACTTCGAGTTTTTCTAGGGGTGCGGTGAACGTATCAAAGATTTGGATAGTTTTCCATGCCCAGCTGACCCGCCCACCCAGCCCAGAACTACCCAGCAGCCACGCAACGGACAGAGAACCCGTAGACGCGACCGTAGTAGTCGTCAGCATAGACGTTGCCTGAGTAGATGCGCAAGTAGTACGCGAGGCTAGAATAAGGGGTAGATGACCAATAGAAGCCGTCAGACCCCGCATTGTCCAGCGACCAATTGACGAGGTCGCCGCCGCGCAGAAGGTAGTAGGGGGCGTTCATAAAGTTAGTACCATCGAGGCCGGAATTGATCAAAGTCTGGAATTGGATTGGGCTGGGTAATGTCCAACTCTTCGGGCAAATAGACTGAGTAGATTGGCTGGCGCCGGTGTAGCCTGCCGTGGCTGCTGACCATTGGTAGTAGTTGCCGACGTGGTAGTGTTGGTCGGTGCCTGAGGTGTTCTCATAGTAGACGTCGCCAGGGTTGTAGGATTTGCCGGTGTCGGAGTTGTAGCCTGAGATGGTCGTGGTGGTGCTGGTGCGAGGCGTCCAGTTGCTGGGGATGTTGGTGTCGGCTGAAGTGAAGGTGGTGCTGGTGGAGAGGTCAAGGTCAAGGTTCTGAGTCATCCAGCAGTTGCCGTCGGGCAGTTTAGCCGCCCAATAAGCTTTGCCATCACGGGTGTCTTGTAGTTGTACGGTGTCATTTTCTAGAGCGTCAGCACAGATTTGTGGTGTCATCTCTTGCATAGTAGTAATGCCGTTAAAGAGAACACGTGGCGCAACAATATCCCCCACCTCTACCACAAAGCTCCCCCACTTCCAATCACCAGCTTCACAATCGGATGTGTCGGGTGTATAGGTGCCGTCTGTACAGAAACGGTCATCACTACTACCTTTGGGTACGATGTGCAGGGTAACACCGGTTGCTGCTTGCGTCGGAGTCACTTTGCAAGTAATGGTCATATAGCCAGACTCATTACGGCTAACTACTACGTAGCCACACTCTTGGTAGCCAGCTGGGCTCGTAGTCTCAAGATAGACGCGTGGCGTCCCGTAGGTATTGGTCATTAAGTTTGTAGTGACTTCTAGTGTGTTCTCTACTTCTGGCTGCATATTGTCTACTGTAGAGCCGTCTATTTCTATTTTGGTTAGTGTAGCATTTGTAATAATACCTCCATCCACGACCGCACTATAAGCTAGGCGGTTAGAATAGGAGCCAGCTGGGATGGAGGTATCTACACTTGCGGCATAGTATACTGGGATACTTGCCGTAATTACGCCGCCTGCGTTACTACCAACGGAACTACCGTCAACAGCAGCTAGTAAGGCGGGGTCGGAGTTAGCGGTCGGGACTGCAGAATAAGTCTGATCGTCAGTAGAATAACCCCAGGTGTTAGCGACGAGACTATTAGCGGCTACAGACGAAGCAGTAGCCTTAATCGCTGGAGCAGTACTAGTAGTATCACCATTGAGATGGAGCGCGTTAGTACTATTGGCCATAGACAAGTAGAGATCGGCGCCACCGGGAGCATTAGTCTCTACACTTACGTTAATGTTTTGTTTGGAGAGTTGGGCGGAATCGGTGGGGTTAATGGAAAAGGTTACGTCGGGAGCAGAAAGCGTAACGTAATGAGTCCCGCCCACTTCGGCAGTTATCTCGCTTTCTACAGAAGTGGCATAAGAGTTGGAAGCAGAGTCGGCGCTGGCGAAGAAAACGGCAACTAGAGCTAGGATGCCCAGCATAGCAGCTGCAGGCATCAGGATTAGAGATTTATGTGATAATAACTGGTAATTGTATGCGACCCTGAGCGTGGTCGTAATCTTGTGTTTGTCTTGCTTGGACACCGTTCCTCCTTTTGTGTTCACGATGTCTTTCATAAAAAACGACACCGCACTAGGTGTCTAATCCATAATTCGCACTCGAGCAACGCCCTCATGCTTGTGCGGTGCCGTTTTCTGGCGTCGCACAACACGCGCGAATTATAGATTAGACTTTTCTATTATACCATGCTTGAGCTTTTTGCAAGGAAAATCCACGACAAAATAGCGACGATATGCCAAGGCTTATACAATCAGCCTTGCACATCGCCGTTGTTATTTACGGTTTCTTTTGTCGATAAATTTTCACGCGAAGGGTTACAAAGATGATACCAAAGGTTACAGCCGCGCCTAGAAGAATCACACCTAGCAGGTTTGGCAACAAATCGTTGCGCACGACCACGCTGACAGAATCTTGCTTAAGGCCAGAGCCAATCCCCACCTGCCCCCAGGAAACCAGCGTATTCTCTCCAAAACTCAGCCCTGTGTCTACCACCTTCGCAGTAAAACGCAGGTAAAAATTGCTATTACTGTCGTAGCCTCCGGTGTTAATCCCATCAAAAAATAACACCGCGCCATCCTCAAACGTAAAGCCCTGCGGATGGGCAGAATTGTAGAGCATCATCGTACCGTCCACGTATTCCAAGCCTTCTGACAGCACGGTTTTCGCCATCACATCTGCAACTGACAACATCTCCAGGTTCTGGAAGGCGATCTGGAACTCCACCTCATCGCCAACCTTGGCGGAAATTTCCTCTTGCCACGCTGCATCTGCTTCGCCTGCCGGTCGCACCTGCATATCCACAGTATAAGAATAGTCATAGACAACCTTTACCTCGATCCCCACATAAGCGGCATACGGATATCCACCGGGAAGATTGCCGTCCAGCGCATCGTAGCCAATCAATACGCCGGTTTCTGTCTCTACGATCTCGTCGCTTAGCCCCATACCGCTGCCTGCCGCAATCCCGTTATTCTCTATAAATGCGGAGCCGGGCACATATTCCAGATGGAAGGCGGTGTCGCTGGTAAAGCGCACGCTGTCATAGTATTCGGCAGGAGAGGCGTTGGAGCTGGTAATAAACCCCTGCACCTCCACCTCGGTTCCGGAGCCCTCTGCGATATCAAAGCGCACCGCTGTATCCTTTGCAAGTGCATTGTCCCCGCCGGGATTGTTATTATGGACATACATGCGGATGTAATATCTTTCGCCATCCTCAGCGGCAATCGTGTTGGCGTTCCAGACGTTAGAGTCACTGTCCACCCGCCTTGCGCTCACAAAATTCTTCTCGTCACCGCCAAGAGCAGGGTTGTCGCTGATCGAGTTAAAAGTAATCGTCTCGCCCAGTGCGCCGTTATTAATCTCGTCCGTGGTATAGCTTGGCCGCCCGTCATCACTGTCGCCCCATGCATAAGCCTGCTGTGACTGCAGACAGAAACAGAGCAGAATGGCAAGGCCGAGAGCAAGTTTTATGATTTTTCGCATCCTAAAGCTCTCCTTTCTGCCTTATGGGGCGGTATACGCTCCGGCATCGGATGTGTCATTGCCGCCCGCTAGCAACTCCGTGTCCGTACTTTTATATGCCGGTTCTTCTACAGTGACATCAATATAGACCGGGTTGGCTTCGCCACCCATCACGGACACCTTGCCGGAATAAGGCAGAGTTTCTTCCCAATCACCTTCTGCCGCCACACTCCATGCCTCTGTCCAAGGATTCGCATCTTCCCAATCGGCGGTCTTGGTGGCAGTGATCCACGGATTGCTGTCACTGTGGCACTCTATCACGCCACGATCCGTGTCATCAGGCACGGTAGCGATTTGCAGGCGTTCATAACCGCCGGGGTAAAGGGTCACATCTGGGTTCAGCACAGAAAGGCTCTGGATGGTATTATCGCTTTGGTTGGCGGCAAGAAAAACGCCTGCTCCAGCCACCAAAAAGATAAACGAGCAGGCCAGCGCCAGAATGGATAGTCGCTGCACCTTACTTTGCTGTTTTTTCTCAGACGAATTCTGTGTCGCCAGAGCTTCTTCGTTAGACGCACCTTTAACATATCTTGGCACAGGCAAATCTGCTGTTTCTGGAATGTCATCTGGGTATTGCGCCCGCAATTCCTGCAGAACATCTGTAAATATACCTAACTTTCCCGCACGGCCAGTCTCAAGCAGCTTCTCTGCCAGCCGGTTAAAATACAAATCTTCTTCTGCGCGCAGGTTATCCGACTGTCGCCTCTTATCGTCACTTAACCATGTAGCTCTGACATTGTCATTCACTCCACAGGCTTGTTCGATATAGAGATTGCGGCGGTCGGTGAGTTTGTCCAATTTATCGTAACCCTGCAGCATGGCAAAGATCGCCAGCACAATCTCAATCTTTTTCGGGTCACCTAAAAATTGTTTTAAGATACGCTGGATATATGCATTACAGAAAACCGGACGCTGTTCCTGTGGCAGATTGGCACGTTCAAAGCAATCCTCACCCTCTAGCAGCGTTACGAACGCAACTTTAGCATCATTCTTATCATTTATTCTACGGATGTCTTTTAAGGCATCAATAATATCATTTTTCTGAATAGGATTTGGGGGGCGCCCCTTCGCCCCTCCCTTCGTGTGGAATTGCCTTAAGTATACCATAAGAGCTATGCACTTGGATAGCTTGAGAAGGTCTTCCGCACTTTTTTCCATCGCTTTCCACTTCGTTCCAAAATCCCCACACCTTCCGGTTTTGCAGTATATTTGGGTCAAACCAAAAGCAAAGGAGGTTTGTCTCATGAAAGAAACCAAAATCAGAGAAATCCGCAACAGCAAACATCACTTGGTGGGCAAGTACAATCCTGAGCGTAGAACGATCCAGATCGAGCGCAAAGGGGATGTTACCATCATCCGGATCTTGCCGGATGGGGAGATTGAGGTCATCAACGTAGACAGCGCCGCATAAATTTCTGGCTGCGCAAAGCACTAAGAAACACTTTAACTAAATACCGATCCGCGAGACCGCACTGACGGCAGCACGGCATACCTGTTTGACAGGCAGCTGTGCCGCCGTCTTTTTGGTCTCTCGGACAGGCGGCTTCTCGCGGACATTCGCGAAAGGAGCCGCATATGCAGAAAAATAAAGTTATATATCGGATATTTGTCGATGGAGAACCCCTTATGATCACATTGGAAATGGTGGAGGCCACAGAGCCGGAAGTGATGCAGGAGTATCTGCGGATGCTCGGGCGGCAGGAACACCGGGAGCGCCGGGAATACCGCTGCCGTGATATCTATGGTGTGCGTTGCGCAGGAATTTGTAGTGAATGCCGCCAGAACTGCAACGGCAAGCCAATGTCGCTGGAGGCACTCGCAGAAGCGGGCATGGCATTTGCCGATCATAGTTCCGTTGAGGAAATTGTTAACCGCAGACTCCTGATTGAGGCGCTTTGCGTCGCTGTGGAATCTTTAGAGCCGATAGACAGACAGGCTATTGAGCTTTTGTTTTTCCGGGGCTGCACGCAGCGGGAGGCCGCCGAGAGACTTGGTATGTCACAGTCAAGCATCAACCGCCATAAAAAGCGGGCGCTAAGTAAACTGAGAGAATTATTGGCAGACTACCGCTAAGCCAGCAATAATCCATATTTTCTGGCGATTTTCCTTGCAAAAAGCTCAAGCATGGTATAATTAACTTGTAAAATCCAATTATATACAACAAGCATAGCGCGTGCTGTAGAAAAACGGCACTGTGTGGTTTACCGACAGCCTGCGCTAGGTTTGTTGATTGGATTTTACGACGCCATACGGTGTCGTTTTTGTTTGCGACATCGTGGCGGAATCAAACCAAAGGAGGAACGGTGTCTCAATCAAAATTATTTAGGAATAATGTTAAGCAGGTCTCTATTCTGGCAACCATCGCCATCCTAGGAACGATGACTATTCTCTCCGCCTTCTTCCTCGTCTCCGATTCTGCTTCCAATTCTTACGCCACCTCCGTCAACAGCGAAATCACAGCCGAAGTAGACGGCACTCACTACGTCACTCTGTCTGCTCCAGACGTTACCTTTTCTATCAACCCCACCGACTCCGCCCAACTTTCTAAACAAAACATCAACGTAAATGTCGAGACTAATGCTCCGGGTGGTGCCGATCTCTACCTATCTATGGCCAATAACACCAATGCTCTCCACTTGAACGGCGACACCACCAGCACCGCTCCAGCAATTGAAGCTACCGCCTCGTCTGTAGCCGCTAATAGTCTCGCCGCCAACACGTGGGGTTATTCTACTGACGACCAAGCTTATTCTGCAGTCCCGACTAATAATTCTGACCCCGCCTTGCTGGCGGCTGTCGACGGCTCTACTGTTGGTAGTAGCGCAGGCGGTATAATTACGGCAAGTATTCCAGTATACTATGCCGCGAACGTAGATACCTCCATCCCAGCTGGCTCCTATTTTAACCGCCTAGCTTATAGTGCGGTCGTGGATGGAGGTATTATTACAAATGCTACACTGACCAAGATTGAGATTGATGGTGCAGAAGTAGACACTATGCAGCCCGAAGTCGAGAATGCGCTAACTGTCACGACAAACTTAATGACTAATACCTATGGTACACCGCGAGTTTACCTTGAGACCACGAGTCCAGCTGGTTACCAAGAATGTGGTGGCGTAGTGGTTAGTCGTAACGAATCTGGCTATATGACTATTACTTGTAAAGTGACACCCACGCAAGCTGCTACGGGCGTAACGCTCCACATCGTGCCTAAAGGCAGTTCTGACGACCGTTTCTGCGCAGATGGCACTTACACACCAGACACTTCAGATTGCGAAGCGGGTGAATGGAAGTGGGGAAGCTTTACGGTAGGCCTGCCAGACATTGTTGAGCCACCCGAACCAGTTCTTAATACGATAACCTATATGCAGGATATGACTCCAGAGCTATGTGCGTCTGCGCCCTTAAATGATACTGCGCGACTCATAGATAAGCGTGACGGTAAGTATTATTGGGTTGCCAAACTTGCCGATGGCAATTGTTGGATGACGCAAAACCTAGAACTTGATCTCAGCACAGATATTCCACTTACCAGTGAATTAAGTGACGTCACTAGCAGTTGGACACCAACCAACAGTACCTATACTTCGGCTCAATATGGTACAATTGATAACACACTGGTACAATCTTGGAACTTAGGTAAATACGTTTGGAAAACCCCAAATAGTACTAGCTATTGCGAACCCGACACTAACCTCAGCGAATCTAGTTGTGCTTCCTACTGGCAAAATGTTTCCAATTGGACTTCTATGACCCAGTATCGTACAGACGGCGTTACTTACGACGCCAACACCCAGACCTACGATTCGCATTACCTAGCCGGTAATTACTACTCCTACGTTGCAGCTACCGCCGGTACTGGCACTTTAGCTACTTCTGACTTCGCAAAAGCCACCGACTCTATTTGCCCTAAAGGATTCGAACTTCCTACTAGTGGCGACTCATTCAATTCCACTCCAGGTAGTTTCTATAACCTACTAAATCAGTATGGTCTCACCAGTAGTCCTACTAGTGGCGATAATAACATTGTTAAAACTCCTCTGTTCTTTGTCCGCTCCGGTTACTTCACCTCGCTCGGCCTTTACCTGTACCGCGCGGGCGACAACGGGAACTATTGGTCCTCGGTCGCCGACTCGTCGTCCTACGCCTACCTCTTGGCCTTCACCTCGAGCTACGTCCTCCCGCCGTACAGCGACAACAGGTACGACGGTCACTCCGTACGTTGCGTGGCGCCTAGTGCCTAGAGTGCGTAGAGTGCCGGGTGGGCGGGCGGCTGAACGTGACAGGGCTACCCCATGGACTCGACACACTCCCGCATCCTAGAAAGGTTCGCAGGCAACAGCCATGAATTCCATTCCTAATCGCACCGTATAAATGCCAATCGCTTCATACCGCTTAAAATCCGCCCTCCTGAGCATTTGTGCGCAAAGAGCTATGATGATAGCATTTTCAAGCTAAAACGCCACCCAGCGCCTCTGGTGGCCTGAGAACGGGCTTATGCTTAAACCGCCATAAATCTACCATGTAAATCCTCTGTTCTTCCCTATATGTTCCCCTTACAGGACGCTTCAAACGAGGCGTCCTGTTGTTTTTGTCGGATAAATTGTCCAAAAAAATCTTCGTCTACCCGACTCAAATCTCCTCATCCTGTCTTATAGCAGATAGAGGGACATGAAGAGTCTCCCTCTGGAAAGGAGCAAGTTATGAACAAACGATCCTCAGATTATCAAACGGTCTATGACACAGAAATTGTCAACACCGTCCCCCAAGTCCCACGCCAGATCTGCAGCCCCCGCGCCCAGAAACAGGCTTTGCAGATTGTAGAAAACGCCAGTCTGGCGCTGGGCTACGAACGCTGCCGCACGGCACTCTATCAAAACACGCTGGAAGGCCTCGGTGTACTGTCCCTGACCGCCGGGCAGCTCTCCAAGCTCACCCCGCAGGCGGAAGAACATTACTGGAGAATCGTAGAGTCCTACGCTAATCAGGCTAGAAAATACTTAGAAAGGTGGTGATTTCCATGACGATAACTAATCTTACCTTGATCCTTCTGTCAGTGCTGGCTGTTGTCCTGTTGGCTGCGGCCATTGTCTCCTACCGGGAGTATAAAGGCCGCCAGCAGCCCACAAGCGACGCCTACACCCTGCTGAAAGCCCATCTGGATCTGTGCGCTAACGCCGCCGAGGCACAGAAAGAAATGCTCCGCACGTTTTGCGATGCGGAGGCAAGGCAAAACAGCAAAGTTTAAAAAGTCAATAAATCATAACAAGATTTCCTGATTTTTCAAGAAATTATTTTACTGACTCGCATGACAAAAATGCGAATGGATACCCCTGTTAATCTTTAACAAAGGGTGTCCGATCGCCCATTTTAAAGCCAAAAAAAGTCTGAAAAAAGCCTTGTCAAAATAACAAAATATGATTAAATCGGGAAAAGTACCTTAACAAACTGAGTAAAGGAGTTAGTTAATGTTAGAAACATCGAATACCAAATATAAGACTTGCCTTGCCGATCCGCCCTGGGATATCAACCAGAAGGGCAAACGGGGCGCAGCCAGCCATTATCAGCTGATGTCCCTGGATCAGATCAAGGCCATGCCGGTTGCTGACCTCTGCGAAAAGAACGCCCACCTTTACCTTTGGGTGCCAAACGGTCTTTTGCAGGAAGGGCTCAGCGTGATCAAGTCGTGGGGATTCACCTTTCGCAGCCCGATCTACTGGATCAAGCCCCGGCTGGGGCTCGGCAACTACATCCGCAATGCATCCGAGACCTGTCTCTTTGCCACGCGGGGACGCGCACCGGTCAAGTTCCACGCCCAGCCTAACTGGCTGTTCGCACCGTTTCAGGGACACAGCCATAAGCCGGAAGAACAGTACGCGATCATTGAGCGGCTGTCGGAACCACGCTATCTAGAATTATTCGCCCGGCGACGCCATCCGGGATGGGATGTCTGGGGAAACGAGATCGATTCCGATCTTGTCATTCCGGGATATCCGGTACCACGTTATAGCAACAAAGTGAAAATCCAGAAGGAGGATTGATGAGATGTGAAATTAAGCAACTTCATTGCAAGGCTCTTGGGAGTCATCAGCACCTTTGCGCTATGCTGCTACTTGCTCAAGCTGGGTGTAACCTTCCTTGCAGATATTTGGATCGGACTTGCGATTATCGCGGTGACCGCAATCAGCGGCGGAATCGCATACCGGCTCTACAAATACTGGAAAAACACACACTTGTAGAGTGTACACGGAAAGGAACTAGCCTATGAGCAAATTTTCGATACCCTTACAGTGGATGGCCATCGAATGGCCAAGGCCTTATGACATCAACGACGTGTGGGAGCTGCTGTCCCATCTGGCCACACTTTCCCCACATTGCCCCCTTGTCTGGGAGGTGCGGGGAACGGGCGGACAAGTCCGTTACCAGATCGGTGTAAAAGCCCCGCAGCTGGAAAAGATTAAAGGTGTGCTGCACGCCCACGGAGACATCCATCTCCGGGATGTTTCTAACGCAGCCCGCAAAAGCGTTACCATCACCCGTGCCTTAAAAATCTCCCATCCGATCCTGTCTTTAAAGACCGATGTGACGATGGCGGCGATCCGGACTGGGCTGGCGGCTATGGCAGAGATGCCGCCGGGCGAAGAAATGGTGTTGCAGGTGATGCTGGGAAAAGCCTTCGCGCCGAGCTCCGTCTCCCCATCTTTGCCAGATCCGACCGCTTCCTGGCTGGATCAGATTTTAGGGAATGTCCATCCCGCCACACCGGAACAGCAAAAATCCGCCAAACAAAAGGCGGAGCAGCACCGTTTCAACGCAGCCATCCGTTTAGGAGCCTCCGGCAGGAAAGCCGTCCATCACGTCCACGCCATGCTGTCTGCATTCCGGGTGTTAGAGACTGCTGGAGTCCGGATTTATGCAGAGGCAGATTCTTCTGAGAAACTGAATCATGCCATATTCCCCAGACGGTTTCCGCTGCGGTTGTCCGTGAAAGAGCTGGTCAGCTTTCTACTTCTACCCATCGGTGACCAGCCCCTTCCCGGAACTGCGGCACTGCACCCCAGATCGCTGTTTCCGCCCGGTTGGTACTCGCCCCCGATCAAGGCGAGCGATGACCGCAGCTTTGCTATGAGTCTGGATACGGCAGATCCAAAGAAACTGAGCATTTCTCCCAAGGACAGCCTGCTCCATACCGTATTGCTGGGGCCGACCGGAAGCGGCAAAAGTACAGCGATGCAGCATCTAATTTTATCAGACATAAATGCGGGGCGCAGTGTTCTAGTTATAGACCCAAAAGCCGATCTTGTCAATGACATTCTTGCCCGGATTCCAGAGGAGCGTACTGACGACGTGGTTGTGATCGACCCCTCTGACCCGGCACCGGTAGGCTTTAACCCGCTGGCTTTCAAAAATTACGAAAACCCGCCTTTACTCGCCGACGCCATTCTCAGCGTCCTCAAAGAACTCTGGGCGGACAACTGGGGCGTGCGCATTCAGGATATCCTTTCGGCGGCATTACTCACGCTGGTAGAAGTAGAAGACTCCTCGCTCTTATGGCTCCCTGCTTTCCTGACAGATACGGATTTCCGGCAGAAAATTACCAGCCAGATCAAAGACCGGATTGCCCTAAAGCCCTTCTGGGAACAGTTCGATGCCCTCAAAGATTACAGCCGCCAGCAGCAGATCGAGCCTGTCCTCAATAAGCTGCGCCAGTTTACCCTGCGTCCGGGGCTGAGGAACGTTCTCGGGCAGGCCAAGCCGAAGTTTAGCCTAACCGACTTGTTTTGCCAACGCAAAATCGTGTTAGTTTCCCTTAATAAAGGGCTGGTCGGCGGCGAATGTAGCCGCTGTCTGGGATCGCTCATTGTGGGACTGACCTGGACACTGGCCTTGTCCCGCGCCAAGCTCCCGCCAGAAAAGCGGCACATCGTATCAGTTTACATTGACGAACTGCAGGACTACCTGTCCCTGCCCACTGATTTATCCGATGCCCTTGCACAGGCACGGGGGCTGGGGCTGGGGCTCACCCTCGCCCACCAATACCGGGATCAGCTGCCCCTCGCCATTCGCTCCGGAATTGATGCCAATGCCTTGAATAAAATCGTCTTTGGCCTGAATGCCACCGATGCTAAAGCGATGGCGGCGATGGCACCGGAACTGACTGCCGAAGACTTCATGATGCTGCCCCGCTATCAGGTTTACACCACGCTGCAGTGCGGCGGGCGGGCGACTGGCTGGATGCGGGGGCAGACCCTGCCGCCGGTCGATCCTGTCCGGCTCCCAGCAGACCTGAAAGCCCTCAGCCAAAAACGTTATGGAAAACCTGCCGCCGAAGTGGAGCAGGAGTACCTCGACCTGTTTATCGGAGCAGCAGCTCCGTCTGCAGAAACGGTTCAATCACCCATAGGAAGGAGGAAAAAGGCATGACCGACCGCATGACGTATCGCGAAGAGAACAGAAGCATGGAAAGTCCGCATTCTGCGCCGCTTACGGAACTTCTGGGAAAGGACTCTATCCCTGATTACAGGGATATTCTACTTGACCAGCCCGGCGCGGACGATTCTTCCAATCAGCCAGCGGAAAGACCTAAACGCATCCTGCTTTCCCGCCAGCAGCTGGAAAGCCTGCGGAGACGTCTGGGGGAGCGGGATTTGGCCATCCTCACCGCCATCCGGATGAGCAAATACCTGACCAGCGATCAGGTGCGCCGGTTGTACTTTATGGAACACAGTACCCCTACCGCCGCCATCCGCGCTGCCAACCGCAACCTGGGAAAGCTGCGGGAGATGCACCTGATTGCCGCCATGACCCGGCGGGTAGGCGGTATCCGGGGCGGGTCAGGCTCCTACATCTGGCATCTGACCGAAGCCGGAGAACGGCTCCTGCGGCTGGCCAAACCGGATGATTCCA
>OGPH01002107.1_pt1 | contig 12299 bp, 13 predicted proteins | sample 1552891 | NCBI WGS metagenome assembly OGPH01 (sample SAMEA2580272, study PRJEB22360) | human gut metagenome | biome: human gut; feature: human-associated habitat; material: faeces | place: Denmark | collected 2008/2010 | reverse complement strand
GAAGAACTTGCCCCCTGTGTTTTTACGTGGGCCGCCGCCGCAGCCGGTGGAACAGCTTGTGATTTTTTGTACTTCTTGAAATTCGCGCTCGACGTCGGAAAAGCGGTTCGTCTGCGCAAGTGCGCGGTCAATATCCGCGAGCGTGACGTGCTTGCAGTGGCAAAGCTCTGCGTTCTCTTTGTATTCCATCGCCGGTCAGACCTCCGCAAATGCGGACTTGTCCAGACCGCAGTCAGGGCAAACCCAATCCTCAGGGATTTCTTCAAACGGTGTGCCGGGGGCAATGCCATTCTCGGGATCGCCGACGGCCGGATCATAGACGTAGCCGCAGGGACATTCGTATTTCATGCTTGAATCCTCCAAAACAATAATGATTATCATTACTGATTATAAAATACCATAACTTTCCCGATTTGTCAAGAGGGAACTTGCAAAAGCAGCGCATCCTGATGGAAGCGCTGCTTTTGCTGCAAGGGAGACATGGGAACAGATCGTGAAATGGATGCGGATAGGGTTGAGCAAAGGGGATGCGAGGGAGCAGGACAGGCGCGGGACAGACAGACCGAAGGGGATTGGGAGCAGGCGTGGCGAGAGGATGCGGGGATGATTGTTGAGAGGGAACAGAATAGCCAGCCGGATGCGCTGATTTTTGACATATTAGACAAGAATGAGGATATAGGTTCAGAAAGAAACTGTTTTTTGCGAAAAAGGCTAGGAATGACTGCAATGTGGTGTTTTTGCAGGAAAGTTTTACCGGTGAAAAATGAGTTCCTCCGATAAGAAGTCCTTCTTCTTGATGCCACGCTCCTTGAGGTAGCGGTCGAGGCGGTCAAAGAGCTCTGCGGGGATCTGCGCGGCTAAGGTTCTCATTTCTCCAGTCATGATTTTTCCATCCTTCCAGTCGTAATATTCCGTGATCATGGCTTCCACATACTCACCGAGGGTCATCCCGGCTTTTTCCTGCTCCTGCCGGACTCTGGTGTGGAGTGCGACCGGCAGCATGGCGCATAGGTTTTTTCTTGTTTCCATCGTGTTCTCCTTTCGTCGTGGTACGCCAAGTATCGCAGGAAAAAGGAAAGAAAGCTATTCACCAGAGCCAACAAAGAATGCCGCACAAACGAAGCAAATTGGACTAATCCGTAAACAAATCCGGTCTGGCTGCGACGGCAAAGCCCTCGCGCCCGGTCACGACCACGCCATTCTGCCCGCCGGAGCAGTGGATGACGAGGATATTTCCTACGCTGTCGTAGCCGCAGACGATTCCAACGTGACTGTCATCCGCATAAAAGACGAGATCGCCGGGCAGTGCGTCTGACCATGCAATGTTGGTGCAATACCCATGCTGCGAGGCTGCGCCACCGCCGCGTCCGGGCAGATATGCACCGTTCGTAGCGTTATAAAACGTCCAGTCCACAAAGCCGGAGCAGTCCAGTCCGAACGGAAGCACTTTGCCAGTCGAACCGCTGCCCGGCGCAGTAACCGTCGTCGGCGTTCCCCATCGGCTGTCCCAGCCAAGGACGAGACTTTTGCCACCCCAGAAATACGTCACCTTTCCGAGCAGCTGATACGCCGTCAGGACAATGGTTTCGCGCAGCGGGTCAAGATCATCCGGCAGCGTGCCTTGAATGTCCGAAATGTCAATGGGGCCGATGGGCGTACCACCCGGTTGATAATTACCGATCAAAGACAGGAAAATGTCATCGTAGTCCGGCTTCAGTAATTCTTCGAGCATTTCCCGCTGCTGGTCGGTGAAGCCGTATTCATCTGCCATCTGCATGGCATCCTTAATTTGCAGCGAAATATGCAGGATCGTCTTTTGTGCGCCATCTACGATGCTGGTCGTCAGCTCGTACACCAGCTTGTTGGCATCGAAGAAAATTTCCCGCAGAAGCTGGAGTTTTTCCTCATCCATCGTCATAACGTCCAGCCCATGTTCTTCGTCGGTCGAGACCTTGACCGCGTACACAGCCAGCACATTCCGCCAGTTCTGCAGCATGGTCGATTCCATGCCCTCCTGCATATCCAGCGCGTCGTATGGGTTGCTCTCCATGATACGGTAGATTTCGTCGGTGAACTCGCCGTTCAGCGTCGCAACCGCGTCCGGGATTTTAATTTCCGTGCCGGTGTCCTCACCGGCGAACAGGATTCCGAGCGGCGAAGCGAACAGCATCCCCACGAGCAGGATCACCACAACAACGGAAACCGCCGCCGCGCCGCCTGCGCCAATGGCTGCAGCCAGCTTTTCTGCCGCTGCCGCGATTGCCCGCAGGATCTTCTTTCCGGCCTCTTTTGCTACTTTCGCCGTTTTGATCGCCGTATCCCGAAGCAACTGCCCTTTGCGGATGACAGTTGCAGCCTGCTTTGGAGGAGCTGCCGACGCTTTGCTGGGCAAGGCTTTTGCGGCAGGTGTGGCGGACTTGATTTTCGCTTTCGAGGCCGTTTTGATCTTCTGCTTTTTTATGAAAGCCGGTCGCGCCTGTTTCTGGAGACGCGCAGGCTTTGCCGGAGCGACATTCCTGCTCGTTGGTACGGAGACTGTTTCATTCGTCAATGATGGTTGACATAATTTTATGTTGCCTCGAATCATTTTCTGCGCTGCCTGCTGTGGATTTGCCTGCACGGGCGTTACCTGTGTCGGTTGCTGCGCCGCAATGTATTTCTGCTTGCTCTTGATGTCCGGCAGCGATGGTTGCGGGGCATCCGGCTTCGCGGTTTCTACATTGTCAGGCAGGGACACCGAATGCGGCTTCCGCGTTCGAATCTGCGGCATGACCGGCTGCTCCGGCTCCGTACTATGGAAAACGTGGAGTTTTTGCTGTTCACGAACAGTTTCCCGTGTACGGATGACCGGTGAAAATGTTTCGGAATCTGTGAGCATATCTTCAATACCGCTCGCTTCTTCCTTGAGAAGATGTTGTTTTTTCCGTTTCTTTCGGATGTACTCTTTCGTCTTGATTTCAGGAAGCGCGAACTGTGTGGGATCCGGTTTTGGCGTGGCAAGCGGTTCTCGCGGAGAGGAAACAATCGGTTTTTCTCTTGGCAGAGTTCGTGCTGATGGCTGCACCGTCGGGGTCGTCGCAGGTGCAGACGGTTCCGTGCTGGCAGGAGATTGTCCAAGCGACCGTTGTTCTGCCGGTCTTGCTTTCCCAGCAGGCTTTTCTCTTACTGATGTTTCCAGTTCGCGCACGGATCGGTTTACCTGCGCGTGGTGAACAGCCTGCGGCTTTTTATGAATCTGCGAAGCTAGATGCTTGGGCTGCTGTACGGGTGCATCAGCGGTCGGTGTATGCTCCCGCATTTTAGGCTGCGGGGGATTTGTAGGAGGAATCGTTTTCTCCTTGATTGACGAAGCCGATTCACGCACAGAATGTTCCATTGTCGATGGCATTGTTTCCGCAGAAACAGCCTTTGCGTTTTCATGAATCCTCGGAGTTGGATACTGAGACGGGGACGCTGGCGCTTTCGCATCCGGCGTATATGCTCGCGTTTTGGGCTGTTGGACGTTTACTGGAGAAACCGGTTTCTCCCTGATTGGAGAAGCCGATTCGCGCACAGACTGATTTCCCTGTGACTGGCTTTGCGGTGGATATTCCCTCGGTGCCGCAGTAGGCTGCAGGGGGTGCCGAGGCTGCTCATGTTGTGGAACAGATTCTGTCCTGGCTTCCCGCTGCGGTTCGGATTTTGTTTTCGGCAGCCTGTGGGCTGCCTTTTCTGCCAGATGGCGGGCTTCCTGCACGGCATGGCCGGCGGTGTCCGTGATCTTGCTGCTCTCGTAGCGATCCTCCGGCTGGCCGTCCTGCGCTGCGTCGCGCAGCTCCTGCCGAAGCTGCTGAAAGGAAGCATCCGTGCCGCGGCGGAATGCTGTCTGCGGCGCGGATTTGAACGTTTCAGCTGCACGCTCTTTCAGCGGCGATTTTTCTTTGACCTCCCGCATTACGACGCCTGCTCCACCCGTTCAGACATTTTTGTGGTCATCAGCTGATACAGCCTGCCGTTTTTCGGAAAATGATCCACGAAAGGCACGATGGTGCTGCCGCACTTGAGAAGCCCGTGTCCAAAATCCACACCAGAAATGTACGAAAGTTGGTTATCCGAAATATTGAGCAAGCGTGCAAGCTCGATTCGATCCGTACTCGCCTGATTAAGCATGAGCAGGAATTCGCTGTTTGCAAGCATCGTGCGGGCGGTATGGGATTGCAACAGATCATCGACGTTCTGCGTCAGCCCCGTGCCGCAGGCCCCGTATTTGCGCATCCGCTTCCAGAGCGTGAACAGGAAATTTGCGCTATATTCGTGCTGGAACAGCAAATAGATTTCATCAATATAAAGCCATGTATTCTTGCCAATCTTGCGGTTTCGGATGATGCGGTTGAACACGCTGTCCAGCACAACGAGCATACCGACCGGCAGGAGCTGCTTGCCGAGGTCGCGGATGTCATAGCAAAGAATGCGGGAATTGGTATCCACGTTCGTGTACTTGGCAAACGTATTCAAGCTGCCTTCCGTGAACAGCTCCAATGCCAGCGCAACGTCTCTCGCTTCGGGTTCCGGCTGCTCCAGGAGCGCGGCATGGAAGTCTTGTAATGTCGGCACAACGCCGAGATAGCCGTTCCGAATAAATTCCCGGTAGACCTGTGCAGTACACCTGTCAATGATGGACTTCTCCTTGGCAGACAGCTTGCCCGCGCCCACGAGCTGCTCGCAGAGGGACAATAAGAATTCGGATTTCAGCACAACTGGATTGTCACCGTCGTTGTAGCCAGACTCCATATCAAGAGCATTGATATGATTGGGTGAGGTCGCGGAAATTTCAATGACCTCGCCGCCCAAGCCTTCGACCAGTGGCCTGTATTCCGCTTCAGGGTCGATGATAATAATGTCGTCATTGGTAGATAGCGCGATCTCCGTAATTTCGCGCTTGGCGGCAAAGGATTTGCCGGAACCGGAGACGCCGAGAATGAAGCCGTTGCCGTTCAAAAGCTCCTTGCGGTCGGCCAGAATAAGATTCTTGGAGATGGCATTCTGTCCATAGTAGATGCCGTGCCGGTGGCGAATCTCCTGCGCCTTGAACGGCATGAGCACGGCGAGGGCTTCTGTGGTCAGCGTCCGCAGCGCGTCAATGCGCCGCAAACCGAGCGGCAGCGCGGTGATCAAGCCGTCCTGCTGCTGAAAGCTCAGTTTCGCCAGTTGGCACAGGTGCTTGCGCGCAATGGATTGGAGCGTTTCGGTGTCGCTGTCCAGCTCCTCTTTGCTGTCTGCCAGATGCACGAGCGTGACCACGGCGAACAGCATCCGCTGGTCGCGGGTCGTGAGGTCGTCCAGCATTTCACGGGTTTCCTTGCGCTGCTGCTCCAGATCGTAAGGAACGACAGCGGAGAAGTTCTGGTTGCTGTTCTGCCGCCGCTGCCAGTTGGTGACGTTGGTTTCCACGCCGAGCAGTTTGTTTTCCACCTCGCGCACCGCTTCGTCGGTCGGCACGGGGATCATGTCAATGGAGAGCATCATGCGCCGGTTGAGGTCGGTCAGCTCCAGAATCATGCTGTCCTTGATGTAACTGGCGTAATCCTTGAGGAACAGGACGCGACCATAATGACTTCCCATCTTGAAATAATCCCGATGAAATTCCAGACTATCCGGGCAGATCGTGTCCTTGAGGTTGTGTCCACGCCTCATGGCAGATTGCAGGTCAAAGGGCAAGGATGACTCGTCCGGTCGGAAGAATCCCCGGAGCACATCCAGCCGTTCAGCGGCGTCCAGTTCGTTGGAGGAAGAATTGAGCCGCGAGAGCTTGGAGGAAACCTCACCCGTCACGCGAGAAAAGAATGTACGCGCTTCATCCACATTCTTTTTGTGAACGGAAACCGTGATAAACCGCTCCTGTTCCACGCTGGCGGAGCTGCCGGAGATTTTGCCTTCCAGCATCCCGTTGAACTCGTTCACGAATCCGTCGAGGCTGTCGCCGCGCTGCGGGAGCAGGACGGTATCTTCAAACGCCTGCCGGTTGACCTGCTTGTTGCAGATCGTGAGCTTGGTGGTCGAGCCGCTGTCCAGCGCATTGAGAAGCTCACTGTAGCCGAGGAACATCGCGGTTTTGTCCTCCTTCGAGGCAATGGCATAGTTGATGTCCGAAAAGCGCAGCGTTCTGGAATATTTCGTACCGAACTGAAAAATCCCATCCGCGAAGATTCGCTGGATGGGAATGACATCCTGTACGCTGCGCGGGATTTTGTAGGCTGTGCGATCCTGCTTGATGGTGTTGTTGAGGGTTTTAATCAAGTGTCAGCACCTCCCGCATGGAATTGGAATCCAGCAGCAATTCTGCATACAGATTCTGTGGATGATACGAAAGTGTGCGCGGGCAGAGGATTTCCGAGCGGATGACCGCCAGCAGGAAACGTTCCGCAGGCATGCCGTTGTAAGTAAAAAAGCCGCACATGGCAAACGGGAACGCCGCCAGCATGCACACCCAGCCGACCTCTGCCGCGCCGATGAGCGGCTTCAAGCCAAAATATGCGCCAACCGCCACGCCGATGGCGAGCAGCGCAAACACCATCTGCCGCAGCGATAAGCCGAACAGAATGCTCTCCTGATACCGCTGGATTTCTTTGTTGATTTTCACTTCGATGATGAATCCCTCCAATTTTTCGGTTTTTCTTGGATTGACCCTTGAACTTTTCTTCGTTCCAAGCTAACATGGCACAAACTTTCTAAAGGAGGTCGTGCCATGTTGATGATCATATTTGGGGCTGGCTGTTTGCTCCTGTCCGTGTTATTTCACGCCGCGTCGCTGCTGCACCTCGGTCTACCGCTTTTGTATGCGCTGCTCGTGCCGACGCTATTCTCCGGCTGGTATTACAGTCACTATGCACTGGCGAATGGGATCTGGTATGCGCTCATTGTCCTGGGGCTGATTTCGTGGGCCGTGTCGCTGGTGCGGAAGATTGCAGGCAGGTAGTATAAAACCTATGCAAAAATCATTTGACACCATATATGACACCATGTTATAATAAGACTGAACAGAGAGGCAGAGGTGATGTTCCGTGTCAAAATGGGATAAACTATTGGCAAGGATCTGCGGATTATCGCGCGATCTTCGTTTTGACGAGCTGCGCAAGGTGCTGGAAAGCTACGGCTATGAAATGCGTCAGCCAAACGGCGGCAGCAGCCATTGCACGTTTCGCAAACCCGGCTGCGCGCCAATTACGATCCCTATGCACGAACCGATCAAGAAAGTCTATGTTATGATGGTAAAAGAAGTTGTAGAAAGCGAGGTGTCAAATCGTGAAGACGATTGAGTATTATATGAATCTTCCGTATCGTCTGGAGCTTGTTCCGGACACGGACGAAGGCGGTTTTGTAGCCTCGTATCCGGAGCTGCGCGGCTGCCTGACCAGCGGCGAGACGGCGGAAGCGGCGCTGCAAAACGCGCAGGACTGCAAACGCGAATGGCTGGCTGCCGCGCTGGAAGATGGCTATGAGATTCCGGAGCCTACGTCTGATGACGAGTATTCCGGTCAGTTCAAGCTGCGGCTTCCGAAGTCGCTGCACCGCGCACTTGCGGAAAACTCCAAGCGCGAGGGTATCAGCATGAACCAGTATTGTCTGTACCTGCTGACAAAAAACAACGCTGAATTTCGTCACGGCGCATAATAAATAAATCATAAGATGCAGAACCCTCCATCCAACTACGGATGGAGGGTTTCTTATCCAAGTCCCATCAATTCCCGGATGATGCGGTCGGACATTTTAATGGAGCCAATGAGCACCAGCATATTGAACACCAGTTCGCCAATATAGTTCCAGACGACCGTTGCCGGGGCAAGTCCTTCCGTTACGACGGGCGGGCTGGATGCAAATTGCGAGAAAATAATACAGGCCAGTAAAATGACACAGCCCTCCAAGCAGATGGCGGCGTAGCTCTTGATGAACGCCATGCCAATGCTGCTGGAGGGCTGTCCTGCAAAGCTCGACAGTGGGATCGGCGCAATAGCCGTCGCCATATAGAGCTTAAAAAAGCGGCCGTAGACGGTCAAGATCATGACGAGCGACAGCACCCAGATGAACAGCGAACCGAGCAGCGTCACTGCCCACAGAGGAATGCTTTCCAGCAGGCCGACGTCTTCAATCGTTGACGCGATCTCGGCTGGCAGTGTGGATGCTTCCATTGCCGAAAGACCGGACGCGCCCATGATCGTCTGGATCGCGCCCTGCGCAATCGAGAACAGCGCCGTCATCAGCTCCATGCCGTAGGTGACCGCCGCCTGTGCCAGCACAAAGCGGACGAAGCATTTGAATGCCACCTCCGGGCGTTTTAACTCCGTAAAGCTGCCGCAGGTTTTCATCACGCCGATCACAAAGAACAGCACCAGCAGCGCATACGCGATTGCTTTTAAGGCATCATTGATCCCGACAATCACATTCCAGATCCCGCCGCCCTTGAAGTTCTCCGGGCTGGTGGTCAACAGCGTCCAAATCTCAGACAGCTTACTGTTCCACGTTTCCAGCGAGGAATTGAGATTATCTATGATCCAGTTTCCACTTGAGATGGTATCACCTCCAGTTGTATCGGGGAGAGCATTCTCGCTCTCCCCATATTCTTATCAGCCGGTGATCAGCGTCAGGATCTCCTTGGTGAACGTAATGACGATACCGCCCGCAACAGTCAGAATGCCGTTTGCGCGCTGGGACGGATCGTGCGACTTGAGAGACAGGCCAACCTGCAAAATGCCAAAGCCGAGCAGGATCAAGCCGACCGCGCGAATGAGCGAGAAAATGAAGTCGCTCAGATTGTTGACGACCGCCAGCGGATCACCATCCGCTGCGAACGCCGGGACAACAAAAACCGCCAGCGAGAAAAACACGCTGGCGAAGATCGAGTAGAGCCGTTTGGCTTTGGATTCAAAAGGTTTCTTCAATGAAATTCCTCCTTCAATGGATTCAAATTTTCTGTGCTGCCCACACGGAACAGCGGACGGCCGGTGTAAATGGACGGTTTGGTTCCATGATGAATGTAGGGCGCTGCGCCGCCGAGGGAACTGTGTGAGATCGCCGGATGATGCATGAGGTCGTACTTTTCGTCCATGACCGGACTTGCGCCGCGGATGAACAGCAGCGCATAGCGGTTGTCCAGCTTCCGCACCTCGTCAGGGGTCAGCAGCTCGCGCCCGGACATCTGGAAATTGGTCGAGTAGGAGCCGGATTTGCCTTTCGTCTGCCCGTGCGTTTTCGTATCAATTGTGGCTTTGCCAAGCATTTCGGAGACATATTTGTGCGTACTGGACTCGTTACCGCCAAGATACAAAATGGTATCGCAGTTGCCTGGAATTGTCTCCCAGCTATCCTTATACAATTCTTTGATCTGCGCCATGTTCTGAATGATAACGCTTGCCGAGATGGAACGCGAGCGCATCGTCGCAAGCTCGCGGGTGAAGCCTGGCAGCGGCATGGCTGCGAACTCGTCCAGCACAAAGCGAACGTGGCGCGGCAGTGGACCGTGGTGGATCTGGTCTGCGCTGTAATAGAGGGCTTGAAACGCCTGTGCGTAAAGCAGGCTCACAAGGAAGTTGTAGGGTAGGAAAGAGCCGCCTTACCGCATTGCGGCGGCAGGTCTGCTCAGACCCCCCTCAGAACCGTGCTTACAACTCTCGCTGTACACGGCTCCGTCTTTGCTTGTTCAATCAGATACTCACTGGTGGTGAATCATGACATGGCAATTATGGCACACCACTAAAGTTTTGCGCCGCTTTGCAATCATAGCGACTTCCCAAGGCAGTTTCCCTTTCAGATTTTTGAGTTTGTTCACATGGTGAATCTCAAAGCAGGGACTGTCCGTTGTTCCGCACAATTCACATTCACACGCTTTTAATCGTTTTTCGATTGTATTCACCGAAAGTCTATGCTGTTGGGTTGCGGACGTAACTATGTCTGTCGGATTCTTCACTGTCTTGCAATCGGCGTAGTTGGCAAAATAGCACCATTTCCAGCCTTTTTTTGTTTCATAGGGGATACCCCACTGGCCCTGTCCATCTTGAAATTTGCGGATGATTTTCGGTACAGAGCTTCTGTGTTTGTTGGCAAGGGTTCTCAGGCAGCTATACTCCATCAAGTAGGCCAAATAACTCAGCCTATAAAAGTTGCTTGCCAAGTTGTAGTAATTGCAGATTCCCCTAAGTTTGCTGTTATAACTGGAGACAATTTCTAAATCCGTCATGTGTAGCAGCTCCGCCCGGTGGACGGGTCGCAGGTTTCCGTTTTCCTCTTGAATCGCAATGCCTTTTGAGAAGATGAATTTATGGATTTTATCGTCCAATGGTACAACTAATTCTGCTTTATTGTTCAGCGTGCGCTTTGATTGTTTCAACTTTCCGACACGCCTTATTTTCCCATCCCGCCGTATCCGGACATCATATCCCAGGAATCGGGCATATTCGCTGCTGTGGGTAATGAGCGTCTTTTCTTCGCTGAGTTCCATCTTCAACATCCCACCGATAAACTCAGCCAGTTTTCGCTTGATTTCCACACAGTCCTCCCGCCTCCCGTTCACCGCAATCAAAAAGTCGTCCGCATAGCGGATATACTTGATTTTCTTGTCGGTATGGGATTTTGCGGGCGTCGTCAGAATTTGCTTGCGAATTTCCCTGTATTTTTCAATAAGCCGCTGGCGCTCCTCGCCCTCAGCCTTTTTGATTTGCCGTTGTACCACTTTCTTTTTACTGAGTAGCGCATTGTATTCAGGTGTGTACTTTTTCTCCTCATAGACATCGAAACCAGCCTTCAGCGCCATCACAAATTTGTCCAGCTCATGCAGATAGATATTGGCCAGAATAGGAGAGATAATCCCACCCTGGGGCGTTCCACTATATGTGATGTGATAACGCCAGTCCTCCATGTATCCGGCTTTCAGAAATTTGTGCAGCAGCTTTATCAGCCGCGCATCCTTGATTTTTCGGTTTACCAGCCCCACCAAAACAGTGTGGTCAATGTGGTCAAAGCAACCCTTGATGTCGCCCTCTATAAACCACCTTGCACCGGAGAACTCCTGTTTGGCCTGTGCTAATGCGGTATGGCAGCTCCGGTTTGGCCGAAATCCGTGTGAGCAATTTAGAAAAACCGGCTCATACACAGCTTGCAGCACCAGTCGAAGCACCTCCTGTACCAGCTTGTCCATAAAGGTGGGAATCCCCAGCGGACGCATTTTCCCGTTGGCTTTTTGGATATAGGTGCGGCGGGCCGGCTTGGGTTGATAGGTTTCTGTTTCCAGCGATTTGATGATACGGTTGATTTTTGCCTCGCTGAATCCATCCGCCGTATCTTCATTTACTCCCTTGGTCGCCGCTCCACTGTTAGCGTACAAATTTCGGTATGCCTCATAGTAGATATCAGGACGCAGAAGGTAACGGTATAATCTGGTGAACACTTCTTCTTTATTTTTGCTTGAGTTCTGACTGATTCTTGCTAAAATCTCCATTGTTGGTTTCATTCGTGAGGTTTTCCTCCCTAATCAATTTACGATTTTAGTACGCATTGACTGCGCCCCTTCGCCATGTGGACGGCGTTACCGCTTCCGTTTTTACGGCTATCCCTGTCAATTCAGGGTCCTCGGACTACTATGGGCGCTCCGTACCCATGCAGGATATTCAGGCTCTAAACCATAGCCAAACTTTCCCCCTTTCACGGCATTCCTGTTTAGGGTATCCCCGGTTAGCACTTTGCCTTGGTAAATGTGGATTGTCGGACTCTGCTTTCGTTTCGTTAAAACAGGTTCTCCTGCTCGTCGCGCAGGTTTGCTGATAACCGTTTACCAACATTCAAGTAGTAAACGTACCTGCGCTGGGGGTTACAGGCACTTTCCCCCACCTGGACACAACAGAGACTTGAAACTTGCATTCAGTAAACCCAACTTAAGCCTCATATCCACTTGGCCTTGCGGTTCAGTCGTGCCCGATTGCCTTTGGGCAACTTACCGCGTTCCTGCCGTGCTGTGTTCCCGTGTCAGCTTTCGCCTTTCGGTCAGGCAGGCAGCCTCCCGCGTTATCATGCGGGGCAGTACCATTTTTCTGCATTACAAGGTGCCCTATCCGGGCGCACGAACGTATTATCATTGTCTGGAATGACAGCGTAGAGCGCGACCTTTTTCTCGCCCAGCGTGTAAAGGTTCATGTCATCATGGTCGGTCAGGGCTTGAATCTGCGGTAGATTAAAGGGCGCGAGACGGACAGCCGTACTCACCAAGATCGATTTTGCGGTTTTGCCAGAGACGAAAAGTCAAGGACTTTTTCATCAAATTCAAAAAGAAGTCA
>OGPH01002105.1_pt1 | contig 12303 bp, 9 predicted proteins | sample 1552891 | NCBI WGS metagenome assembly OGPH01 (sample SAMEA2580272, study PRJEB22360) | human gut metagenome | biome: human gut; feature: human-associated habitat; material: faeces | place: Denmark | collected 2008/2010 | reverse complement strand
AAAAGGATAGCGTTGCCACGGGATTGCCTCGCCTTTCATATACATATGTGAAATTGTGCCATCAAGATAAAGCAGCTGCTCAACGTTCAGTTTTGCTTTGGCATAACAGGCAAAATCATAAAAATTTGTCGCCTGCTGGCTCAACAAAAACACGGCGTTCCCATGTTTATTAATCCCAACACCGTTACGAATTTTACGTGAGGCGACGTTGGGATGAATACGCGGATTAATTACACCGTTTTCCATCAACAATGGCCCTGACTGCACCGCAAACTGAATCTCTTTACTGGTTTTAAAGGCATCCAGACGAACGATGCCGACTTTATCTCCCGCGACATAAAACACTCCGCCAGGACGAATAAAGAAATTCCCTTCACCTGAAGCGAGATTTAACGCCACCTTCTGCTGACCGTTTTCGATGTACAAACCGAGCGGCGCATAGCTTTCATCATAGATGCCGCCGTTCATCGCCATCTGCACCTGACCCTGACTATTAATATCCGCCAGCAGAGCATGTAACGTTCCCCACGCTTCGCCATTGGCTTTTTGCCAGTACATTTTCACCCGCTCTGTTTGAGGATTAACGGTATACGCCTGTACGGTCAGCGTCGGATCTGAGGGTGCGCAATCATCAGCGGCAACAGCAAACAAGGGAAGTAAGGTGAGGGTGAGAAAAATCCGTTTGAGATTCAAGGTGATCATTCCTTTACCAATGAATAGCCGATGCGCCATTATAGGCCCTGAATGTGGGATTTTTTTATCCTGTTAGCGACCTTGACGAGTACCAAAAAGCGCGAAGTTCAACTATTGTTCTGTGGTGTTCTGTTGCGTGTTGACGGCAAAATTTTGCTGGCGTAACATGCGCGCACGATCACTCTAAGAGGACATTCGCCTTGGACACACCCAGTAGATACTGGCTCATTATCCTGTCATCCAGGATCAACTCCTAAGGCTATCCCTTTTTGCTGATAGCCTTAGCGGTTGTCAGCGACCTCAATTTTTCCCGTCGCGCTGAGTCAGGCTGTTTAATGGTCTGAAACCCAATTTGTTTCTGTGTGCCCACCGAACTGTCCGATATTTTAAGCATTGGGAGTCCCGGTCATGCTGAGCGCATTTCAACTGGAAAATAACCGACTGACCCGGCTGGAAGTCGAAGAGTCACAACCCCTTGTAAATGCAGTATGGATTGATCTTGTCGAACCGGACGACGACGAGCGACTGCGCGTACAATCTGAACTTGGCCAGAGCCTGGCAACCCGCCCGGAACTGGAAGACATCGAAGCATCGGCACGTTTCTTTGAAGACGATGACGGCCTGCATATTCACTCCTTCTTCTTCTTTGAAGATGCGGAAGATCACGCCGGTAACTCCACTGTGGCATTTACCATCCGTGATGGTCGTCTGTTTACTCTGCGTGAGCGTGAACTGCCCGCTTTTCGTCTGTATCGTATGCGTGCCCGTAGCCAGTCAATGGTGGACGGTAACGCCTACGAGCTGCTGCTGGATCTGTTCGAAACCAAAATCGAACAGTTGGCAGATGAAATTGAAAATATCTACAGCGACCTGGAGCAGTTGAGCCGGGTAATTATGGAAGGGCATCAGGGCGATGAGTACGACGAGGCGCTCTCCACGCTGGCGGAACTGGAAGATATCGGCTGGAAAGTTCGCCTGTGTCTGATGGATACCCAGCGCGCGCTCAACTTCCTGGTACGTAAAGCACGCTTACCGGGTGGGCAACTGGAGCAGGCGCGTGAAATCCTGCGAGATATCGAATCCCTGCTGCCGCATAACGAATCCCTGTTCCAGAAGGTGAACTTCCTGATGCAGGCGGCGATGGGCTTTATCAATATCGAGCAGAACCGCATCATCAAAATCTTCTCGGTGGTATCCGTGGTGTTCCTGCCACCGACGCTGGTCGCTTCCAGCTACGGGATGAACTTTGAGTTTATGCCGGAACTGAAGTGGAGCTTCGGCTACCCAGGCGCGATTATCTTTATGATCCTCGCGGGCCTGGCACCGTATCTGTACTTTAAGCGGAAGAACTGGTTGTAATATAAATGCCGTGTAAAGATTGTTCTTTATCCGGCTTATTGCTGAAAATTGTCTTTTTCAAAGTCATGCGGGTTGAACACTCGCTCTATCTTATTTTCCTGGGTTAGTTGATACTCATTGTTATCAGCAATAAAAAAATGAGTATTACGGTAAGGATATTCATTAATAACCATTAAATAGTTTTTTACGATGCAATTATCATTGCTCTTAATCGTCGGGAAACAGTAGAGATCTTCATACGGCCCTTCGATATATTTTTTATAGTCAGTGAAGCCATTACCGATATCAATAACATACCAGGTATGCCAACTATCTTCTGGTAGGGGATTTTGACTTTTAATTTCATCCTGATGCTTCAGATACCAATTTATTTTATCGCTATCAGTCCATGGCAGATGATCAACGACCAGAAAGACTGAATTGCCAGCATCAGAGTATGTATACAAAATCTGTACAGGACGCAATGTCCATAAATTATAGATGCAGCATAGAAGAAATAAATATAATATAATTTTCTGGAGTTTTCTTTTCATAGATAATTTTCGATTCTTTCGATAGTGTTAAAATTGGTGAAGAAAGGTTTGAAAGCAAAGTCTTTATGCCGTTGTAAAAAGAACCATATGCGAAAAAATCTATACTTGTTGTAAATCTTGTTTTTTATATCAGTCAAAGTGGTCTTGTGCTATGAAATGAATGGTAGCGCTCCAGCCCATAGGATATTTTTGAAAATTTAAAAGAGATATTTTTTGAGCTGAGATATCATGAATGCTGATTCCCAGGCCATTAAAATTATCTTTAAAATCATTGAATTTATTTAGTCTTGATGAAAGTAATTCGGTCTTAATCTTTTGTAGGAGAAGAGGCCGGTATCCTATCGTAGGTGTTGAAGAAATATCATTTTCGATACATTCTTTGATTACACGTATTGGGCTATTATAATCATATTTGTTTATTCGTTCATGAAAAGATAAGTTCAATTCCTGGCTATGGAAACTGTTGCCATTTCCATATCTAAAATGATCAATCAGATCCTGGATGAGTGTTTTGTATTGTCCAAAAAAGGAAAACATTTTTGCCAGATCTTTCATTTCTGCAAATAAAATATCAATACATTCACTTTGTGATATTTTTGTTCCAGAAGTTGGAACACTAAAAGCACCATAAGTAGAATTCGGCCCAGGAAAATGGTATTTAATGAGGCGGTAAGGATCAACTTTTGCAGAGATGTCGCTTAAGCCGAGTGAGAGAAAATCTTGTTCTTCCATATCCCCATACTGCATATCATCAGCAGAAAAATCATCGAATAAAGTAATAGTTTCGAAAAGTGTACAGGGCATATTAATTGATGAGCCTAATATGTTGTTCATTTATATTCTCCTTTCTTATAATTAAGGGCAATGTTAATTTGATAAGAAATAATAGGGTAAAAAAATTTTAAAAAAGAAATGCACTTCACATTTTTCATTACATTCTGAAGAGAACTTGGTTAATGATTGGTCTTGCTCATCGCTAATAACATAATGCTGAATTTACCAAAAATGAAATTTATTAAAGCAAATGAAAATATACAACGACGTCTGGAAATTCTGCCTTTCCTTATGTGAGTCTCCTGTCAGCATGGCAATATGCCCACTCTCATGCAAGAGTCGGCATATTTTTTCAGAATATATTTATTTTTTATTTGGACGTTCTATGCTGCGTATAAATCGCATCCATCACAAAAATTGCCAGCGCCACCCAAATAAAGGCGAAAGTTACCATCTTATCGGCACCCGGTTTTTCACCGTAAAACGTCACAGCCAGCAGGAACATCAGCGTCGGACCAATGTACTGGAAAAAGCCTAACGTTGAGAGACGCAGGCGTGTCGCCGCTGCAGTAAAACACAACAGTGGCACGGTGGTGACAATACCGGCGGCGATCAGCAGTAAATTCAGCGACATCGGGTTTTGCCCCATATGACTGGTTGAGCTGTCGGCAATAGCAAACAGGTAAATCGCCGCCACGGGCAGCAACCACATAGTTTCGATTAACATGCCGGTTTGCGCTTCAACAGCAATCTTCTTGCGCACCAGGCCGTAGAAAGCAAAACTAAACGCCAGCCCCAGCGCGATGATCGGCAGTGAACCAAAAGTCCACAACTGAACCAGCACTCCACATATCGCCAGAATCACCGCCAGCCATTGCATCCGGCGGAATCGCTCGCCGAGGAAAATCATCCCCAGCACAATGTTCACCAGCGGGTTAATAAAGTAACCAAGGCTCGCTTCCAGCATATGGTGATTGTTCACCGCCCAGATAAACAGTAGCCAGTTGCCGCCAATCAGCACGGCAGAGACTGCCAGCATAAAAATTTTCTGTGGCGTCTGAATCAGCGTTTTTAAATAGGACCACTGGCGGCAAATGCTCATCAGCACCACCATAAAGAAAAACGACCAGATCACGCGATGCGTCAGGATCTCATCGGCGGGCACGTAGTAAATCAGTTTGAAGTACGCTGGCGCAATACCCCAAATAAAATAAGCGGCAAGAGCGAGTAATACGCCCTGCCGCGTTTGTTTTGCATCCATCGGGAATACTCATTTTTAATTGGTAACAGCAGTTTACCTGCTTTTATGTCTTCAACCTACCATATAGGTGGCGGTGGCACTGGCAATATAAAGCTGTTCTTCATTGTGTAATTCAACGCGGGCGACGGCGACTTTATTGCCTGCACGTAACAGGCTACTGGTAGCAGTAAAACGCTCGCCTCTGCCTGGGCGCAGATAATCGACGCGAAGATCAATGGTCCCCATCCGCGATAGCCGCTGGCGTAGTTCATCTTCACTGATGGTTTCGTGGCGGGTTAAGGTACTCCCCACGCACACCAGCCCTGCGGCGACATCCAGCGCCGACGCAATGACCCCGCCGTGTAAAATGCTTTGCGCCCAGTTGCCCACCATCATCGGCTTATTTTTAAAGGCCAGCTGTGCGAACTCTTTTTCGTAACGCTCCAGTTCCATCCCCAATGCGCGGTTAAATGGCATGTGATAAACAAACATCTCACCCACTAATTTGAGGGCTTGTTCAGCGGTCAGTACGGCAGACATAACATCCTTACACTTCATTAGTTAATGAAATGTTGATTTTATGCTTATTTATTGTTGGTTTCTACTTTAGGAAGGGATAACTAACGGCTATGGAGTTAAGTATGTAAAATAGCCCGCAGAAAAATATTCACCTTATCAATAATTCGTTACGGAGAACACGAGCGATGCGGACTCTGCAGGGCTGGTTGTTGCCGGTGTTTATGTTGCCTATGGCAGTATATGCACAAGAGGCAACGGTGAAAGAGGTGCATGACGCGCCAGCGGTGCGTGGCAGTATTATCGCCAATATGCTGCAGGAGCATGACAATCCGTTCACCCTTTATCCTTATGACACCAACTACATCATCTACACCCAAACCAGCGATCTGAATAAAGAAGCGATTGCCAGTTACGACTGGGCGGAAAACGCGCGTAAGGATGAAGTAAAGTTCCAGTTGAGCCTGGCGTTTCCGCTGTGGCGTGGGATTTTGGGGCCAAACTCTGTACTGGGCGCCTCCTACACACAGAAATCCTGGTGGCAGCTTTCTAATAGCGATGAGTCATCACCGTTTCGTGAAACTAACTACGAACCGCAATTGTTCCTCGGTTTTGCCACGGATTACAACTTTGCTGGCTGGACGCTGCGCGATGTGGAAATGGGCTACAACCACGACTCAAACGGGCGTTCAGACCCGACTTCCCGCAGCTGGAACCGCCTTTATACCCGCCTGATGGCAGAAAACGGTAACTGGCTGGTAGAGGTGAAGCCGTGGTATGTGGTGGGGAATACGGACGATAACCCGGACATCACCAAATATATGGGTTACTACCAGCTTAAAATCGGCTATCACCTCGGTGATGCGGTACTGAGCGCGAAAGGGCAGTACAACTGGAACACCGGTTACGGCGGCGCGGAGTTAGGCTTAAGCTACCCGATCACCAAACATGTGCGCCTTTATACTCAGGTTTACAGTGGTTACGGCGAATCGCTCATCGACTATAACTTCAACCAGACCCGCGTTGGTGTGGGAGTTATGCTAAACGACCTGTTTTGATGAATGGTTGGCAAATCTGGAATCCAGCATCCAGGATTACCCTCTCAGAGACTAAAAGCATTGCAGTTTCTCGCGCAGGCGCTGAAAATAGCGCCTGTTTTTATTTCAGGCAATCGGGGTGAATGTGGCGCAGGCGGAAGTGTTGAATCTGGAGTCCGGAGCTAAACAGGTTTTACAAGAAACCTTTGGCTACCAACAGTTTCGCCCCGGCCAGGAAGAGATTATCGACACCGTACTTTCCGGTCGCGATTGCCTGGTCGTCATGCCCACTGGTGGCGGAAAATCCCTTTGCTATCAAATCCCTGCCTTATTGCTAAACGGCCTTACCGTGGTTGTCTCACCGCTGATTTCGTTGATGAAAGATCAGGTAGATCAACTGCAAGCCAACGGCGTGGCGGCGGCGTGCCTTAACTCGACGCAAACCCGCGAGCAGCAGCTTGAAGTGATGACAGGCTGTCGCACCGGGCAAATCAGCCTGCTTTATATCGCGCCGGAACGCCTGATGCTGGATAACTTTCTTGAGCATCTGGCGCACTGGAATCCGGTGTTATTAGCCGTTGATGAAGCGCACTGTATCTCCCAATGGGGTCACGATTTCCGCCCGGAATACGCTGCCCTCGGTCAGCTGCGTCAGCGTTTTCCGACGCTCCCGTTTATGGCGCTGACTGCCACAGCCGATGACACCACGCGCCAGGATATCGTGCGCCTGCTGGGGCTGAACGATCCGCTGATTCAAATCAGCAGTTTTGACCGTCCGAATATTCGCTACATGCTGATGGAGAAATTCAAACCGCTCGATCAGTTGATGCGTTATGTACAGGAACAACGCGGTAAGTCGGGGATTATTTACTGTAATAGTCGTGCGAAAGTAGAAGACACCGCTGCGCGCCTGCAAAGCAAGGGAATTAGCGCGGCGGCCTATCATGCCGGGCTGGAAAATAATGTTCGCGCTGATGTGCAGGAAAAATTCCAGCGCGATGACCTGCAAATTGTGGTGGCGACGGTGGCGTTCGGCATGGGCATCAACAAGCCTAACGTTCGCTTCGTGGTGCATTTTGATATTCCGCGCAATATCGAATCCTATTATCAGGAAACTGGACGCGCCGGGCGTGATGGCCTGCCCGCGGAAGCGATGCTGTTTTACGATCCGGCTGATATGGCGTGGCTGCGCCGTTGTCTAGAAGAGAAGCCGCAGGGGCAGTTGCAGGATATCGAACGTCATAAACTCAATGCGATGGGCGCGTTTGCTGAAGCGCAAACTTGCCGTCGTTTGGTATTGCTGAACTATTTTGGCGAAGGGCGTCAGGAGCCGTGCGGGAACTGCGATATCTGCCTCGATCCGCCAAAACAGTACGATGGTTCAACCGATGCGCAGATTGCCCTTTCCACCATTGGTCGTGTGAATCAGCGGTTTGGGATGGGTTATGTGGTGGAAGTGATTCGCGGTGCTAATAACCAGCGTATCCGCGACTATGGTCATGACAAACTGAAAGTCTATGGCATGGGCCGTGATAAAAGCCATGAACATTGGGTGAGCGTGATCCGCCAGCTGATTCACCTCGGCCTGGTGACGCAAAATATTGCCCAGCATTCTGCCCTACAACTGACAGAGGCTGCGCGTCCGGTGCTGCGCGGCGAATCCTCTTTGCAACTTGCCGTGCCGCGTATCGTGGCGCTCAAACCGAAAGCGATGCAGAAATCGTTCGGCGGCAACTATGATCGCAAACTGTTCGCCAAATTACGCAAACTGCGTAAATCGATTGCCGATGAAAGCAATGTCCCGCCGTACGTGGTGTTTAACGACGCAACCTTGATTGAGATGGCGGAGCAGATGCCGATCACCGCCAGCGAAATGCTCAGCGTTAACGGCGTTGGTATGCGCAAGCTGGAACGCTTTGGCAAACCGTTTATGGCGCTGATTCGTGCGCATGTCGATGGTGACGACGAAGAGTAGTCAGCAGCATAAAAAAGTGCCAGGATGAAGACTCCGTAAACGTTTCCCCCGCGAGTCTAATGTATGTTGATGTTATTCCTCACCGTCGCCATGGTGCACATTGTGGCGCTTATGAGCCCCGGTCCCGATTTCTTTTTTGTCTCTCAGACCGCTGTTAGTCGTTCCCGTAAAGAAGCGATGATGGGCGTGCTGGGCATTACCTGCGGCGTAATGGTTTGGGCTGGGATTGCGTTGCTTGGCCTACATTTGATTATCGAAAAAATGGCCTGGCTGCATACGCTGATTATGGTGGGCGGTGGCCTGTATCTCTGCTGGATGGGTTACCAGATGCTACGTGGTGCACTGAAAAAAGAGGTTGTTTCTGCCCCTGCGCCACAAGTCGAACTGGCGAAAAGCGGGCGCAGTTTTCTTAAGGGCTTACTGACCAATCTCGCGAACCCTAAAGCGATTATCTACTTTGGTTCGGTGTTCTCGCTGTTTGTCGGTGATAATGTCGGCACCACCGAACGCTGGGGCATTTTCGCGTTGATTATTGTCGAAACACTGGCGTGGTTTACCGTCGTTGCCAGCCTGTTTGCTCTGCCGCAAATGCGCCGTGGTTATCAACGTCTGGCGAAGTGGATTGATGGTTTTGCCGGGGCGTTATTTGCCGGATTTGGCATTCATTTGATTATTTCGCGTTAATGCCAGACGCGTCATCAGAGTAAGTCGGATAAGGCGTTTACGCCGCATCCGACATTATTTTCACGCATGCCTCGCCGATGCTAACAGCGCTCCCACCAGCATAAATAACGAGCCGAAAATCTTATTCAGCGCCTTCATCTGCTTTGGTCCTTTAATCCATAGAGCAATCCGTTGAGCAAGGGTGGCGTAACCGATCATCACAATAATATCGACCACAATAGTGGTGACGCCGAGCACGATATACTGCATCAGCTGCGGCTGTTGCGGCATGATGAATTGCGGAAATAGCGCCGCCAGAAACACAATACTTTTGGGATTGGTGAGATTGACAAAAACTGCGCGCTGGAACAAATGTCGACGCGATTGAGTGGAGGCCAGCGATTTAAGATCAATTGCGCCAGCGGCGCGCCATTGCTGTATTCCCAGCCAAATCAAGTAAGCTGCGCCTGCCCACTTCAACACTTCAAATGCAATCACTGAGCGGGAAAATAGCGTCCCCAACCCCACGCCAACCAGCACAATATGAATCGCCAGTCCGGTCTGAAGCCCAGCAATAGACGCCACCGCGCCGCGATAACCGTGGTTGAGCGAGGTGGTCATGGTGTTGATTGCGCCAGAGCCTGGCGACAGGTTTAAAATGATCGATGTCAGCAGGTAGGCAAACCACCATTCTAAGGTCATGATGAACTCCCGGTGTGTCTATTTTTGTGCCACAATACGCTACTGTCGCAGCGTTGTGTCAGGCACGCTTAAAAAAACGATTTTACGTGGTTTAAGAGGCAGATTACCCGATGTTTCAGCAGCAAAAAGACTGGGAAACAAGAGAAAACGCGTTTGCTGCTTTTACCATGGGACCGCTGACTGATTTCTGGCGTCAGCGTGATGAAGCAGAGTTTACTGGTGTGGATGACATTCCGGTGCGCTTTGTCCGTTTTCGCGCACAGCACCATGACCGGGTGGTAGTCATCTGTCCGGGGCGTATTGAGAGCTACGTAAAATATGCGGAACTGGCCTACGACCTGTTCCATTTGGGGTTTGATGTTTTAATCATCGACCATCGCGGGCAGGGACGTTCCGGTCGCCTGTTAGGCGATCCACATCTCGGGCATGTTAATCGCTTTAATGATTATGTTGATGATCTGGCGGCATTCTGGCAACAGGAGGTTCAGCCCGGTCCGTGGCGTAAACGCTATATACTGGCACATTCGATGGGCGGTGCGATCTCCACATTATTTCTGCAACGCCATCCAGGTGTATGTGACGCCATTGCGCTAACTGCGCCAATGTTTGGGATCGTGATTCGTATGCCGTCATTTATGGCACGGCAGATCCTCAATTGGGCCGAAGCGCATCCACGTTTCCGTGATGGCTATGCAATAGGCACCGGGCGCTGGCGCGCGTTGCCGTTTGCTATCAACGTACTGACCCACAGCAGACAGCGATATCGACGTAACTTACGTTTCTATGCTGATGACCCAACAATTCGCGTCGGTGGGCCGACCTACCATTGGGTACGCGAAAGTATTCTGGCTGGCGAACAGGTGTTAGCCGGTGCGGGTGATGACGCCACGCCAACGCTTCTCTTACAAGCTGAAGAGGAACGCGTGGTGGATAACCGCATGCACGACCGTTTTTGTGAACTACGCACCGCTGCGGGCCATCCTGTCGAAGGAGGACGGCCGTTGGTAATTAAAGGTGCGTACCATGAGATCCTTTTTGAAAAGGACGCAATGCGCTCAGTCGCGCTCCACGCTATCGTTGATTTTTTCAACAGGCATAACTCACCCAGCGGAAACCGCTCTACAGAGGTTTAAATTTCTTATGTACCAGGTTGTTGCGTCTGATTTAGATGGCACGTTACTTTCTCCCGACCATACGTTATCCCCTTACGCCAAAGAAACTCTGAAGCTGCTCACCGCGCGCGGCATCAACTTTGTGTTTGCGACCGGTCGTCACCACGTTGATGTGGGGCAAATTCGCGATAATCTGGAGATTAAGTCTTACATGATTACCTCCAATGGCGCGCGCGTTCACGATCTGGATGGCAACCTGATTTTTGCTCATAACCTGGATCGCGACATTGCCAGTGACCTGTTTGGCGTGGTCAACGACAACCCGGAGATCATTACTAACGTTTATCGCGATGATGAATGGTTTATGAATCGCCATCGCCCGGAAGAGATGCGCTTTTTCAAAGAAGCGGTGTTCAATTATGCGCTGTATGAGCCGGGATTGCTGGAGCCGGAAGGCGTCAGCAAAGTGTTCTTCACCTGCGATTCCCATGAAAAACTTCTGCCACTGGAGCAGGCGATTAACGCTCGCTGGGGCGATCGCGTCAATGTCAGTTTCTCTACCTTAACCTGCCTGGAAGTGATGGCGGGCGGCGTTTCAAAAGGCCATGCGCTGGAAGCGGTGGCGAAGAAACTGGGCTACAGCCTGCAAGATTGTATTGCCTTTGGCGATGGAATGAACGATGCCGAAATGCTGTCGATGGCGGGGAAAGGCTGCATTATGGGCAGCGCGCATCAACGGCTGAAAGATCTGCATCCAGAGCTGGAAGTGATTGGTACTAACGCCGAAGACGCAGTGCCGCATTATCTGCGTAAACTCTATTTGTCGTAATCGTTCTTTATTTGGTCAGTTGTCAACCTGATACTTCGCTACAATGGATACTCGTTAATCAAAGAGTTTTCCATTGTGGCGCTACTTATCATCACCACGATTCTGTGGGCCTTCTCCTTTAGCTTTTATGGCGAGTACCTTGCGGGGCACGTCGATAGCTATTTTGCGGTGCTGGTGCGCGTTGGCCTGGCGGCACTCGTTTTTCTGCCGTTTCTGCGCACCCGTGGCAATAGCCTGAAAACGGTTGGCCTGTATATGCTGGTGGGCGCGATGCAGCTCGGTGTGATGTATATGCTGAGTTTCCGCGCCTATCTCTACCTGACGGTCTCCGAACTGTTGCTGTTCACCGTACTGACGCCGCTCTACATCACGCTGATTTATGACATCATGAGTAAGCGCCGTCTGCGCTGGGGCTATGCTTTTAGCGCCTTGTTGGCGGTGATTGGTGCCGGGATTATTCGCTATGATCAGGTCACCGACCATTTCTGGACTGGCTTGTTGCTGGTGCAGCTCTCCAATATCACTTTTGCCATCGGCATGGTGGGTTACAAACGTCTGATGGAAACTCGCCCGATGCCGCAGCATAACGCCTTTGCGTGGTTCTATCTTGGCGCGTTCCTGGTGGCAGTGATTGCATGGTTCTTGCTGGGAAATGCGCAGAAAATGCCGCAAACCACGCTGCAATGGGGCATTCTGGTGTTTCTTGGCGTGGTGGCTTCCGGTATTGGCTACTTTATGTGGAACTACGGCGCGACGCAGGTGGACGCCGGAACGCTGGGCATTATGAATAATATGCACGTTCCGGCAGGGCTGTTGGTTAACCTGGCTATCTGGCACCAACAGCCGCACTGGCCCACGTTTATTACAAGC
>OGPH01002104.1_pt1 | contig 12303 bp, 7 predicted proteins | sample 1552891 | NCBI WGS metagenome assembly OGPH01 (sample SAMEA2580272, study PRJEB22360) | human gut metagenome | biome: human gut; feature: human-associated habitat; material: faeces | place: Denmark | collected 2008/2010 | reverse complement strand
CGACTATTGCCTACCCGATGTTTGCTTACCGCCCGAAGAAGAACGCCCCATCGGCATTTACGGGCAGCGGCGGCGCACCTTTCTGAGGGAGCACCACCGTGTGTTGTATTATAACCTGCTGACCGCCGGGACGCTGGACGGGCACCTCGCAGACATCGAGGAGCAGGCGCAGGAACTCTTTCTTTGGCTGGTAAAACAATACGCAGACACCGAGGGCGTGACGGAGGCCGTGAAAGCCGATGACCCGATGGCGTGGGTGCGGAAGATGAACGGCATCCGACATCGGGCAAACGAGGCCGTGATGCAGGAAATTGTATATGGGTAACGAGCAAGCGGGGGCCGATGACCTCCGCTTGTTTTGTGTGCAGAAAAGAACAATGCTGATTTGAAAATAACATTGTTCCGAACTTTGTTGACATTGTTCTTTTATTCGGGTATAATGTACTTGTGATTTTATGCGTGGAGGTATCCCCTATGGCTGAAATGATCTCGGTAAGAGAGGCAGCAGTGCGCTGGAATATAACGGAGCGGAGAGTTGCGACGCTCTGCAAGAATGGGAGAATCGCCGGTGCGAAAAAGCAGGGCAATCGTTGGCTGATCCCCGCTGATACGCAGAAGCCGGCGGATCAGCGGCTCAAGACGGGCGCTTTCCGCAAGACGGAGCGCGCGCCGAAGCTGCCCCTACCCATCGGCGTGTCCAACTACTGCCTTGCCTCGTCGGAATACTATTATATCGACAAGACGATGATGATCAAGGACTTTATCGACGAGCGTCCGATGGTGACGCTGTTCACCCGCCCCCGGCGCTTCGGCAAGACGCTGAATATGGATATGCTGCGCACTTACTTTGAAAAGAGTGACAAGGATATCTCCGTCTACTTCCGGGATAAGAAGATCTGGGCCTGCGGCCAGAAATACCGGGATTATCTGGGCAAGTACCCTGTGATCTTCCTGACCTTCAAGGATGTGAAGTTCGACACTTGGGAGGAGACCTTTGCGGCCATTCGGGATATTTTCGCAAAGGAGACCCGACGGCACAAAGAGCTGCTGACCAGTGAAAAGTGCGACGAGTACAGCAAAAAGACCTATGAAAAGCTGGCAGACGGCAAGGTCAGCGAGGTAGAGCTGGCTTCGGCACTGCTGGACCTGTCCGCTATGCTGCATAAGCACTATGCCGTTGCGCCCATTATCATCATCGATGAGTACGATACCCCCATCCAGCAGGGCTATCAGAAGGACTATTACGACAAGGTCATCCGGTTTATGCGAAACCTGTTTTCCGGCGGGTTCAAGGATAATCAGCACCTGTCCTTCGGCTTCCTTACCGGCATTCTGCGGGTGGCCAAGGAGAGCATCTTCAGCGGGATGAATAACCTGTCCATCAACTCCGTGCTGGACAACAAATACAGCGCCTACTTCGGCTTCACCGCCGACGAGGTGATGGAGATGGCGGAATATTACGGTGCTGCCGATAAGTTCGATGAAATTTGCCAATGGTACGACGGCTACCGCTTCGGCAAGACGGAAATTTTCAACCCGTGGTCGGTGGTCAACTACTTCAGCAACGAGTGCGAGCCGAGGCCCTTCTGGGTCTCCACCGGCAGCAACGATATTATCGGGGAAGTGCTTGCCCAGGCGGACGAGGAGATTTATAACCGTCTGACCTCCCTGGTCAACGGCGAGACCTTCACAACCTTCATCGACACCGGCGTGATTTATCCGCAGATCAAAAGCAATCCCTCCACCATTTACAGCTTCCTGCTGGTGACCGGCTATCTGAAGGCACTGAAAACCACGCCCTCCTTCAGCGGTGATTTTATGTGCGAGGTCTCCCTGCCCAACCGGGAGATTTCTCTGGTGTATAACAAGGAGATCTTGCAGCGGCTGGAGAATCTGATCCCGCCGTCCACGGCGATTTCCGTTCAGGAAGCCATCTTCTCCGGCGATAACGCACGACTGAAAGCGCAGATACAGACGCTGCTGACCCAGTCGGTCAGCTCCTTCGATACCGCCGGGGAGAACTTCTACCACGGCTTTATGCTGGGGCTGTGCGCCCTGCTGGGCGGCGCTTTCGTGACCTCCAACCGGGAATCCGGCGACGGGCGCTATGACATTCAGCTGAAGCCCACGCAAAAGGTTCTTCCGGGTATCCTGATCGAGCTGAAAGCGGAGAAAAATTGCAGCGATGAGCAGCTGAAAAAGCTGTCCGAGACGGCCTTGCAGCAGATCAACGATAAGAAATACGAAACCGAGCTGACGACCGCCGGGGTCAGGACGATTTATAAATACGGCGTGGCCTTCAGCGGTAAAAAGGTCGAAGTGGCGGTTGGATGAGGAGAGAAAGCAATGGTTAACGAGAAAAGCAGCACAGTGGGCGTAAATATACAGGAAAAGGCAACTGTGATTTGGAACATTGCAAACGCATTGTTCGGATACTTCAAGCCCCACGAATATGGCCTTGTGATCCTGCCGATGACGGTGGTCAAGCGGTTTCACGACTGCCTGCTGCCCACCCACGATGCGGTGATCGAGCAATATGAAAAGGTTAAGAAGCTGGCGGTTATCGACGGCTTTCTGACCCGTGCTTCCGGCTATCAGTTCTATAACACCAGCCGGTTTACTTTTGAGAGCCTGCTGGCCGACCCGGACAATATTGAAGCGAATTTCCGGGACTATCTGGCCGGGTTCTCCGGCAATGTGCAGGATGTGCTGGCCAAGTTCGATTTTGACAACATCATTCGCCGTATGGTGGAGTGCAACAGCCTGTATCTGGTCATCAAGGAGTTCAGCTCCCCCAAGGGCTACCTCGGTCCGGATAAAATCAGCGCCGTGGACTGCGGCTATATCTTTGAGGATCTCGTCAAGCGTTTCTCCGAGTCCTTCGGCGAGGAGGCCGGAGCGCACTTCACCAGCCGGGACATCATCTATCTGATGACCGACCTGCTGCTGTGCGATGCCAAGCTGGATGACGGCAATGTGACCGTGTACGACATGACGATGGGCACATCGCAGATGCTTTCCTGTATGGAGGAGCGCATCCACGAGCTGAACAGCGATGTGGAGGTGACCTGCTTCGGGCAGGAGTTTAACCCCTCCACCTTCGCCATTGCAAAGGCGGATATGATGATCCGGGGCGGCGATCCCAATAATATGCGGTTCGGTGATACGCTCTCCGACGATCAGTTTCCGGGCTTCACCTTCCAGTACTGCATTTCCAATCCACCCTTCGGCATCGACTGGAAGCGGGAACAGAAGGCGGTGGAGGCCGAAGCCGCCAAGGGCGAGCTGGGGCGCTTTGCACCCGGTCTGCCGAAAATCAGCGACGGCCAGCAGCTTTTTGTGCTCAACGGCCTGTCTAAGCTGGCGCCGGGCGGCAAAATTGCGATCATTCAGAACGGCTCGCCGCTGTTTGCCGGTGATGCCGGGAGCGGCCCCAGCAACATCCGCCAGTATATCTTGGAAAACGATTGGCTGGACGCCATTGTTCAGCTTTCCACCGACCAGTTTATGAACACCGGCATCTCCACCTATATCTGGGTGCTGTGCAAGGACAAGCCCGTCTACCGCTGCGGCAAGGTGCAGCTCATTGACGCATCCCACTGCTATGAACAGCGCCGCAAAGCCATCGGCACCAAGCGCAACGACATCAGCGACCATTGCCGGGAGCTGATCGTGCAGGCCTACGGCGAATACCGGAACAATGCCGTGTATGGGGACAAGTTCGGCGTGTATTGCGAGAGCAAGATTTTCGGCAGTGAGGAGTTCGGCTACAACAAAATTGTAGTGGAGCGTCCGCAGCGGGATGAAAACGGCGAGATCGTGATGAAGCGGGGTAAGCCGGTGGCGGACACCGCCCTGCGGGATACCGAAAATGTGCCGCTGGTGCAGGACATTGACGCTTATTTTGCGCGGGAAGTCCTGCCCTACGCCCCGGATGCGTGGATCGACAAGAGCAAGACCAAGGTGGGCTATGAAATTCCGATGACCCGCTATTTCTATGAGTATCAGCCGCCGGAGCCGGTGGACGACATTGTGGAGCGGATTCAAAAGTTGGAGCGTGAGATTGCCGACAGCCTGAACACGCTGTTCCATAAGGAGGGCTGACGGCAAATGCGTGAAATGAAAGATAGCGGGATTGAGTGGGTTGGGGCTATACCGCAGGATTGGCAGCTTTCGAAAATTGGAAGCCTATATACGCAGCGAAATGAAAAGGTTTCCGACAAAAATTATCAGCCGTTATCGGTGACAATGCAAGGCATTCTGCCGCAGCTTGCTACCGCTGCAAAGACGGATGACGGAGACAACAGAAAACTGGTGCGGGTTGGAGACTTTGCAATCAACAGCCGCTCTGACCGTCGTGGTTCTTGTGGTATTTCTCCGTTAGATGGGTCTGTTTCCCTAATCAATATCATTTTGACACCGAGGACGGCTATGCATCCCGGCTATTACAACTGGCTTTTTCATACCACATTGTTTGCGGATGAGTTTTATAAGTGGGGACACGGAATTGTAGCCGATCTTTGGACAACCCACTGGCAGGAAATGAAATCTATTACTGTTCCTGTCCCGGAATATGCCGAGCAGGAGCGCATTGCGGCGTTTTTGGATGCAGAGTGCGCCGAGATCGACACTGTATTGGAAAAGACCCGTGCATCCATTGAAGAATACAAAAAGCTGAAACAGGCGGTCATTACGCAGGTAGTCACCAAGGGCATCCGTGGTGACAGGCCGATGAAGAACAGCGGCATTGAATGGATTGGAGACATTCCGGCGGAGTGGAAAGTGGCATCCATTGGAAGATTTTGCTTTGTCACAAAATTAGCCGGATTTGAATTTACGAACGATATGATGAGTAACATTCAGGATAGCGGAGATATCCCTATTGTTCGGGCCCAAAACATTAAAATGGGAAAATTTATAAATAATATATCCGAATTTATTCCTTATCGCATTTCTCAAAAACTTGAAAGGTGCGCTTTGAATCGAAAGTGTCTAATCATAACATTTATTGGAGCTGGCATCGGTGAAGTGGCGATTTTTAACGAGCCTAAACGGTACCATCTTGCCCCTAATGTCGCAAAAATCGTTATCAATGTTGGGATGGAGCATTTTGTGACAGAAGAATACCTGCTGTATTTTCTAATGTCATTTGCGGGTCAAGAAGAAATAAATAAGATTAAGAAGGCGACAGCGCAGCCTAGTCTTTCAATGGGAACTATTCGGTCTATCAAAATGGTTTTGCCAGATAGTATTGAGGAACAATCAGAAATAGTTAGTTATCTTGATATGAGGTGTGCTAGTATTGATGCACTAATAGCGAAGAAACAGCAATACCTCATCGAAATCGAAAACTACAAGAAATCTCTGATTTATGAGTATGTGACGGGTAAGAAGGAGGTCGTATAAATGAACCAGTTCTACAACATTTGGAACTATGACTATATTCAGCAGCAGGCGCAAATGCAGCACCATTTTTCGCAGGTCAAGCAGGTACAGGACACAGCGAAGGCACTGTCTGATTTTCTGGACGGCTGCGACAAAATCGAGCCTGCTTATCAGCAGCAGGCAATGGCAGAGTTTTGTGCAGTTATCGCTGCGTATTTTAATAAGCACAACAGAGGATAACTTTACATAAGGGGAACGAATTATGATCACCACCGAAAAGCGTTTTGAAGCGGATATAGAATCCTTCTTTCTCTCCCCGGCGGGCGGATATACCAAGGGTGCAGACACCTATGACGCCAAACAGGGGCTCTATGTGAATACCCTGATCGACTTTGTCCAGCGCACCCAGCCCAAGGAGTGGGCGCGATTTGAAAATGCCAATCAGGTGGACCCGGTGCGGAAGTTCTGCACGGCGTTCAACACGGCTTGCGAGACGGAGGGACTGCTCTCTGTCCTGCGCCACGGCTTCAAGCACCGTGGACTGCGTTTTCGGGTGTGCTATTTTAAGCCGGAGTCTGCCCTGAATCAGGCGGCGGCTGCCCAGTGGGCGGCAAACACCATCGAGTGCTATCGCCAGTGGTACTTCTCTGCCGACACGAAAAAGAGCGTGGATATGGTGCTGGTGCTCAATGGCATCCCGGTATTCGCCTTTGAACTGAAAAACCAGTACACCGGACAAACGGTGGATGACGCCAAGCGGCAGTGGATGTATGACCGCGACCCGCGGGAGCTTTGCTTCCAGTTCAACAAGCGCATTCTGGCCTATTTCTGCGTGGATCACACCGAGGTGTGGATGACCACAAAGCTCGCCGGAAAGAACACCTATTTCCTGCCCTTTAACCAGGGCTCCAACGGAGCCGGAAACGACGGTGGCAAGGGCAATCCGGCAAACCCAAACGGCTACCCGACGGCGTATCTGTGGGAGAATGTCTTTCAAAAGGACAGTATGATGGACATTGTCCAGAAGTTTATGAACCTGAAGGACGGTAAAACGCTGATTTTTCCGCGCTATCATCAGCTGGATGTGGTGCGCAAGCTGCTGGCCGATGTCAGGCAGAACGGAGCGGGGCATAATTACCTGATCCAGCACAGCGCCGGAAGCGGCAAGTCCAACTCCATTGCGTGGACGGCTTACCGGTTGGCCTCGCTGTTCAATGAGGAGAACAAGCCGGTGTTCTCCAGCGTGGTTGTCGTTACTGACCGCACCGTGCTGGATGCGCAGCTGCAGGAGACCATTTCCGGCTTTGACCACACCCTCGGCGCCATTGAGACCATCGGGGAAGATAAGGCCTCCAAGGACCTGCGGGATGCCATCAACGGCGGCGTGCGCATTATCGTCACCACCTTGCAAAAGTTCCCGGTCATCTATCAGGAAGTGGATAAAGTGGCGGGACGGAACTTTGCGATTATCGTGGACGAGGCCCATTCTTCCCAAACCGGCAGCTCGGCTCTGAAACTGAAAGCCGCCCTCGCAGATACGGAGGATGCTCTGCGGGAATACGCCGAGATCGAGGGCAAGGCCGAAGAAGAGCTGGATCCGGACGACCGCCTAATGCGGGAAATGACCGTTCAGGGGCGGCATAAGAACCTGTCCTTCTTTGCCTTTACCGCAACGCCCAAGGACAAGACGCTGGAATTGTTCGGCACGGAATATGAGGACGGCAGCTTTCATCCGTTCCACATTTACAGTATGCGGCAGGCCATTGAGGAAGGCTTTATCCTGGATGTGCTCCAGAACTATATGACCTATGACACCTGCTTCAAAATCGTCAAAACCTCCGAAGATAATCCGGATGTGCCCGCCAGCCGTGCAGCTAAGGTGATCCGCAAATATCAGGAGCTGCATCCGTATAACATCTCCCAAAAGGCGCAGATCATCGTGGAGACCTTCCGGGAAACCACCCGAAACAAGATCGGCGGCAAGGGCAAAATGATGGTCATTACCTCCTCCCGCCTTGCGGCAGTGCGCTACTACCACGAGGTCAAACGCTACATAGAGGAGCAGAAGTACAACGATGTGCAGGTGCTGGTGGCCTTTTCGGGTGCTGTACAGGATGGTGATACAGAATACACCGAGCCGAAACTGAATGTTCGTGCGGATGGGACGCACATCGCCGAAACGCAGACCAAGGCGGAATTCCACGACCATTTCAATGTGCTGATCGTTGCCGAGAAGTACCAGACCGGCTTTGACGAGCCGCTGCTGCACACGATGATCGTGGACAAGAAGCTGAAGGGTGTCAAGGCGGTGCAGACGCTGTCCAGATTGAATCGCACCTGCACCGGCAAGGTGGACACTTTCGTTCTCGATTTTGCCAACAAGAAAGAAGACATTTTGGAGGCGTTTCAGCCGTTCTATCAAGAAACCTCGCTTTCGCAGGAGGTCAACGCCGACCTGATCTATCAGACGCAGAAGGAGCTGCGGGAATTTGCGGTCTATAACGATGCAGATATTGAGGCTTTTGCCAAGGAGTATTTCAGCACAGGCCGGCAGGATGCTCGGGCGATGGGGCGAATGACCAGTGTGTTGAAGCCGGTGGCAGACCGTTATAATCAAAAAACGCCCAACGAGCGGTATCAGTTCCGCCGTCAGGTGCGCAATCTCATTAAGTGGTACGGCTATATTTCGCAGATCCTGCGGATGTTCGATAAGGAGCTGCATAAGGAATATGCGTTCTGTTGTTATCTGATCAATTTGCTGCCTGCGGAAACCACGGATATGGTGGACCTTGAGGGTAAGTTGAAGCTGGAATACTACAAGCTGCAAAAGACCTTCGCCGGAAGCATTGAGCTGGAACAGGTGAAGGGTGTGTACGAACCGGCCAAGCAAAAGGGTGCAATGGGACTGGACACAAAGTCGCCGCTGGATGAGATCATCGCCAAGATCAACGAAAAGTACAAGGGTGAATTCACCGAGGGAGACAAAGTGCTGCTGACAGCTCTGCGCAGCCGTCTGATGGCCGACAAGAAGCTGACCAAGATGGCGCAGACCTCAGATCCGCAGATTTTTGTGGAAAGCATTTTCCCTAAGGCCTTCGGAGCAGCGGCTCAGGACAGCTATCTGGAATCGCAGGATACCTACACCTCGCTTTTTGAGGATCAGCACAAGTATAATGCCATAATGAGCGCATTGGCCGATGTAGTGTATCGGGAGATGAGGATGGGCTGATTGCTGAGTTAATTTTGCTGCATTTAAAAAGCAAAGTACCTTGTTAAAATTTTAAGTTCTTCGTAGAGGGGGATGCGGTTGTGAACATATGTAAAATTGATATTTCTAATTTTCGGGGAATCAAAAAAGCGTCTATTTTAGTAAGCAAAAATGCAGTGTTTGTTGGCGATAACAACTCAGGAAAATCCACTCTATTTGAGGCTGTTGATTTGGTTATGGGACCAGATCGCCTTTCGCGAAGTCCTGTAATAGATGAACACGATTTTTATGCAGGAGAATATTTGGCAAACAACACCCCGGTCCAAATTAAAATAGAAGTTACGGTTATCGGATTAAGTGAAGACCAGAAAATATATTTTGGAAATCACATTGAGTGGTGGGATAGATGTAAAGGAGCGCTTATAAGCGGGCCTCCTGCAAGCAGTACGGATGCAGATTCTGTCGAACCGGCTCTCAGGCTAGCCTTTCAAGGAAACTATAATTTAGAAGAGGATGACTTTGAAGGGCAAACATACTTTGCCGAGACACTTCGCGAAGGAAGTACACCTGAATTATTTAGGAAAAAAGATAAACGAAATTGCGGATTTCTATACTTACGCACCCTTAGAACAGGAAACCGCGCACTAAGCCTAGAGAGAGGGTCTTTGCTGGATATAATTCTCCAGATGAAAGAGGTCAAACCACAAATGTGGGAGGATGTTCTCAATCAACTCAAGGGGGTTTCGGTGGCAAACGAGTCTGAATTAGGCGTTTCAGACATATTGACATCGGTACAAGACTCGCTATCAAACATTGTTTCGTATGAGGCGGCAGACAAGCCGCAAATAAAAGTTTCGAATTTGACTCGAGAACATCTGCGCAAAGTGCTTACGGTTTTTATGGGGTCTGGAGCATATCGCGAAGATGGTACTGAATACTTGACGCCATATGCGCATCAAGGGACTGGAACTGTTAATACGCTTGTACTTTCGCTCTTGTCTATCATTGCTGACATAAAAGAGAATGTAATTTTTGCAATGGAAGAGCCAGAAATTGCTTTACCTCCCCATATCCAGAAAAGGGTAATTTCAACTGTGATAGAAAAATCTACACAGGCTCTTTTCACATCTCATTCTCCATATGTGATTGAGGAATTCCCACCCGATCAAATATTGGTTATTTCTAAAACAAATGGATATCTTACGGCAGCTCCTGCTGGAATGCCGCCTACGGTTAAAATGAAGGCATACCGAGAAGAAATGAGACGGCGTTTTTGCGAATCGTTGCTGGCCCGGCGTGTGCTTATTACCGAAGGAAGAACCGAGTATGATGTTTATTCAACAGCGGCGAAAAAACTTCAACGCTTGCATCCAGAAAGAAGTTGTTCTTTCGATTTGCTGGGTATAGCTCTTGTACAGGCAAATACGGATACACAGGTGGCACCATTGGGTGAATACTATAAGAAGATGGGTAAAACAGTATATGCAATTTTTGACAAGCAAGATGATGATATACGAAAGAAAATAGAAGTTGCGGTTGATTATCCGTATGAGGCAACAGAACACGGGATAGAAGATGTTGTATTAAAAGGGGTGAATCAAGAGGCACTGTTGAAATACGGGCTGAAACTTGTCGAAGATAATGAGTGGCCATCTCATTTGAGTACTGAGGCACCACGGGCGGGTATGGAATTTGAGAAACTCTATAAAACTATGAAGGCTTTTTTCAAACACAAAAAAGGAGATGGGGCGCTTGCTGAATTAATTGAATATTGTTCTGAAAGCGAAATGCCCAAATTCATAACTGAGACCATATTTGCGATAGAAAAATCGGTTTATTCGCTTCAAACAGTTCCGGTTATGATCGAAGGTGAAGTATGATAGAGTTCAAAAAAGATGATCTGCGAAATGAGATATTAGCGACAGATGGTAATTTGCTCATTATGGGTGGACCGGGATCCGGAAAAACAACTATTGCGCTATTTAAGGCGAAAGAGTTGACAGCTAACTCAAATACTATTCGCAAATCGCAAAAGATACTTTTCTTGAGCTTTGCGCGTGCAACTATATCAAGAGTAGAAGAACAAGCAGGTGAGCTTATACCTCAGGAATTAAAAAAACAGATTGAAATCAATACTTACCACGGTTTTATTTGGAATATAATTAAGCATCACGGATATTTGCTCAATTCACAGTCACTCCATCTGTTACCGCCTCACGAATCTGGACACCGTTTATCGGGGCTAAGTGAGACGGAGCGGAAAAAGAAAATGCTTGAAATGTTCAACACGGAGGGAACGGTTCATTTTGATATATTCGCAAATATTTGCACACGGCTTTTGACCGAAAGTCACGCACTCAAGAAAATAATTTGTGCTATGTATCCTGTTATAATTCTTGATGAATTTCAAGATACCAGTGCCGATGAGTGGCAGTTGATTCAATTGTTAGGAACCAATTCGGAGCTAATAGCGTTGGCCGATCCAGAACAAAGGATTTACGACTTTAGAGGAGCTGATCCAAAGAGGATTGCACAATTTATTGAGTCTTTTAAACCGAAGATTTTCGATTTTGGGCAGCAGAACAATCGTAGCAATGGAAAAGACATTGCTGAATTTGGAAATGATTTATTGCAAGGCAAAAATACAGGGAAACAATATAAAGATGTTTCAGTGTGCCGATACTCATTCCGAAAATCGCCATATACGCATTTGGTGCTGAAATACAAAGTGCTAGAAGTCCAGAAAATCTTATATGAGATGAAGAAAACCGAATGGTCCTTGGCCATATTGGTTCCAACAAATGCACTTATGCTGGAAGTTTCAGACTCTTTTCAGCGGGAACAGCAGTTGCGGAACGGCAAAAAATGCCCAGTTATTGAACACGAAGTGGCTGTTGATACTGCTGGCCCATACTTAGCTGCTTTAACTATTGCTAGCATTTTGGAGACCGGGTCACGAAAATGCTGTACTGAGTCAGCGGTTCTTACTCCATTGATCGAGCATATACTGGGCCGAAAAGGAGCGGATAAACCACCTTCAAAGGCAGAGGAATCTCTTGCATCAGCACTGAGTCGGTATTCCTTGACAAAGAAGATTCAAGGGAAAAATCGTGAAAAGTTGATTGCTGACACACAGGATATTGTATCCTTGACAAATTCAACGCAATTTTCTGGGAATATAATAAGTGATTGGAAAATTGTATTGGCTATCATTGAAAATGAACAGTCAGAGGTATATCAAAACCTTCTTAAAGATGCAAGGCATTTGAGACTTCTCCAACGCGGTTCACAGCTCTACGCAGCGTTGGATATACTTTGGCGCGAAAACGGTTCTTATATTGGCGCAACAGAAGCTGTTGCTAACGCCTTAACTCAAGAGCATTTTTCAATGAGTACGAGGAAATGGAGCGGGGTAAATGTTATGACTATACATAAATCGAAGGGAAAAGAGTTCGATGCAGTAATTGTATACGAGGGAAGATACCAGAATAGAATTATCTCAAAGCCAGAACGCAGAGAACAAGCTACCTTAAACTTGCGAGTCGCAGTAACAAGAGCCAAAGAGCATACTTATATCTTGACGCCTAACGACGATCCTTGTTCTTTACTGTGACAACAGCTTTTGGCAAGAAATCTAGTGTGCCGGCCATTAGGTCGTAAGCGCACAATAATCACCCGGCCCGAACAAAATTACGGCAGAGTCCCGTTGG
>OGPH01002097.1_pt1 | contig 12364 bp, 25 predicted proteins | sample 1552891 | NCBI WGS metagenome assembly OGPH01 (sample SAMEA2580272, study PRJEB22360) | human gut metagenome | biome: human gut; feature: human-associated habitat; material: faeces | place: Denmark | collected 2008/2010 | reverse complement strand
TCCATTTTGTTCCTCCTTTCGCTCCCCATAACTGCAAAAATCATCGCCGTCTACCTCGTTAGGGGACATGCCCTGCTCATATTGCCAATGATAGCAATGCCCAAATGGTGTTCCTCCATTGTTGGTGGGGTGCTTGCCTATTTCCTCAAATTCAATGCAGTCCCGGCACCTTACCACGGGGACGGCGTTTCTCTCCCGCTCCAACGCCTCCATTCCCATTCGGCAGGCTTCGTTCACCTCGTCCATGCCGTCGTAATGCTCCCGGTGTTCCGGGTCAAGGATTTCAATAGCCCGATCAATTGCCATTGTCTAACCTCTCTTTCAGTCGCTCCACTTTGCACCTGCGCACGGAACGCACATCATCCGCGCAGCAAAACAGCATCTTCATTTGCTCGAGCATGATCTCCACGTCGGCAATCTCCTCGGCGATGCTTGCGGGCGAGTATTTGCCACGCAGGTACTTGCACAGCTCCTTCTGTAGCTCGCTCATTTCCTCCATCGTTACCACGATCTGCAAATCAGAGCCGTAGGTGTCCAGTGCTCTCTGAAGCACTGCCGATTCATCGATGTATTCGGCCATTGTCAGCACCTCCGTACAAAAAGGCTTCTAGTTCTGCCATACAAGAAAGACACAGGTCAAATCGATCTCGTTGCCAGTATTTCCCTTCAATATCGGTGTCTCTCAACTCGATAGAATTTGATCGTGACTTAGGAAACGCCTTCCTGCCGCCATAATCCTCATATAGGCGTCCACAGCGATCACATTTCTTTGCTTGCATTTTCAATTCCTCCGTTCATCTTCGCTTCGCCGAAGCTGCAAAAGAATGTCCTTGTATCCTTCTCGAATGGCAAAAACACGATGTTTGTTTTGGGGCAAAATGCGTATATATCTTTCTGGTCCCACATGTGCAGATGCTTGCAGTCCCGACACCTTACCACGGGGACGGCATCCACGGTGGGGGCATTCCGGATTATCTCCTTTGCTATAATATCTTCGTCGGAAACATCAAATTGGAGTTCCAATTCCTCTGCATCAATTAAGCGTGGCATTTCAATTGCTCGTTCAATCGTCATTGTTTTCGTCCTCCAAATCCATTTTGCTGCCGCAATTGGGGCAATAGTTTCGTTTCCAAAGCAGCTTCTTTTTGAAAACACAAGCGCACTGGTTGCACCGCAATCCTGCCTTAAAGGTTCTGATTGTACCGAACCCATGTTCGTCCACGTCAACCCAGTCGCACTCTTCCCACCGTCCGTTCCTTTCTGGCTCCACGTCGGCGGCGGGCAACTCGTCTTCTACAAACTCGGTAACGGTCATATCCGGGGCCTTAAAGCCATATCGCAGCATGGCGTTTTTAATTGCCTCCCGGCCAATGTAATCACTCATTTCAATTCCTCCACATAGCACCAGCTTTGGGGTGGGCGCGTCAGCGGGCGCTTCCATTCGCAGTCGAAGCTGTATTCGCCGTTCACATCTGCCACCTGATCGTACAGGCAACCTCCACATCGTTCCTTTACGCAATATAGCTCAGGCGGAAGCCAGAACTCGTTCAGATCTTTCGGTGCGTCGTATATTTTCAGGTCGGAAATGTGCCAGCCGTACAGTGTTGCACCTTTTCCGTAGTCCCACAAAGCACCGGCCACAAGCCTAGTCTGCGCCACAAAGTCATCATCAACATCGTAGATTCCATACGGTTCTGTTGCCGCCTTGATGGTTTCAACCCGGTCGCAAATAAACTCCCCAATGACCTTGCCCCATGAGCCGCGCAGTCTGCGTGCGTCGTTGCCTTGCGTGCAGTAGATGTAGCATTTGAACGGCGTGTCCAGCTTTGGCCTGGTTTTTCGCACCTCAACGGTCTTTTCATTTCTGACAATCTTCTCCACCCACTCCGGGCGGATGCTGATAAGTACCGCTTTACTCATGGTCAGCCCTCCGGTTCCAGTCCCCGATTGCTAACAGAGGATTGGGAAACCAATGTGTTCTCGGTACTATCGGGCAGTCTCTATTTGGGCAGTATACCCGAAAGCAACAACCGTTTCTCTGCATAGCGCCCTTGTCTCCGCAGAACGGGCATGGCTTCAATTCGATTTCATCCATGTTCTTGCTCCTTTGCTTTGGCGCGGAGCCATTTCAGCCAGCAGTTAGCACATGAGCATATATCATCCGGGGAACATCCTTGGCGTACAACAAAGTCAGCCAGCACCTCAGCCAGCTCCTCATCCGTCATGTTCCGGATGCGGTCGGCGTTGGTCATCGGCTCATACCGATCTTTCAGACCTTCATCGTGAATGCAACCGTCACAAGCCGCCCATCCATCCGGGGCAATTCGGTACTTGCAGCTGGTACATAGCTCATTTTTCATTTCCCATTTCCTTTCTTCCCGCATTTATTCCCCCGAGGAACTTTCCCCCACCGGGGCGGGGTGCAATTCCGCTTCACCGTGAAACAGCCGTACATTTTCGCCTTGCTCATGCTCAAAAGCAATCCCCTCTCTCACCAAATCCGGGTGCTCATACCGGAAAAATTGGCGTTGTTTTTTGTGGTTTCCAATTGATTTCATGATGTTTTTGTTCCAGTTATCGATGAAATACGTTTCCCACGCCTTGCAGCCGTCCCCGTTGGTGGGGCAATCGTCCCGCGTGCAGTTCCTGCAAAAGGGGCTTTCCGAATCGATGTACTGGCCAGGGCGTTCCTTTTCCTTGTCTTCTTCGTTTTTCATACTTCACCGCCTTCCGGTAGCATTTCAAAGTCCATCTTCCCGGCCAGCTCGGCGATAAAGCTCTTTACCGCTCCGGGGAGCTTCTGGTAATCGTCCTCCCGCTTCTGGCACACTTGGAACGACCTTTGGAAATTCGATGCAACCACGGACTGCACCGTTTCTGCGTCCATCAGCGCCCATTCCTTGAGCTGAGCGGGGCTTCCCACCGTCCGCTGTACCGCCGGAGGCAGCTTCCGGAACTCGTCATCTGCGCCGTACACGCTGTTTCTCAGCGCACCGGCAACCAGCCCCCATGCTTCCATCTGCGTCATCTGCTGGGGAGACTGCATCCGGTGGAGCATATCTTTCAGCTTCCCGATGGTGGGCATAAAGCCGCCGGTATCCGTCGCTATGTACGCTTTTGCAGCGGCGGCAACGGCCTCAAATGGCTCCTCGGAGAACATATCCGCCCAAAGATTGACTTTCACGTTTGCCGCCTCTTTGGACATTCCCCGGAAAGAATCGGGATAATTTGCCTGTAAAAGCGTGAGAATCTGGTACGCTTCCTGTTTATCCATTTCCAAATTCCTCCCTGTACATCTCTGCCAGACGGTCAACGCCGCTGGTGTAGCCGCCCGGCTTCTGGTTTGCCGCAGGTCTAGCCGAATTCTGCTCCCTGGAGAGCCAGGAGTTGACAAAGCGCATGATCCCGGCTTTTGTTTTCCTGTTTTTGGGATTTGCCAGAAGCCAGCCACGCATACTCCGCAACTGCTGAGCTACATCCACGGCGGGATACAGGCCGGACAACTCGGCAACCATCTCCACGGAAATCTCAAAATCCGTGCCGTCAACCAGCGGAAGCACCGCCGCAGGCGGGGGGCTGCTCGGCAGCTCGCCGCAAACCTCCGAAGGAGGTATATTATCCTTTGCCTTTTCCTTTGTCTTTGTCTTTTCCTTTTCCTTTGTCTTGGTATCATTCGTACACGGTTGTTCGCCGTCGTATACGTCCGTATTCCATCGTTTGCGGATGTTATCGGAGTTTTTCTTACACCGGCTGTCGTATGTTGCCTTATCTCGGTCTATCTGTGCTTTCAAAGTTGGAAATACGAATCTTTCATTACCACGGAGTTGCGGTGCTTCGCCCGTCTTGCTGTAGATTAGGCAAGCCGTGAAAAGCCTCCCCCTCTCCGTGTCATTCAGTTCCTCCATACTGTCCAGATAACTGTGATAAGCGCAGAAATATTCAATTGCCATTATCTAATCCTCTTTAATGATGGAGTACCGCGCAAAGCACGTCCGCTCCCCGTATCGGTTTTTCCCGGTGACGGTTTCGCTCTTGATGGGTACGCCCTGGGCTTTCAAGTCCCAGATTCTAGCACCCAGCCGGTAACAGCCGTACTCGGTAACCGCCTCGGCCTGGGTGATGCTTCCATAGTCCTGCAAATGCCGCAGGATACGCTCACATTGTGTCACGGCCTTACCTCCCGTATTTCAACCTGTATGTAATCCTCATCGTGGAAATTGTGGGAAACGCTTTTCAGCCAGCGCCGGTTATCGTCCTCGATGACACGGCCTTTCATGGCATCCACGATCATCTTTCCCATGATTGCATGGTTGTCGATGTCCAGCCGGTCATTCCAGTAGAACGTCACGGCTACAGGCAGCTTAAAGGGTGTTCTGCGAACGCCCTGGGCGTTCATGGCTGCCAATGTAAGCCAGTGCCATAACTCAGCGTCTTTCTTCCGCAATGCCCAGTGCTTCCCGGCGTAGTACGCATTCATGCCGTACTCCTTCGCCCACTTCTTCTTTTCCGCGCCGGTCTTCGGGTAGGCGATTCTGAAAACTTCTTTTGCCACGATTCTCCTCCTTTTGGAGTTGGCGGTTTCACCTCCCACCGCCAAGGGAAAATGCAAACTATACTGTCAATCTTTTTAGGGAAAGATTGATTTTTCCGGCCTAGAACGGCAATCGCTCGTCCTCTCCTTCCAACTCTTCGAAGTTCGCCGCAGGGGCGGGAGCCTGATACGCCGGTGTGCTGTATCCGTTGTCAGCCCCAGAGCTGGCCTGAGTGCCGCTTTCCTTGCTGCCGCAGAAATAGACGTTGCTCACAAGAATCTCCGCCTGACGGCGCTTCTGGCCGTTCTTGTCGGTATACTGCCGGATTTGCAATCTGCCCGTTACTATGGCCATCTGGCCTTTGCGGAAATACTTGGCGGCGTTCTCCCCGGCGGCTCCAAAGGCGGTGCAGTCCAGGAAATCCACTTCTTTCTCGCCGGTCTGCTGGTTCTTGAAATCCCGGTCAACCGCCAAGGTGAAGCTGGTAGCAGCCTTGCCGGAATTGGTTCTGCGAAGCTCCGGGTCTCGCACCATGCGTCCGGCAATGGTGATGGTGTTAAGCATTATCCGGTACCTCCTGAGAAATCACCTCGCCGGTGTTCTGGTCAACGTCGATGTACTCAGTCATGTCCGGGATATCTGTCATGTCGGAGGAAATATCCGTCTTTGTGGTGCCGTCCTGAGCCATACCGCGCGCAAAGTCGGATTTCAGCGGGGCGTATTTCAGCACCTTTTTCAGAACGGTTTTCTTTGCCATCTCGTCAAAATTGGTCTGCCACGGGCCATTCCCGAAGCTCTTAGAGAACTTTCTCGCGTGCTCGGTAACTTCCTCGATGCTCATAACCTGAAACCCGTAGCCTCCGTCCTTGGTCTTGAACATGGCGTAGTAGGCAATGGGCTTGCCGCGGTTGCTCTTGGCGGGGACGTGCCGCAGCTTCGGGTCAAGGCCAAGGGCATACTCAAACTCGTCGTTTTCGTATACGGTGTGTGCCTGAATGATGGAAACCTCACCGGAACGGTAGGCCAGATCAATAAGCCCCTTATAGCCAAGCTGGAATTGGCACTCCATCTGGCCGTGATTGCGGAAGGGAATCAGGTAAGCCTGCCCAAGAGGGGTATTCGGCTCCAAGCCCAACTGTGCGGCGGTCATCATAGCGCCAAGGAAAGACTGAGGGGTGCATTCCTTGAGCTTCGGGTTGGCGCTCAGTGCCGACAGGGTGATGCGGCTGAACCGCTCCGGGGTCATCACGCTGGGCAGTGCCGCCTGAATGGCGGGCTTCATCACCTCAATGTAGTCCTGAATGCTGCTGGGTTTCTTGCTTTTTGCTACCGCCTGTGTGGAAGCGGCGGCGTTCTGAATCATGTTTGCCATTTTTATTCTTCCTCCTCGATAATTTTCATTTCTTTCTGCTTGTAGCACATATGCGCCGCGTAGCTGATGGACTGCATGAGGTCAAGCTCCCGCGCCCCGCGGATGCTGCTCCATGCGTGAATGATTTCTTCCCCGTTGAAAAGGACCGCGAACCGTACCTTTTTGGGGTAGACGTCCAGTTTTACGGAGTATCCGATGGTTTCACAGCCCGAAACGGCTTCCGCCTCCGCTTTTTGAGGGGGGATAACTGCCTGCTTTTTCAGCAGGTCACCTTCCGATACGCCGAGGAGCACACACAGCCTGCGGAACGCATATTCCGGAATCCGCCCGTTATTGACTGCGTAGCTGAGATAGCTGGGGCAGCGCCCGATTTCCTCGGAGAGAACGGCCAACGTCTTTCCGGAATCATACACGGCTTCTCTTGTGGCGGAAGTGTCGATTTCTACCATATTTGTTTTTCCCATTATTGTTCATCCTTTTTGAACCGGAAAGTTCTGCTTTCCGAAGATTTGAAATAGTCCTGTGGGATTTCTCCGTGGTCTTTCTCCCACTTCTTTCTATCGAACGTGGAGCGTTTCTGCGTCTTCCATGTGACGCTGTAACTCCCGTATCCGCCCCGCTCGGCGGTTCCCATGGTCTCCATGATACGCGCCTGAGCGGTTGCTTTCTTTTCTTCCAGCGCCTTGATCTGCTGGCTGCATTCGTCCATGATTGCCAGGTCAACGGCGCAGCCGGTCAAATCCATTTCGGTGTCCGGATCGCTGGCCGGGAACTCTGCGTTCAGGACGTCAATGGTGGAATCCATGCCGTCAATGGCCGGGGGCGTTTCGCTCTGAACGTTCTCCCAGAAGCTTTCTTCCGCCTGTTTCAGGGCTTCCAGCTCTGCCTCGTCCCGCTCTATGACAAACACCTTGAAGTCAATGCCCAGAACCAGAACCGCCAGATACCAGCGATCAAGACCGGACACAAGAAGGTAATGGCAGCATTGCGCGTAGTAAGTAGCCGGGAACTCACCGTTCTTGAATTTGCTCAAGTGGAGCGCATTCGTGGTCTTGATTTCTAATCCCGCCCGTTCCCCAATGACCAGCCGGTCGTAGTTGGCGTGGGCGTATGGCATATCGTCCCGGAATACGGTGTAGTTCTCCCGGCGCGCCTTTTTCCCGGTAGCTTCTGTGAACCGCTTTGCTACGTATTCCTCCAAGTCCGTTCCGAGGCGTACCGCCTCTTTCTGGGAAATATCCTCCGGGATGACCTTCCCGGTTTTCTCCGCCCACAAGGCATACGGCGACTTGTAGGGGTTCAGCCCCAGAATGGCGGCGGCATCCGAACCACCAATGGTGGTAGAGCGCAGCGCTGTCCATTCCTCTTTGCTCATGGTCGCGGTTGGAATTTTCCGTATCATTCTTCATCCTCCTGCAACGGCTCAAACCGTTTTATAGCGATACCGCCTTTGTACGGATATGCCAGGTATTTTGTCCCGGGGGGGACAATTCCGGCTAAGCTACCTATGCTGATATAAAAGCCCCCACCAACTTTGTTGATTTTTAATGTTCTACCAATTTTTTGCGGAATAAAAACGATGTAGTTCTTGCTTACTTTTATCCCAACAGTGTTTTCGCCGTTCCAAAACTTTGAAGCAAGAGTGTTAATGTAGGCAACGCGCCTCTTACCATTCAGGAAAATGACAGCCGGAACATTGACTCGATTGTACGGCCTAATGTAGATATCCTCGAATCTTTCTGATTCGCTGATGACGATTCCGTCCTCCATTATTCCTCCACCTCCGCTTCCTCGTTGAACTCCGTCATGGAATCGATGCAATCCAGGCAGTAGAACTCATCATGCGCCGGGATATATACCAGTTTGCTGTCTGTGATGGGACATCCGCACCTGGCACACTTCGGAAGTGCCGCTTCCCGAAAGTCGGCATCCGCTGCCAACTGTTCAGCCTGCCGCCACGGTTCGTAGCATTCAGGAATGTCCATCGTCGCCGCCCTCCGATCTAAGCGGTTTCCAAACCGGGCTATCTTCGCCGAGTATGTCATAAATCATCAGTGCCCTGTACGTTTCTGCGGCTGATTCGTTTTTCTTCCGCAGAGCTGCATAAACACGGTTGATAAGGAACGCTGATTCCGTAACAAGGTCTTTCACGGTTCCATCTATACGGAGAGAATGTGAAAATATGGATTTGTTTTTGGCATCCAGCTTGTACTCAATCATGTTGACTTTCCTTTCTCAGTTTGATATACTGTAAGTGGTAGAGATTTTTTATATCGCTTGCCGTCCCCGGTGCTGTAACATCGGGGGCGGCTTTTTATCTCCCTCTGATGCACCGTCCGATACCGGCGCCCATCAGGATAGCGCACACCCACATTGCGGGGACTGCTGCCCTGTCTGCCAGCAAACCGGCCTGCTGCCACCAGAAAAGCACCAGATTCAGCCCCGCATATGGGAGGACGCGGAAAACGCATTCCTTGATATTGAACGGCTTCCGGTTCTCCGGCACCGGCTCCCACCGGGCATCCACGGGCTTGTTCCTGCTTGCCATATCGTTCACCTCCTGTCGTGGTTTTTGTGAACTACGTCGAAAAGCTCCACGTTCTCATCGTCAAACGCCTTACGTTCCTTCGATTCCATGAAAAGGGATTCCCGCAGATGCTCATTTTCCCGGCGCAACCGGCGGTTCATTTCCGCCATGGTGCGAAGCTGGGTCGTTTCGTTGGGTGTCATTTGGCGTTCTCCTTATAGGGCTTGACGTCGGAATCACAAACCCACTGACCCAGGCCACGGCAATTTTCGTAACGTTTACCTTGCTCGCAAATACGAATAAGTCTGACGGTTTCGCCGATGCTAAACCCGTGGTAGTGAGATTCCCCTACAATCTTGAACTTGTCCCCAACCTTGGGCGTGTACTTTTCCGGCTTGTCCTCCTTGCGCTTCTTCTCGAACAGCCGCTCAACGGCGACCCTTGCGCCCTCCGCGCGGCTGTAGGTATCCTCCGGATTGCACCGGGCTTCTGCGGTCTTCACGTCCCGTCCTCCACGTTTCAGCGTGGCCGTGGTAATCATCCCGTCAAAGCGGAGTTCCACGGTGCAGGGTTCCCGCTCAGGCTCTGCAAGGCCAGCGATCATGTATTCGTACCAGCACCAATGCCCAAGAAAATCGTCGCGATCCTCCTCCATGCAATAGTAAACTCCTTCACCGTTGATTCCGGATTTTATGATCGTCATGGTCTTTCCCAGATGCTTGTCCATATAAGTGTTCCAGCACCGCTGCGGCCTCTTGCTCACAATCCGCACCTTATCCCCAACTTTGTATTTTGCCATAAATAACTCCTTTCAAAAGTTCGGCGCTCTGCCGTATGTCTCGCGGTAAATCCGCTCGTAGATGTCCGGCTGCTCTTTCATGAACGCTCTGACCCGTTTTCCAAGCTCCCGGATCGCGTTTGACCGAAGCAGCTCTGCTCGTACAGCTTGCAAATCTGCTCTGCTCTGGCTAGAAACTCGTCTGTTTTCGGGGAGAATCGCCGTAGTGCCAGCACATCGCACAGTTGGGGTTTGGAAATGATGAAGCCCTCGTTCCGAAGCTGCTGAATCAGCCAGTTGTTCCGAAGATTGTAGGTGTTCAGCGTCTGCCGGATATACTTTGCCAGTTTCTCCCGCTCCCCATAAGACTGCGGGAGGTTCAGTTTTGCCATCCATTTGTCCCTCCTCCTTAGATGAAATTCTCTGAACATTTTTTCCACAAAAGACTTGAAAATCTGAGTAGCGCATGGTATACTGAATTTGCCGAAACAATAAACCATCCGCTACTCGCCGGAGTTTGAATTTCCGAAAACTCGGATTTCATACCCCGTGATTTTCTGCACCCTTTTTGGAATCGGTGTTCATGAGCGTATTATAGTTCGGTTAGTTAAGAAAGTCAAGTATAAAAGTAAATAAAGTTCTGTTTCTACTTATTGCACAAAAACGGAGGGCTATTTTTGCTATGTTTTACAAAAAATTTATCGAACTATGTAATAGCAGAGGGGTAACGCCGTCTCATGTCGGATTGCAAGTAGGTGTATCTAAGGCTGCCGTTTCTGGGTGGAAAAATGGTTCTTCTCCAAGAGACACGCAAATGCAAAAGATTGCCGACTACTTTGGCGTACCTGTCTCCTACTTCTCCGAAGAAGCCCCGGAAACAGAAAAAGCCCCGATGCCTAATGACATCGGGGAGGAAAATATTCTTCGGATGTACCGCTCTTTATCTACAGAGGAAAAGGGGGCATTGTACGCCTATGCCCTCTCCCTTAAAGACAAACAGGACGGAGGTAAATAGCATGAAATTAGATTATGACGGATTTATGTTGTATGCGTCTATGCACAACGAGGATGTTCTAAAGGATATTTTGAAATTCACAAGTGAATCTTGGAACGATGAGATCACTCTTTCACAGGATGACATTTCTCTGATTGTGAAGATTTCTCTTGCTTCAACAAAGGCGCTTCTTCGTCAGTATCACGAATGGGCAAATTCGCAGACCTGACGCCCTCCTTGATAGCCTCAATGATTTCTTCCATAGAAGTTACCGGCTTGCACATTTTTACACCTCCAAAGATGGCTTTTCGTTGGTTTCATCACTTATTATACCGCAATCTGCGGTTTTATCAAGTGGTGGCCGTTTGGACAGCAGATCAGAAAAGAAGCGCAGAAGCCTCCGTTTGTTTTCGTCTGTTAATGTCCGGTAAACGCTGATAAAGCCCTTTTCGTCCGCTGTCATTTCCATCTCTCCTTTGTTTTTTATCATTATCGAAAGCCTGTTCGGCTTACGTGCTGGTTATAACATACTATCTGTCCAATAAACCGGACTAAATATGGGTTTTGAAAAAATTTTTTGAATCGCCCCGCCACCCGTGCCACAAGGTGACGGGGCTCGCCGCCGGAATGGTGTGTCCCTTACCTTTGGCTAGTATGATAATACTGTTTAGCCGTTGGTGACGTAAAGGTGCATCCGGGTAATTCAGTCGTTTTCAGCGTAATTCGTAGGATTTTTTCGGAAAGGGCGAGCAGAAAATGGAAAAACGGAAAATAATACAACAAATATCGACAATTTGTGATAATCTGCCCACAAAGATGAAATGGGCAAAGGAGGAACAGCACAAAACCAATCAGCAGATTATCGACAGCACAGGGCTAAGTGAATCCATGGTTAAAAAGTTCTTCTCCGGCCACCTGGCGGGTCCAAGTATCTATGACGTGACCGCCATTGCCATTGACCTTGGTCTGTCCCTGGATGAGCTGATGGAGCTGTCCCCGCCGAAGCAAGACCAGAGTGTGGAAATCGAACGGCTGAAAACCGAAATTTCACACAAGGAAGAACTTATCTCGGAAAAAGATAACGCCATCTCCCGGCTGGAAGAGCGCAGCCACATGATGGATAAAGAAATATCCGCCGTCCGGCATAACTGGAAGCATGTGACTTATGGAGCCGCGGGGCTTGCGGTTCTGTTCGGCATCTTCCTTATGGTATATGTCTTTCTGGATATGCAAAACCCGAATCTTGGCCTGTTCCAGTCCGGCCACGCCTCGCCGATCGTTTATGTCGCGGCCTTTTCCATTATCGGAACATGCCTGTATATCGTCCGAACTGTGATAAAGCGAAACGCAAAAAGGAGTAAACACGATGCAAACAATACCAATTGATCTATCGGCTCTTACGCCGGAGGAAAGACAGCAGTTTGCAGATAACCCCTCCGTTCTTTCCTCGGACTGCGAGGCGGTCTGCTGCCTGTATATGCGCTACAGTTCCGACCGGCAGACAGAGCAGTCCATCGAAGGGCAGCTACGGGAGCTGATAGCCTATTGCAAGCACCACAGTTACCGTGTTTCCGCCATTTATGTTGACCGGGCGATTTCCGCCCACGCAAGCATGGACAAGCGGCCAGCGTTCCAGCAGATGCTTGCTGACAGCGCCAGATCGTCATGGAAAACCGTTTTGGTTTACAAGCTGGACAGATTTGCCCGAAACAGGGAAGACAGCGCCATTGCCCGTATGCGGCTCAGGAAGAACGGCTGTAACGTGGAATCCGCGAAAGAGGGCATTTCCAAGAACCCGGAGGGTGTGATTCTGGAAGCCCTGCTGGAAGGTATGGCAGAGTATTATTCTCTGGAGCTGTCCCAGAAAATAACCCGGGGGATGCGGGAATCTGCCATTAAGGGAAATTGTTTGGGCGGTCAAATCCCACTGGGATATAAAATTGAAAATAAAAAGTACGTCATTGACCCCCTGACAGCCCCATTGGTGAAGGAAGCGTTTTCCCGATACGGTGACGGGGAAACAGCCGCCTCGATCTGCGCAGACTTCAACGCCAGGGGTTACAGGACAGCAAGCGGCGCAGAATTCAACAAGAGCAGCTTCAAAAATATTTTCCGGAACGAGAAATATATAGGCGTATATAAGTACAAGGAAATGCGGCGG
>OGPH01002095.1_pt1 | contig 12376 bp, 9 predicted proteins | sample 1552891 | NCBI WGS metagenome assembly OGPH01 (sample SAMEA2580272, study PRJEB22360) | human gut metagenome | biome: human gut; feature: human-associated habitat; material: faeces | place: Denmark | collected 2008/2010 | reverse complement strand
CGGTGCCGAAAGACCGCATCCGTCCCGCACAAAAAAGGCGGAGGGAAGGGGCTGCAGGGGCGCCGGATGAATCGGAAAGCCGCAGAGGAATTTTGTCTGTGCCCGGTTGTGTAAAAGAATTGCATCTTCTATAACCCTGTGCTATAATGTGCAAAAGTAAATTGCAGCAGTTCGGATAATGCGGGTGTCTACATGCCTGCATATTCCTGAAACGGGGACAGAATGGATTTGAGAAAAGAAAACGGAGTCAGACGGCTCTATTCCAAATGCATATCGGATATCGTGTTATGAAATCGAAGGGAAAACTATTTTCTCTTCGATTTTCTTAAGCCCAAACAGCACTGCCAATAACGGATGCCGCGTAACAGTTCAGGCACGTCCTGTACATTCACAGCGCAGAACGTGCGAAAATGAACCGGCAGCAAGCATCCTTTTGTACAAGAAAGGAGACACCCAAATATGAGACACCTGATGAACCCTCTCGACTTTACAGTCGAAGAGCTGGAGCAGCTTTTTGATCTGGCCGGCGATATCGAAGCCAACATGCCCAAATACGCCCACGCCTGTGCCGGCAAAAAACTGGCAACCTGTTTTTATGAGCCCAGCACCAGAACACGGCTGAGCTTTGAAGCTGCGATGCTGAACCTGGGAGGAAGCGTTCTGGGCTTTTCCGACGCAGCCTCCTCTTCCGCCTCCAAAGGCGAAAGCGTGGCGGATACCATCCGCATCATCTCCTGCTATGCGGATATCTGCGCCATGCGGCATCCCAAAGAGGGCGCTCCCATGGTCGCCGCCTCTTTCTCCCGCATCCCGGTCATAAATGCCGGCGATGGAGGACATCAGCATCCCACCCAGACGCTCACCGACCTGATGACCATACGCAGCCTGAAAGGCCGCATGAACGACTTGACCATCGGCCTGTGCGGCGATCTGAAATTCGGCCGCACCGTCCATTCCCTCATCAACGCTCTGGTGCGTTATGACAACATCCGTTTTATCTTCATTTCCCCGGAAGAACTCCGCGTTCCGGATTACATCACGGAGATGCTGAAAGAAAAACAGATTCCTTATGAAGAGGTCATTCGCCTGGAAGATATCCTTCCGCGCCTGGATCTTCTCTATATGACCCGTGTGCAGAAAGAACGTTTCTTCAATGAAGAAGACTATGTCCGCTTAAAGGATTTCTATGTTCTGGACAAGGCGAAGCTGTCGCGCGCTCCTAAAGACATGCTGGTACTGCACCCTCTGCCCCGCGTTAACGAGATCTCTGTGGACGTGGACGACGACCCGAGAGCGGTTTATTTCAAGCAGGCACAGTACGGCGTGTATGTGCGCATGGCCCTGATCCTCACCCTGCTCGGTATCCAGGTCGCTTCCTAAGAAACTTTTGTTCCCTCAGGCAGAGGGCCAGGGGACACGCGCCGGCCCTGCTTCGGCAGTTTGTTCCCCTGCCGCCTGCCGCAGGAGTCAAATATATCCGGCCTCCATGGCCGCAAAAAGAGAGGTATATCATGTTAAATGTTGGAAAAATTGAAGAAGGCTTTGTTCTCGATCATATTCAGGCCGGAAAAAGCATGTCCATCTACCATCATCTGCAGCTGGATAAGCTGGACTGCCCCGTCGCCATCATCAAAAATGCCCGCAGTGAGAAAATGGGCAAAAAGGACATCCTGAAGGTAGAATGCAACGTGGATATGATGGATCTGGATGTGCTGGCCGTCATCGATCACAACATCACCGTAAATGTGATCAAAAACGGAAAAATTGTCACCAAGAAGGAACTCACTCTCCCCAAGGAGATCAAAAACATCATTTACTGCAAGAATCCCCGCTGCATCACCTCTATCGAGCAGGGGCTCCCGCACATCTTCGTGCTTGCCGACGAAAAGAAAGAGGTCTATCGCTGCAAATACTGTGAAGAGAAATTCGATAAACGTTCTCTCTAAGCCTTACGCTGCGAATTCAATTTTTATGCCTTTCCTGCCCAGCTTTCTGCGATCCTGGCATCCGCCAGGCAGGGTACCTGCGGCAGAATATCGGAGGCGGCCTGTTCCATTTTCTGTTTCAGAATCCGGGCCGCCTCCGGGGCTTCTTCCTCCGCCACTTCAAGAAGGATCTCGTCATGCACAATGGCGACGATTTTCCAGCCACGTCCCACAGCCTCCGTATACAGCAGGCCCAGCGCACGCTTCAGAATATCCGCCGCAGTTCCCTGAACCGGGGTATTGGCAAGTTCCGCCACGCCGGCACGGGAGGACAGCCGGAACTTTCTTCCTGTAAGCGTGCTTCCCAAAGCGGAACCTCCGCTCTGCCCATACTTCTCCATCAGATCATGATGCCACCAACTGATGCCAGGATAGGCTTCAAAAAAGCTGTCCCGAAATCGCCTTGCCTCTTCCAGCGTCATATCCACGCCATAGGACTGCGCGGCATATTGCTGCAGCCCTGCCGCTCCCATCCCAAAAATCAGGCCAAAATTCACCGCCTTAGCCGCCTGTCTCTGTTCCTTCGTTACCATCTCCGCCTTCGTGCTGCTGATCAGGGATGCGGTCAGAAGATGCAGATCCTCTCCACGCCTGTATGCCCGGCGCATTCTGGTGTCACCTGAAATCTGAGCCGCCACGCGCAGTTCGATCTGCGAATAATCCGCCAGGATCAGCTTTCTGCCTTTCGGCGCGCAGAAGCATCCCCGGAACGCCCTTTCACGCGGGATCTGCTGAATGTTCGGATTGCCGCAGCTCATCCTTCCGCTCCAGGCGCCTATCTGGCCATAGGACGGATGCAGCCTTCCTGTAATCGGATGGATCATCTGCGGCATGGGATACAGGAACCCGTTCAGCAGTTTGGCATATCTTCTGTAATCGCTCAGAGCGCGCACCAATGGATGGGCATGATAGGGCGCCAGGCTGGCGCGGGAGGTGGACTTTACATCAATCCCGTTCTTTTTCAGCAGCCTCAGCACATAACTGTTGCTGTCAAAATTCACATCCAGCGCTTCCTCTTCCCCCCACAGCGTCAGCTGGCGGGCAGGCACTCCGCTATAGACATAAAGCCTCTCCAGCGCTTCTTCATAAGAAGCCCTTGTGCCCGCGCACAGCTGTTCCCATTTCTTCTCATCCAGATATATGCCCTCATATTCTGTCAGCGCTATGGCCGGCACACAGGCAAATTCAATCTCCGCCACCTTCTCCAGCCCGTATTTGGCGAGTTCTTTTTCCAGACGAGGTTTTAGCCGCAGCAGGAGTTCCGCGTCCCTGGCAGCATACTCCAGCTGAGAACGGGTGAGTTCTCCGCTCCAATCCCCTTTTTGCTCTGTCTTGTCCACTTCCTCCCCCAGATAGTATGCAGCCACTGCAGCGAGAGATGCCTTCACGCTTCCGCCGCAGCCGCGCAGCAGCTGGGCCGCCAACATGGTATCGAACACCCTTCCCGCTCTGATTCCTTCTTTATGCAGGAACTTCAGATCGAACTTGGCATTGTGAAAAACCTTCACCGCGTCCGTTTCCAGGCATTTTCTCAGCAATTCCCTGTTTCGTGCAGCTTCCCGGTCTCCCTGTCCCGAAAAGGCATTCCAGTCAAACAAAAGCACCGGCAGACCTTCTGCAGCTATCTGCAGCAGCCTCATCCGGTTGCTGTGCACATCCAACCCATCCGTTTCCGTATCGATTCCTAACGTCTTTGCTTTCTGCAGTTTATCCATAAAGGGCAGGAACTCCTGCGCCCCGCGGATCACTCTGTACTCCATTCCGTCTCCTCATCCCTTTTCCCTATAAGGACTGCCTTCCCTGGAACATCATTCCATGGAAGGCAGTCCATCATCCGCTTTCTATCACTTGTTATCTGTATAGCTGCGCCAGATATTCCAGCACCTTTTCCAACAGTTCTTCTTTCTCCTTAGGGCATTGGCCGCACAATTCAGCCACCAGTTTCTCATGAAGCAGATCGCCGGACAGCAGATATGTTACGTCCATCCCCATCTTTTCTCTGACCTGAAGAATTCTCTCTATGGATAGCCTCCTGTTTCCCCGTTCAATCTCGCCATAAAATGTCTCAGAAATTCCTAAAAGTTTCGCTGTCTGCTTCTGCGTCAGGCCCATTTCTTCTCTGCGCAAGCGCAACCGTTCTCCAATATCCATTAGCAGCTTCGACGCCGGCATACTGTTTTTCCTTTCTCATGAACTGGGATTGATCATCTGGTTGCCATAAAATAAAACTATCCTTATTTTTTTCTACTATAATTATATCTCAGCGTTCCCAAAAGGTCAATATACAGTCAAACCCGTGTCAGAGCCCGAAAAGCTGCAGCAGGCGCTGCCAGAAGGACAGCGGCTCTTCTTCCACCTCAACCACCGTCTCCTCAGGGATATGAATTCCTTCCGTCTTCATGACAAACGAGACCAGGCCCACATCGGTATTCTTATCGGATACAAAGGAGACGGGCGTATAATCGCTTCCGGAGAAACGATCGACGACGCCGTCAATCTCTTCATCCACCTGCGTGTCGATATCCGTTGTCTCCTCTTTGAACTGAGCTGCTCCATCCTGCAGCTCTCCTACGCCGTCTGCCAGATCGGAAGCGCCGTCCGCCAGATCTCCGGTTCCATCAGCCAGCTGCGAACTTCCATCCTTCAGATCCTGGGCCGCATCCGACATCACGCTCGCTCCGTCCGCCAATTCCGTAACCCCATCTGCCAGTTCCTGGGTTCCATCCGCAAATTCCGTGCCTCCATCCGCCAGTTCGGCGACGCCATCCGCCAGTTCGCTGGAACCGTCCGCAAGCTGATCCAGCCCATCCGCCAGGCTCTTCGTGCCGCTTGCGAGTTCTGCGACACCGCTGTCCAGAGCGGCGATTCCCTCCTGCAGCTGGCTAAGCTGCTCCTGTGTCGTCTCATTGCCAAGCTGGGCCTCCAGTTCCTCCGCCATGGTGTAGCAGCCGATCAGCTGATCCACTCCCGTCTTCAGCGAAACCAATTTTTCCAGCGGCAGACCGGCCAATATACTCACATCCATCCCGCTTTCCGGCCCGGCGAGGCTGATGAGCGTTCCCGCCTGATTCCTTTTGCTGTACCTTAATGTTCCGGCCACCGTCTCTTCGCTTTTCCGGATGGACCTCGTTCCGATAGCGGATGCGCCGTCCCCACTGCCTTCTTCCTTTCTTTCATTCGTCCCATTGAAAACCTCCCTGGCCTTTGATGAGACATTTGCAGGCTGCGCCGAGGCTTCACCCGCAGAAGAAACGGTGCTTTCCGGTGCGGAAGGGCTCCCGCTCTCAGGTGTGGAAGAAGCCCCGGTTTCAGGTGTGGAAGGAACCGTGGTATCAGGTACAGATGGCGCCGTGGTCTCGGGTACAGAGGGGACCGTCGTCTCCGGCACAGTGGGAACTGTATCCTCCTCTGAAGAACTGCTGCCCTCTTCTTCGGAAGAGGTTGAATCCTGTTCCGATGTGTCCTGTGGATCTTCCGGCAACGTTCCATTTCCTTCTGTATCCCCGGTCTGGGAGTTCTCATCCGAATTCTCCTCCTCTCCGGTTCCTCCCATATCCTCCCCTTTCTCCGGGCTTTCATCAGTTTCTTCTGCTGGCTCTGTTTCCTCCGCCGTCTCTTCCTCTTCTTCCGTTTGTTCCTCTAAAGCCTCCTCCTCCTGAAGGATCGCATTTCCCATATCCGGGGAAGCGCCTCCGGAAGCGGACTTCCCATTTTCTTTAATCGCCTGCTCCAGATAGCCTGAAATTATACCAAGCTTCTCAGCATAATCGCTTCCCGGAATCATATCCCAAATCGCTTTCATCATTGGATCGCTCGAAATTTCCGAATCCACACGCTCATCCAGCATGGCCTTCATTCCGCTGCCCAGATCGCTGACCATGGATACCAAAGAATCGATGCCTTCTTTAATCTGAGAAGAGCCCGCGCCAAGCTTCGCGGCCCCCTCCGCCAGCTTCCTCGCTCCGGAAGCCGCACCGTTCTCACCTGCGACGCCGTCTTTGAGCGAATCAACCCCGGAACGCAGGCCGTTAAGCCCGTCCGCCAGCTCCGCCGCTCCATCCGCCAGTTCATCACTTCCTTCCTGGAGAGAAATCACGCCATCCTCCAGTGTGGTAACCCCATCCGCATAGCTGTCTATGCCGTCCTTCAGGCTGTCCGCCCCTTCTTTCAGGCCATCCGCTCCTGTCTTCAGGCTGTCCACCCCTCCCGCAAGAGATTCCGCACCATCGGAAAATTCATCGGCAGCATCCTGAATCTCTCCCGTCTTATCATACAGACCGTCCAGCCCCAACACATCTTTGTCTATTTCCAGAGACATCGGCACACCCTGAAAGCTGATGGCCTCCATCTCAAAGTCGGTCACGTCCGCCGTGATGGTCACCTCTTTCTCCTGCCCGGCCAGGATATTGTACACCAGCTGGCGGTTATCCCCCGCATTTGCAGCTGACGCTCCCGGCGCTTCCAGATTGCTGCACCTGGTCATATCCATGGTCACCGATATCTGGAGCAGGTAGTTTTCAAAGAAAGCTTCCTCTGCCCTGCTGTTTTGTTCCACGCCGATCCGTATCTTCAGCGCTCCGCTCTTTCCAGCCAGTTCTGCAGCCTCCACTTCCTTCTCATCCAGATAGTATTGAATGCTTATATCCCAGGGAAGTTCCGCCTGGGAGAGATTCCCCTGATAATAGAATTTCCCTGCCGGCGCTTCCACAGTAACGGTCCCGTTTTTCAGCTGAATATCCGCATCTGTGGTCAGATTTTTCACGGAATCGTATTTTCCATAATCGGTAATCCGGGTCTCCTCGTCCAGTGAAAATGCGTTCACCACATAGACTTCATTCACGCTTCCGTCCTGTTTCAGATTTACATATACGCTCTCATCCTTTTGTGTATTCTCCGCCGCCGATACAGGAAGGCCGCTTCCCGCAAGCAGCGCGGCGCTGAGGATACAGGCCATGCTCTTTGTGAAGCCTTTTTTTCCTTTTTTAATCATTGCTTTCATCGTATTCCTCCTCTTTAAGGCATCGGAGCCTGCGTTTGATCCAGATTGTTTTCTTCCGAAATTTTCCCGCCCGATGAAGCCATCTGCGTCTTATCATAAAAATCTGCATGCAGCGTTGTCTTCCTTATCACCCAGTCGAACAGCAGCAGCAGGGAAGGCAGGACGAAGAGAACCATCACAAAGGAAAGCGCCGCCCCTCTTCCGATCAGCCAGCCCAGCTGGCTCAATACGCCATTCGTAGAGACTTTTCCCAGAATACAGCCTGCCAAAAACAGAATTGCGGCGGAAGTCAGGATCGAAAGGGTACACGCTTCCAGCGTCTTTCGTACCGCCTGCTTTTCTGGCAGCTGTTTTCTGAACTCCATATATCGGTCTGTAAACAGAATCGCATAATCAATCGTCGCTCCCAGCTGCACTGTGCTGATAATCAAATATCCAATATAGAACAGGGGCTGACCGGAAAAATACGGAATTCCCAGGTTGATCCAAATGGAAGACTCGATCACCAGGATCAGAATCAGAGGAAGCACGATGGAACGGAAATTCACCAAAAGGATGGCAAGCACAAAGACTACCGCCAGCAGGTTCACTTTCCAGTTATCCTCTGTGATCGTGGTCTTCAAATCTTCTGTACTCACCAGTTCTCCGGCATATTGTATCTGATCCCCATAATACTTCTCTCCGATATTGCGGACGGCATTCACCTTATCCTCCCAGCCTTCTTCCGCCTCCTGTGTATTGAGCGTAATCACAAACCGGCTGTAATGAGCGGAATACAGGGAAGAGAGCGTATCCGAAGGCACAAATTCATCCGGGATAGCGCTTCCCACCGAATTCACATAGGAAATCACGCTGGTTACATAATCCAGTTCCAGGAGTTCTTCATTCAATGCCGCTTCTTTGTCCAATTCCCCTTTCGGCACCAACAGGACCACCGGATTGGAAAGGCCAAATCCGTCCGTTATCGCCTTGGTATCCCTTCCAAGTTGCGTTTCCTGGGAGGTATATACCTCGCTTCCTCCATAATAAAAGCGGTTCTGCTGCTGCGCAAGGAACATGATCGGTATCAACAGGAGGGCAAGGATCAGAATCGGAATCCTCGCCTTCATTACAAAACCGGAGAACCTGCCTGCCCCCGGCAGAAGTGCGCGGTGCCTGGTCTTATCAATCACCGGATAGGTGGCCATGGCCAGCGCAGGCAGGAAACAGAGCACACAAAGCAGGCTGAATACGATAGCCTTGGACATGGCCCATCCCAGATCCGGCCCAATTCGGAATGCCATAAACACCAAGGCGAGAAATCCTGTTACCGTTGTTAGGCCGCTGGAAAGAATGCTTCCCACTGACTCTTTCACCGCGGCCACCATCGCTTTTTCCGCTTCCATCCCTTCCTTCCGCTTCTCCGAAAAGCGATGCAGCAAAAAGATCGAATAGTCCATAGACACCGCCATCTGCAGCACAGGGCCCGCTGCATTGGTCACAAAGGATACGGTGCCAAAGATCAGATTGGTTCCCATATTCAGCAAAATCGCAACGCCGATCGTAATCATAAACAGCACGGGTTCAAACCAGGAATCCGTGGTTATAAGCAGCACCAAAAAGATGATCGGCACCACCAGCAGCATAATACGCTGTACGTCCCTCGCCGTATCCTGCGCAGCCACAACGCTTTCCACAGATGAACCGGACATACAGTTCGTATCCCCGATCACGTCCCTGATCGCAGGGATTGCCGCCTCTTCCTTCGCCTCGTTGACCGTTATGGTATAGCAGGCGTCCTGATTTTTATAATATTCCTCCACAGTTTTCTCATCCGCCATCTCCAACGGCTCATAGATATTCACCGCATCATCCAGCCAGTTCACCTCTTCCACGCCGTCGATCGCTTCCAGCCTTTCCTTATAAGAAAGGGCCTCTGGAATAGATACGTCATAAATCAGCACCCGCACATTCGGAACCGACTGATTGTATTCTTCTTCCATCACCTCAAGCGCCTTACTGGACGCAGCATTTTCAGGAAGATAATCCGCAAACTTATAATTCACGCCGGTCAATCCGGACAGGATAATACAGACCACGGCGGCCAGCACAAACAGAATAATAATCTGAATCTTGTGTTTTAATAAAAACTGCGTATACCGCTCCATTTCGGCTCCCATCTGCATATTTTGCATATCCGTTGACACACTGCCCGCGGAAAATAAATTAACATATGTTGATTTTACAACTCATGTATATTATAATTATGAAAAATAATGAATGCAATAGTCATTCTTTTAAGCAACGTTAGTTATTAGACATTTTTTAAATCTGTGTTAAGAATTAATAGTTTTTTCACAATTTCATTATGTGTGTTCATCCCGGCTACTTTGCAGCTTTATATACGATGCTTCACGATGGAGGGAATATTTATGGAAGGAAAAAGAACAGACCGCAGAATCCGTAAGACAAAGGCCCGACTCTTTCAGGCCCTCATGACACTTATGCAGGAAAAGGATATAAAAGATATTTCCGTCAAAGAACTATCCGACCTGGCCGATATCAACAGAGGGACATTCTATCTTCACTATAGAGATGTATACGATATGTTAGAACAATTGGAAAATGAAATCTTTATTGAGTTTAACGTAATTTTGGACAAAACCTTTGTTCCCGATTCAGAAGATGCGCTCTATTCCATGCTGTCTGACCTTTTTCTCTTTTTGGGAAATAACCGGTTGATGGGCAAAACCCTACTCGGGCCCCACGGAGACCTTTCCTTCGTTAACCGCATGAAAGATCTGGTCAAAGACCGTATCATCCGTCTATGGAAGGAAAATAAGCAGCCTTCTGAAGTTTTCGACTATTATTATGCCTTTGTCACTTCCGGCTGCATCGGCCTGATAGAAACATGGCTTGGCAAGGAACAGCCAGAGCCTCCGGAAAAGATTGCCAAACTGGTAGAAAGTATCATCCGGCAGGGATTGTCTTCCTTGTTTCCCGCCCCCATCGGTCACCCTGATTAATCTGTCTCCGGGGGAAAACAGATATTATTTTGTGATCCAAAAACTTCCGACGAACTGTATTTGCAGTATTCGCCGGAAGTTTTTATGTGTTTGCCCCATCTGCGCGCCATAGCGTAGCATGCAGGCAAAATCAGGACAGGTGAAAACGCTTTTCTTTCACTCTTTCATGCTATCTGCAGGAACGATATTCTTACACTTCGCTCATAACCACATTTCTGAGTCTACGCGTCAGAGACGTCAATCCGGAATCCGTTTTCTGCATCATGAAAATCATTGTCATATTGGTGGACGGATCGTTTTCAAAGTAGCATCCCAGCCAGCCATCCCAACCGTATTCTCCCACATGGGCGATGGTTCCGGAGCGCCCCGGATATTCCATAATACGCATGAGGTTCGCATATCCAAAGCCTGGCATATTCTCAAAATTCCGGGTAAATGCTTCCATCTGCGGCCCGCCCAGGGCATTCGTCGTCATAAAGCGCACCGTCTCCGGACGGAAAATCCGCACGCCGTCCAGTTCCCCTCCATTTAACAGCATCTGGGCAAAACGGGCATAATCGTCCGATGTGGATACCATTCCGCCTCCGCCGGATTCGAAAGCGGGTATCCTGGACATATCGTTGCTGATTCCCAAATGGTCTTCGCAGTATGGTACCAGCGAACCATCTTCAGCCCTCTGATAAGCCTTGACCAGACGCTCCTGTTTCTCCTTCGGCACATAGAATCCGGTATCCTTCATGCCCAGAGGGGCGAAGAAAGTTTTCTCCAGATATTCCCCAAAGCGCATCCCTGAAGCGGCCTCAATCACAGCTCCCAGCACGTCTGCAGAAGTTCCATACAGCCAGGAACTGCCAGGCTGGAAGGCCAGCGGGCCCTTTCCTAATTCAATCGCAAGTTCCCGCGTCGTCATCGGATGGTCGGTTTTCTCCCGCTCCTCCAGGCGCCTAAATACCTCATTCACATACTCTCCGGCCAAGCCCGTATTTCCATTATACATCAGGCCTGAAGTCATGCACGCCAGATCCTTTACCATCACTTCCCTGCGCGCATCCACCAGCTTCCCGTTTTCTTCCACCTTCTGCTGCTTGAAAGAAGGGAGATAATAAGACACCGGATTGATCAGATCCAAAAGTCCGTCTTCCACAAGCTTCATAGCAGCTGCTCCTGTTATGGGCTTGCTCATGGAATAAAGCCGATAAATCTGATCCCTTCTGATCGGAACGCCTTTCTCCTTATCCGCCATGCCCGCTTCCACATAGCATACTTCCTCACCATTTTTGCGTACCAGCAGGCTTCCTCCGGCCAATTCTTCATTTCTTACGCCAGCCTCCAGGAGTGCCTGCAATTTCCGTTTTGCCTCTTCTCTCATACGTCCTCCAATCCGCCGCTCCTACCGCGGCCTTTCCCTTCCTTTTTCCTGCCAATAACTATGTATGTGCCCTGCCTCTCTGCAAGTTTGGCTCTCGCTATTAACCGCAGAGGATACGACATTTGATTCCATATTAAGCAATTCTTTGCCGATTCTAGCCCTATCCGCGTCGAATCCAGTCTGCTGCCAATTTGGGCCAAATCTGGCATTCAGGTACGATCTGTTCTCCGCGTCCATCATCCGTCTGCTCGTCCGCCAGGCTCAGCCCATGGTCTCCGTCCGGGAAAATATGCAGTTCAAAGGGAACTCCTGCCGTTCTCAAAGCCGAAGCAAACAGCAGGGAATTTTCAACAGGAACAGCTCCGTCCTGGAAGGTATGCCACAAAAATACCGGAGGCATGTCCTCCGTCACCTGTTTTTCCAAAGACAACATTTCCAGCAGTCCTTTATTCTCCTGATCGGAGCCGAGTAAGCTTTCAAAGGAGCCTCTGTGCGCGTATATACCGGAAGTAATCACAGGATAGGACAGGATCAGTCCGTTCGGACGCATCTGCTCCGCCGCAATACCTGTGCGCCTACTTAAGAATTCCTGATTCCAGAAAGCCCCAAGACATCCCACCAGATGCGCGCCTGCGGAAAATCCGCATACAATGATCCGGTTTGTGTCTATATAATATTCCTCGCCATGCTCACGCAGCCAAGCCACTGCAGCGGCCAGTTCACAAAGTGCCGTGGGAAAACGCTCCGGGCTCACGCTATAGCGCAGGACACAGGCATGAAACCCTTCCCCGCACATGCGCAACGCCACTGGTTCCGCTTCCCGATCCGATGTAAAGCCATATCCGCCTCCCGGGCATACTAACACCACGGGCCTCTTTTGGCTTGCCTTAATCTCATTTGAGCAGCCCTGAAAATAGGTATAAAGTTTCGCCGACGTATGATCTGTCTGTATTTCAACTATCTTTGCGACCATTTTCTCTTTTTCTCCCTTCCATCGTTCATTTTGCCACACAAAATA
>OGPH01002086.1_pt1 | contig 12416 bp, 11 predicted proteins | sample 1552891 | NCBI WGS metagenome assembly OGPH01 (sample SAMEA2580272, study PRJEB22360) | human gut metagenome | biome: human gut; feature: human-associated habitat; material: faeces | place: Denmark | collected 2008/2010 | reverse complement strand
GGGAACTCCCGGGCCTTCTCCCTGGAGAACGGCACCCTTCACTGGCAGAAGGGATATGAAAACCTCACGGCGGACGAGCTGTTGAGCGGAGCCGCCCGTGGGAATAAGGTGGCCCTGGCCGAGGACTTGATCCGGGAACAGCTGGCTGGTGGACACCCTGTGCTGGCCAACGAAATCTACCAGTTGGCGAAAGCCGCAGGCATCTCCCGGCGCACTGTGGAGATGGCCAAGCGCAATATGCCGGACGTAACCGCCAAAAAATTGAGAAACTGCTGGGCCTGGTCGCTCCACTAACCAAGACAGCAAGACCGTAATCGTTCTCCATGCGGAGCTCCATATCTTGTGTGATTATCAAAGCAAAGCCCATAGATACTGTGTTTTTCAACACCGCACTTTCAAACACGTTGCGGCCTTGCGGTCTTGAATTTGCGGAAGGGATACGGCCCCCCTTCGCAAAAAACAGAACTTCCTTTACCACCAGTGACGCAAGTGACGCTGAAAACTTGGGACCGGTTGCGACCCTTCCTGCTGCGGCCTGCGTTCCTGTTCGGAGTCCAAAAGAAGGGTGCAAGGCAGGCAGGTCACCGTGAATAAAATCCTGTATTTTGTGTGCTGCAGATCAAGCTCACCTGCATTATGTGGGACACGGGAGGAAAAGTGTCCTACACTTTCCCCTCTTGCGTCCCTGTGGATTTCCCAGCAAGTGACGCAAATTCCGCCCACTCCCCCCTAGCGGAATTTTGCGTCCCTTGCGTTCCTTCCGGCACTGGCCCCCACAGCCAGCCGTCCCACAAAACCGCCCAAGCCCCAGATTTGGCCCCAGGAGGCCCCGTGTGCCCAGTTTACGCCCCAGGCGGGGGAACGACCCGCCCCCGCCCGGTCAGGGCCCAGCTTGGCAGAAAAGAAAGAAATCAGCCCAACCCGGAAAACAGCTGACAGCGTAGACGGCGGATGCGCCAGCTTTTGACCTCCCACCAGGCGAACGGTTTCCCCAAAAAATCAGCAGTGGAGAGAGGTGTGAAAAAAGAGCAGGTGAAAGGCCCGGGGTCGCCCACAGGCGTCCCGTGCCGGGTCACTTCGCCCGGCAGAGCCGGTCGTTCCGGGATTTTTCCCAGGCGTCAATTTCCCCATTTTCCGGGGTCGGTTTGGCGGCCTTGGGGTCACGGACGGGGTCAGAAAACAAGAATTTCCCGGCGGCAAGCCATTTTTCCGGGTGTCACCGCCGGGGTCAGCGAAAGGATGAAGAAATCTATGGCAGAAAAAGATTTGAAACGCAAATTCGCCCTGTGGATTCGCCCCTCCCTGTTGGAGGAAGTGGATTCCCTCTACGAAAGCGACAACTGCGCCAGCCGCAGCGAGTTCATGGAAAAGGCCCTGCGATTCTACATAGGGTACCTCTCCAGTGAGAAAAACAAGGATTACCTGGCTGACGTCATCCCCTCCACGGTGAAAGGCATCATGGATGAAACCGCCAACCGCATGGGACGGCTGCTCTTCAAAATGGCGGTAGAGCAGGCGGTGACGGAGAACATCCTCGCCGCTGTTTGCAACGTAGACCAGCAGGATTTATCACGCCTGCGAGGGCAGTGCGTCGAGGAAATCCGCAAGACCAACGGGATGATTTCCTTTGAGGAAGCCTTAAGATGGCAGAGAGATGGCTGATACAGCCCGACCCATTTCGGAGAAAGGAGAACCTATTTGGCAAGCATCAAGAAACTTACTGACCGCAAATTCAAGATCACCGTCAGCAACGGCTACCGCCCAAACGGCAAGAAAATCTGCAAGGCCAAGACCATCACCGTGCCGGATACTGTCCATAAACGGGGCATCCCCCAGTACGTTGCCCACGAAGCGGAGGAACTGGAAAGGGTGGTGAAATCCGGTTTCGCCGAGGACCGGGACACCACCTTTGAAGCCTACGCCGCCCGGTGGCTGGAGCGGCAAGTGAAATACGCTCCCGGCACCCTGGCCAGTTACCGGAGGATGTTGGAGCGGGTCTATCCCTACATTGGAGCCATCAAGCTGGGAGAACTGCGGCCCATGGCCCTGGAGAATCTGCTCATAGAGCTGCGCAAACGCACCCACCAGGGCAAACCCATCCAGGAAGCCACCGTGCAGAAATACCTGACCGTGGTGTCCGCCGTGCTCAGCGATGCCAAACGCAACGAGATTATTTCTAAGAACCCCGCCCGGATGATTGACCTGCCGGACACGGAACAGCGGCAGCAGTTCATCCCCACAGATGAGCAGGCACAGGACTTGATTCTGGCTCTGCTGGATGAACCTTACCACTACAAGCTGTTCTATGTGCTGGCCATGTACACTGGCTGCCGCCGGGGTGAGTTGTGCGCCCTGCGGTGGAATGACTTTGTGATCGTGGAGAAGTACCGCTCTGTGCTCACGGTTTCCCGTTCTCGCACTGTGGTGGTTGGACAGGGTGTGGTGGAAGGACCTACCAAGAATGGCCGCTCTCGTACCATCGCTCTGTCCGAGGACATGACCTCCCTGGTGCAAGGATTCTTCTACTACCAGCGGGAGATCGCGGAGCAGCATGGCAGAAAGTTGAGCCCGTATCTCTTCGTCAACGAGAAAGGGAACCCCATCCACCCGGACACTTTCACAAAACACCTGCGCCAAATCTTCGAGGAAAATGATTTCCCGGACACCTTCCACCTCCACACCCTTCGCCACTATTTCGTCTCCACCATGCTTCACGAGGGAGTGGACAAGCAGACCGTTGCGGAGCTGGCAGGCCATGGGGATACCTCTTTCTTGGAGCGTACCTACTGCCATCCCCAAATGGCCTTGAAGGAGCACGCGGCGGAAAAGATGAACGCAGTGCTCCTTTACAGCGCATAATTCAGATACATCGCTGGGGCTTGCAGACAGGCTATGCCGCCCCTCTTGTCCAAAGGGTAGAAAATGAAAACAGGGCTGGACTTCCACCCGCACGTGGGGTAGTGTGTGGTTGCCTCCACAGGGCAAACCACAACAGGAAAGAGGTCAACACAAATGGCAAGCATCCGCAAACGAGGAAACAGCTACCTGCTGGTGGTGTCCATGGGTTACGACCCGGAGGGCCACCGCCGCAAGCCCCAGCAAAAGACCGTCCATCCGCCAGAGGGCCTGACACCCAAGGCCAAGGAAAAATGGTTGGAAGAAGAGGCCGCCCTCTTCGAGCGCGAGTGCAAAAACCAGCCCCTAATCGTGGACAAGTCCATCACTCTGGCGGAGTACACCGCATATTGGCTGGCCCACATCGCCCCCGGCAAGCTGGCCAAGTCCACTCTGGCCCGGGACAAGCAGGACATGGATCGGTTTCTGCCGGCCCTGGGCAGCTACAAGCTCACCGACCTAAAACCCGAACACTTCCGCAATCTCTACGCAACCTTGCGGAAGCAAAAGAACTCTGTGACGGGAAAACCGCTCTCCGAGAGCACCGTTGAGGGAGTCCACGCCTGTTTGTGTGGAATCCTCTCCGATGCCATGGAGGGCGGTTTTTTGTCGCAGAATCCGGCATGGCGCACCTACAAGTACGCCGGCAAAAAGAAACAGAAGCGCAATGTTGCTGATGAAAAGACAACACGGAAATTGATCGCCGCGCTGGAGGAGGAGAGCATTAAGTACGAAACCTACTTCAAGCTTATCATCGCCACAGGAATGCGCCGAGGAGAGTGCTGTGGCCTGAAATGGAAGGACGTGGACTTCACCGAAAAGTCCATCCACATCTGCCGCAACGTGGTGAAGGTCACGGGAGAGGACATCCTTGTGAAAGAACCCAAGACCGCCGCCGGAGACCGGTACGTGTACTTTTCCCTGGAGATGGCCAGCCTGCTGAAAGAGTACCGCTCTTTCTGCCAGGGGGAGTTGGAGCTGCACGAGGGCAGAGAGCTGACCCTGGAGGACTACATCTTCCGCCGCCACGGAGCCGACCTACCCATGACCCCTAGCACTTTTACCTGGCGATTCAAGCTGATCCTCAAAAAGCACAACCTGCCCCTGGACCTGAACGTCCACAGTCTCAGGCATACGGCGGCCAGCCTTATGATCTCCGGCGGGGCGGATGTGGCCACGGTTTCCGGGCTGCTGGGGCACTCACAAGTTTCTACCACGCTGGACATTTATACTCATGCTTTTGATGAGAAGAAGCGGGAGGTCAGCGCCCAGATGCAGGGGAGGGTGGGGGTGTGAGGCCTGCCAAAAGGGAACTAGGTGCGCCCGGCCTTCGTCAGAGAGCTGCGTTCCAGTTTTGGCAAGCCCACAATCATTGCGTCCCCAGCAGCGGTTTACCGAACCGCCCCCGCAATGGGTTCCAGTGCGCTGAAGTCCACAAAGTCCACCGCCTTGTTGAAGGTCTCGATCATGGCACGTGTCTCCGCGGTTTTCTGCTCTTCCGGCAGGTTTTTTACGCTGTGATAGAGGAGCGTCATCATGGCCTTGTGCTTGAGACTCAGCTTCCGGTAATCGATGCCGCCCCGCAGGTGGAACACCTGGGTTTTCTCCAAGAGATGGCCGGGCACCTGCCTCCTCAGTGCGTTCCGGATGTTGGCGAGGTTCTCCTCGTCCGTCACGTCCGCCAGCCCCACGGTGACAATGACCAGCCCAGTGTGCTCCCCCAGGGCCCGGAGGGTCCTTCGCAGGCCCTTGACCCCGCCGGCGTACAGGCCGCCGAAGTGGATGACCCGGCCATAGCAGGAGAGGTCTTTCACCGCCTCGCTACGGATACAGGGCAGGCGGGTTAGCTCCGAAAACCGTTCTGCGTACCGCTGGGTGGTGCCGTATTGGCTGCCATATATGATCAACTGGTCCATGTGGTATCAACTCCGCAAAAAGTGGTTAGAGGCAAACGACAGCCCCGTCAAAGGGAGGCTGCCAGCCCTGCAACACCCGTCCCCAGCAGAAAGGCCGCCGTCACCAAAAGGCAGAGGACGAACAGCCCCACAAAGAAAACCGGCAGCAACGCGATGGGGATGAGCAGGTAATCCAGGGGTTCCGGCTCCAGGGAGAAACGGCCCTTGGGGCTCTTGTAAACGGTGAGAATGTCCCCCGGTGCGAAATGCTTTTGCCGGGTGACGGCCGGGAAAAAGTCCTGGCCCTGCCCCAGGGAGAACAAGGGGTAGGAACGGACCCCGCCGTCCCCGTCGGACTCCTGCACCCAGCCCACAAATTTGGCTTGGCGCGGCTCCCACTGGCCCAATAGGGAGCGGGCAACCCAGGCAAGGGGGCGGAAGGCGTCCCGCAGCACAGGCAGGAACAGGCCCCAAGCAAGGGCCGCCCCCGTTGCCCCGGCCCCAAAGCCCACGAGCAGGGCCAGCCCGCTGCCTGCCGGGTTGGGGTGGTCTACGGTGTAGTCGGAGAGCTGGGCGGCCACGGTTCTTCCTCCCAACAGCAGCAGGAGAAACACCGCCACAGCGGTTGCCGCCAAAATCGCCCACAGCACCCACCAGGAGCGGACGTCCTTCCACAGGGCCCACTCCCCGGTGGAGCGGCGGTACAGCACCTGCACCCGCTGGCCCAGGGCGGGGGCGGCCAGCACTTTGGGAAAGTCCTTTTGCAGGGAGACCTCCCGCCCCTCCAGGGAAAGCCGCAAAGTCACCCTGGCGGGGGAGCGGTCCCCGTCCATGGAATCGGCGCCGTTCCAGACGGGGGTGACGCTGACCCCTGCCACCTGGTCCCAGAGCTTTTCCCCGTCCCGCCAGCTACTACGCCGCCGCAGCCCCGACCAGGCGAGGACGGCAAACAACAGGCCCAGCCCCAGGGCCAGCAAGCTCCACTTCCACATAGGTTGTTCCTCCTTACGAAAGGGCGGCGATGATGGCCTCCATCACCGGGGCGCCGGGCATGGGGGCCACCTGGATGACCTCCTCCGCCACACCCTCCACCCCGAATTGGGCCGTGTCCGTGGGGGCGTCGTACACCCCGGTGCGGAAGCCGTGGTTCTCCCAGGCCAGGCGCTGCACCTCCTCGTCCAGCAGGGCGTCGATGCCCAGGGCTCCGGCCTCATCCAAGGCGATGAACACATGGGAGGACCACACCGTGGGGGTGGGGTACACCAGCACGATGTCCCCTTTGATCTGCTCCCAGGTCTCCGGCTCCTGCACGGCGAATTCCAACAGCTGGCTCTCGTACCCGGCAATAAGAGGCTTTGCCCCCATGCCGGTTTTCAAAAACTGGTCGAACAAGTCCGAGGAGGAGCTCTCCATATACCCCAGCTTCTTCCTCCATTCTAGGGGAAACTGGGCCGCCCTTCCACCGCACCAAGGAAAAAGGCAGGTTAGAACTGTGTGAAGTTTGGGGGAAGGACCTGGGTTTCCTCACATTCTGGCCATGGGAGAGTTGACGGCACATACGAAAAGCGTAAGCAGTACAACTAACACCTCTGATCACCAGTTCGGCAGGAAAGAAACCTTCTGCAAATCGTAGAAGGTGAATTCGTCTTTCCGATGCGGCGTAGAAACGCCTTTATATTATGGTCGGTTTATAATTTAGTAAAAATTTAGTAAACTCCATTGACTTCGACAAAGAGTTCCATATAATGAGCTTGGAACGATACGAAAGGAGGAGCCTCATGGCGACAATCAAGGATGTGGCCCAGGCCGCTCAGGTCTCGACTGCGGCGGTCTCACGGGTTTTGAACAAGGACGACAACATCTCTGTTTCACCGGAGGTGCGGGCCCGAATCTTTCAGGCGGCTCACGTCTTGGGCTATGTATCTCCTCGCCAGAGAAAGGCGGCAGAGCATAAAACGCACCTGGTCATCGGAGTGGCGGATTGGCGGATCATCCGACCGGACCGGCACAATGTACGACTCACCTCCTTGTCCTGCCTGGTGCAGATGATGACTGACCAATACGAGGTAACCTTTATCCGGCTGACTTTCGGTGAGCCTCAAAAGGTGGATGGCGTTATCGCCCTGGGGGTGTTCAGTGAAAAGGAAATCGACTTCCTACGCTCCCTGTCCTTCGCCATCGTTTTTGTGAACTCCAACCAGCACAACTACGAGTTCGACCAGGTGCAGGTGGACTTCGACCGTGGTCAGGAGCAGATGGTGTCCTACCTGCTGGATCAGAAGCAGTACACTGGCTTGGGATATATCGGCGGCATTTATGACGGGGCCAACGGCCGCATCGGTACCCACCGTCTGGCGGCCATCCGGCGCATCTTGGAGAAGCGCGGCCAGTACGACCCCCGGACCTTCCATGTGGGGGAAATCAGCCGAGAAAGCGGCTATGCGCTGGCGAAGAAGGCCGTGGAAGATCACACCTTGGCGGAAGCGGTTCTGCTGGGTAGCGACGAGGTAGCTGAGGGCGCTCTGGAGGCTTTCCGGGAACTGGGCGTCCGTGTGCCGAAAGATGTGGCTGTCATTATCTATCAAGATATCCAGACATTGGAGAGCAAGTGGCCCACTGGTACCTGCCTCGAGATGTTCCCGGACTATGTGTGGGAAAACGCCCTGGAACTGCTTTTTGGCCGGATCAGTCAGCGTCGTTCCCAGGCAGTGACCGTCACGGTGCCCACTCACCTGAAGATTGGAGACACGGCCTGAATTACCCAAGCGGTTATCAGAGGGCGTTCCCTCTATAACAGATAAATTTAATAGTAACCCCAGAAACGTTTACAGAAACAACAAGGAGGATCACAGTATGAAGAAAGCACTTTCTCTCCTGCTGGCTGGCGTGTTGTGTGTTGGCCTGCTGGCTGGCTGCGGCGGCCAAAACAGCGAGTCCCAGAGTAGCAGCACCAGCAGCACAAACTCCACAACCAGTAGTGCGAGTTCTACAGACAGCAGCGCAAATTCCACAGACAGCAGCACAAGTACCACGGCATCTTCTGAAACCAGCAACAAAAAGATTGATACCTTGCGGATCGCTTTTGTCCCGTCCCGCGAACCGGAAGAAATCATCACCGCTACCGAACCCCTGAAGCAGATGCTCACCGATGAACTGGCGACGCTTGGGTACGATGTGGGCGAGGTGGACATCACCGTGGGCACCAGCTATGAGGCGGTGGGCGAGGCTCTGGCCGCCGGTACCGCCGACGTTGGCCTGATCCCCGGCGGCACCTATGTGCTCTACGATGATGGCTGCGACGTGCTGCTGACTGCCACCCGGGACGGCCTGTCCATCGACTCTGACAATGCGAAGGACTGGAACGACAACGCCCCCACCGAGCCTACCACTGAGCAGGTCACCAGCTACCGCGCCCTGATGATTGCCGGTCCCTCTGAAAAGGGCAAGGAGCTGGCCGCCAAGGTCAACGCTGGCGAGGCCCTCACCTGGGAGGACGTGAGCAGTGCCAACTGGAGTGTGGCCAATTCCTCCTCTCCTGCCGGATACATCTACCCCTCTCTGTGGCTCCAGGAGAACTTCGACAAGAATATCACCGACCTGCCCCACGCGGTGCAGTCTGACTCCTACGGCAGTGCCTTCGCCCGTCTGGCCTCCGGTCAGGTGGACATCGTCTGCACCTATGCCGACGCCCGCCGGGACTATGAAGATGAGTGGACAACCGAATACGGCATGACCAACAGCATCTGGGATGACACCGCTGTGGTTGGCGTCACTCCCGCTATTTACAATGACACCATCAGCGTCAGCAAGACCTCGCCCATCATGGACGATGATTTCAAGCAGGCTTTGGGTCAGGCTTTCATCAACATCGGCAACACCGAGGAAGGCAAAGAGGTCATCGCCATCTACAGCCACAACGGCTATCAGTGGGCGAAGTCCGAGGACTACGACTCTGAGCGGGCCGCTCAGGAGATGATCCAGTCTCTGAACAGCGCGGGTTAAACTCAATCAAACATGAACCACAAATGAGGGAGGGAGGCCGAGGCTTTCCTCCCTCGTTTGGGATAGGGAGAGTATCATGATAGAATTCAAAGAAGTAGAAAAGCGTTATCCGAATGGATTCGAGGCCCTGAAGCACATCAACCTGACCATTGACCAAGGAGAGTTTGTGGCTATCATCGGCCTGTCCGGCGCGGGCAAGTCCACCCTGATTCGTACCATCAACCGGATGCACGACATTACCCAAGGCCAGCTGACGGTAGACGGCACCGATGTGATGACCCTACACGGAAAAAGCCTGCGGAAATTTCGCCGCCGGATCGGCATGATTTTCCAGTCCTTCAACCTGATTACCCGCACCACTGTTATCAAGAATGTGCTCACTGCCTTTGTCCCTGATCTGCCCTGGTGGCGAGCAACTTTTGGCATCTTCACAAAGGAGGAGAAGATGAAGGCGCTGGAAGCCCTGGATCAGATGGGAATTCTGGACAAAGCCTTTGTCCGGGCGGATCAGCTCTCCGGTGGTCAACAGCAGCGGGTAGCCCTGGCTCGCACCCTGGCCCAGAATCCTCAGGTTATCCTGGCGGATGAGCCGGTGGCCTCTCTGGACCCGGTGACCGCCAAGCAGGTGATGGATGATTTCCAACGGATCAACCGGGATATGCACATCACGGTACTCATCAACATCCACCATGTGGAGTTGGCTCTCCAGTACGCCACCCGGGTGATTGGTATCCGAGCCGGGGAGATTGTTTACGACGGCCCGGCCAATCAGGTGGATCAGGCGGTGCTGGACTCCATCTATCAGGGAAAGCAGGAGGAACCGGCATGAGTATATGTGATAAGATCTTCCCACCCAGATTGCTTACCCTAACCAACGGAAAGCAGGTTTCCAAACCCAGATCTCGTGCTCCGCTGGCAGCGGTGATTTTAGTAGCCATGACGATACTTTCGGTGGAGGTCACCGGTTTTGATATGGGGGTCCTGGTCAGTCGGATCAAGGAGTTTTTTGTCATTCTGGGAGACATGATTCCTCCGCAGTGGGACTATATGCCCCAAATTTGGCAGCCCCTGTTCGACACCATCAAGATGTCCCTGCTGGGCTCCTTCATCGGCTCCATCTTGGTGGTGCCCTTTGCCATGCTGGCTTCCACCAACATCATTCACAGCCGGGTGGTCGTGGCGGCCATGCGCCTGTTGTTGAGCATCATCCGTACTTTGCCTACCCTGGTCTCGGCCCTGATCGCCACCTACATTTTCGGCCTCGGCACCCTGGCTGGCACCACAGCCATCGCCATCTTTACATTCGCCTACATCGGCAAGATTCTCTATGAAGAGATCGAGACGGTGGACATGGGACCTTTTGAAGCTATGGAGGCTATGGGAGCCACCAAAGTGCGCTCCTTTATCAGCGCCATCGTCCCCCAGGTACTGCCCTCCTATCTGTCTAACTGCCTATTTTGCTTCGAGGGCAATGTGCGCTACGCCTCTATTCTGGGGTATGTGGGAGCAGGCGGACTTGGCCTGATCCTGAACGAGAAGATTGGTTGGCGTGAGTATGCCAGCGTAGGTATGATCCTGCTGGCGTTGTTCGTCACCGTGTTTATCATTGAAACCATCAGCCGGGCCGCCCGGAAACGGCTGGTATAGGAGGAGATGCCATGAACAAACGAATCGAAGCGGCTTATGAACAGCGGCCCCGCCGCTGGGTCTTTGAGCTGGCCGTGGCTGTGGTGGTCGTAGCTCTGTTGCTCTGGAGCGGCTCCGCCGTGGAGACGGCGGGCACCACGCAAAATGGAGCGGTGATTGCCTGGAATATCCTGGCGGGCATCTTCCACCCGGACACGGATCTGCTGTTCAATTTCACTACCCAGGGTGTGCCTTATCTGTTGTTGGAGACCATCTGCATCGCGTTCCTGGGCACCATTGTGGGGGCCATCATCTCCATCCCCCTGGCTTTCCTCTCAGCCTCAAACCTGACCCCCAAGCCGGTAGCCTTTGTGGGGCGAATCATTATTATGGCGGTCCGCACTGTCCCTGCCTTCGTCTATGGCCTCATGTTCATTCGGGTCACAGGCCCCGGTGCCTTTGCAGGTCTGCTGACCATGTCCCTGTGCTCGGTGGGTATGGTAAGCAAAATGTATATCGAAGCAATTGAGGACTTGGATGTGCGTGTGTTGGAGTCCCTGGACGCGGCGGGATGCACGACCTGGCAGAAGATCCGCTATGGCATCCTGCCTCAGCTGATGCCCAACTTCGCCTCCACCGCTATCTACCGCTTTGACATCAACCTTCGGGATGCCACGGTCTTGGGCCTGGTGGGTGCGGGCGGCATCGGCGCGCCGCTGATCTTCGCCATGAACGCCTACCGCTGGGAGGAAGCTGGTGCCATCCTGGCAGGTCTCATTGTGCTGGTGCTGATTGTGGAGTGGATCTCTACCAAAATTCGGGTTAAGTTGGCCAGGGGGTAAACATGGCAAAAACATTTCAGATCTACTATACCTCGGACACCCACGGACACATCTTCCCGGTCAATTACGCCGCTAACTGCCCAGAAAAATCCGGCCTGCTGAACCTGGCCGACCAGATGGAAAAGGACGGAAACACCCTAGTATTGGACGGTGGGGATTCCTTACAGGGAACGCCTCTGACCCAATATTTCCTAGAGAGCCGAGACCAATGGCCTATCCACCCGGTAGCTGCGGCATTCAACGCGATGGGCCTTGACTATTTTACCTTGGGCAATCACGACTTCAACTTTGGCTATGAGGCCCTTCGGGATTATCTGCGGGCCATGAACGGCGTATGCCTGTGCGCCAATGTAGAGGACTTGGGTGGCGAGCTGCCCATCTGCCCTTGGACGGTACATACCCTGGCCAACGGCCTGCGGGTGGGAATCACTGGCGTGGTCACCGACTTTGTGAACGTATGGGAACAGCCCCAGAACTTGGAGCAACTTCGGGTCACCGATACCTTTCAAGCTGCCCGGACGGCCTGTTCCGCCCTTCAGGACCAGTGCGACGTTCGGGTGTGTATCTACCACGGAGGTTTTGAGGAAGAGTTGGAAACGGGGCAGGTGCTCTCGGACAGCGGAGAGAATATTGCCTGTAAAATCGCTCGGGAACTGGACTTCGACCTTCTCCTCACAGGCCACCAACACATGGCGGTGGAGGGGATAGAGTTGTCCGGCACCTACGCCGTTCAGCCCCCCGCCAACGCCGGGCAATTTCTTCGTATCACTGGACAGCAAGACGGGAGAAACTTCTGTTTTCATTCCAAACTGACGCCAGTGGGGGCAACGCATGGCACGGAACCTTATCAAAGCTTACTGCCCCTGGAACAGGCGGTGCAGGTCTGGCTGGACCAGCCCATCGGGGAGTTGGCCTATCCGATTTCCCCGGAAGGGAAGCTGGACGCCGCCCTCTACGGCAGCCAGGTGGCCGCCCTGTTCAACCAGGTGCAGTTGGCCGAGACCGGGGCGGATTTCTCCTGCACCAGCTTGGGAAACGACCCGGTGGGGCTGGCCTCCCCAATGACCATGCGGGGTGTAACAGCAGCCTACCTGTTTGCCAACACCCTGGTGGTGCTGGAGGTGACGGAAGAGGTGCTGCGGCAGACTCTGGAACG
>OGPH01002084.1_pt1 | contig 12426 bp, 16 predicted proteins | sample 1552891 | NCBI WGS metagenome assembly OGPH01 (sample SAMEA2580272, study PRJEB22360) | human gut metagenome | biome: human gut; feature: human-associated habitat; material: faeces | place: Denmark | collected 2008/2010 | reverse complement strand
AACGAAGCGGCGCGGCTTCTGGTCGGGGAGCACGATTTCGCGGCGTTCTGCCGGGCGGAGGGAAAGGCGCGCATGAAGTCCACCGTGAGTCCGTCGTCGCCGCTCAATATGTCTATGGCGTCCCCCGCGCGCGCATGGAGATCCGCGACCTTCTCAACCTTGCCGCCCGCCTCTTTGAGCACGCAGAAGTTTTCGTGCCTATCCCTGAGGCGCAAAACGGTGTCGTTTGAAATTTCTATGCCGCACCTGCCGGGAATCGAATAGAGCATTATCGGCTTTTCGGTGCGCTTGGCGAGCTCCGACATGTGGAGAAAAACCCCCTCTTGCGAAGGCTTGTTGTAGTAGGGGGCGACGACCAGAAAGCCGTCGGCGCCCGCGGCGTCGGCCTCTTCGGTGAGGGCTACGGCCTCGCGCGTGCAGTTTGAGCCCGTCCCAGCGAACACGGGCACGCGCCCGCCCGCCGTTTTTATGACGAACTTTATGACGTCGATGTGCTCGGCGGCGTCGAGGGTCGGGCTCTCTCCGGTAGTCCCCACGGCGACGAGGCCGCGGACTCCCCCCTCTATCTGCGATTCCACAAGCCTCCCGAGCCCGTCGTAATCAACGCCATCGGGGGTCATCGGCGTGACGAGCGCCGTCCAAACTCCTGAAAAATTTTGCATGGGGGCGATATTCGACAATCGCGCGCGCGCTTGCAAGAATTTTATGCGCCGGCTTCCTCCGCCAGGGCGGGTTCGTCGTCGAGCCGCGCGAGCGATTCCCCCATGCTCCCGAACACTCCGTAGACGTGGGGGAAAACGCGCCTTATCGCGCTTTTTACCTCTTCCGGCGAAATCCTGCCGCCGAAGGAGCCGCTGTTCAGAAACCACACGTCCATTCGCACGGTTCGGCCGTTCGGCGCGGGCATCAGATAGTTTACGGGCACGCGGTAGAGGCCGCATTTTTCGTAGAAGCGCGCGCGCCTTAGCGTGTCAGGCTTGCGCGGGTCGGCGGGTTCGACTTCGAGGAACATTCCCTTCAAGTCGGAGTAGTGGCCGCTTATGGCGCCAATCATAAACGAGCCTATGCCCTTGGACTGCATCGGCTTCAAGACGGCGATGTGGTCGAGCATGGCGATGTCGCCCGCCTTGTGGAATATGAAATATCCGGCAATTTTCCCGCCGACAACGGCGACCATCAGCTTGGTCAGCCGCGTGCGGAACATTTTTTTGAAAGCCGATTTGGGTTTCAGCTCCTCCGGCGGAAATTGGAGTTTCATATCCTCGTAAATCGCATCGAATTCCGAATCGGTTCCGATTCTTATCAAAATATTTTCGCGCATGGGAATTTTCGGCGCGCAAAGTTCCGTGTGCAAGCGGGGCGCGCCGCAAAGGCGCATGGGCCGGCGCGAGGCCCGAAAAAAATTGCGCGGAAACCCGTCGGGAAGCCCGCATGGAACTCTTCGACGCCGCCTTTCAGGTTAACGTTTTGAATGTCCCCCTCGATCGGGTGTAATGCAGAAAACTGATTTTTATTTTAAATCGGTCGCGCGCGGCGCGCATTTAGCGGAATTTTGGGGGATTGCCCGCAACAGTATGGGGTTAAAGGAAATATTTTTTTATCTTTTATCATATTTACAAAAGAATAATCATTAAGAAATCGATCTATTGCATTGGGTGCAACAAAAATATCTTTCATATTTTTTTGAAAATCTTTTACTTCGTTATTGTATATTGAAGCAATTGATTCCATCTTTGAACTTAACTCTGCATAATTCCGTTTTGATGTATCAACTTCTGTCTGTATCAGACGATTCAGTTCTGAATAAAAAATTTTGTTTGAATCACTGACTATCTGCATCATACGATTTCTGAAAATATGATATATCGGGCGAAAGAGTGCCTTTATCATTGAACGAAATCCTTTTCTGATTTTTTTTCGATCAGATGAACCGGTTAAGCTATTTCCCAATACAAAGCTATTATATGACTTGTAAAGCAGGCTTGGCTCTATATATTTATCATAACAGGTGCAGCTTGCTTCAGAAAAAATTTTGTCGCACCAAAGGACTATGGTTGAAAACGACTCAAAATGGCTCAAAAGTTGAACCTTGGAGCACTGAGACAAAAAAAACTGATACTCTTGCCAGTACATGGACAGATCAACGGATTTCAAACAATTTAATATGCTATATTCAGAAGTAAGATAACTAACCATCTGGTGTGCATTTAAAGTGCTGTGATGCCCGCTACATTGCCTATATAGGTAAACAACTTATGAGCAAGCGACATGTATTTAACAAAAAAATACGGATCTTCGTAATAACGAAGACCATTGAACGAGATATTATTTTCTAAAATAAATTCTGTATTAAAGATAAAACGGGTAAACCCCCATGTTGAATGGGGCTGATACTCGGTATAGTTATACTCACGAGTATTCTCAAAGAACATAATTGCAGTTCTGGTTTGATTTGCAATATCGCCATCCTTGAATTGCAACAGATTGCCTGCACAGGCCAGAGCGTTATTTTTCAGGCAGGCTTCATATAACTCTTCCAGTACATCATTGTCTGGGAGGAGGTCATCAGAATCAAGAAAAAATATGAATTCACCAGTAACCATTTCAAGTGCTTTATCCCGCGAGACACCAGCTCCACTATTGCGTTCGTTTCGCACCAATGTAATACGGTTATCTTTTCTAGCATACTGTTCAAGAACCGACCAAGAATCATCAGACGAGCAATCGTCAACACAAATAACTTCAATTTCACGCACAGATTGGCTGAGTACAGAATCAATACATGCAGGGAGATATTTTGCGGTATTATATACTGGAACAATTATTGAAACTTTTGGCTGCTGAAGACGAGCCAGTTCAATAATACGTTTATTGAAACCCTTTTTTAATAAAACAGATACAACTTCGTAGTAGATATCATCGCCAAGCTTTTCATAAATCTGCTGTAGAAATTTTCTTTTTTTTTCGGTAATTACCCTATATCGCCAGTACAATTCAGCAACAGTGTACTTCAAAAATCCTTTTTGTACTGAAGAAGGGACAGAATTTGTGCGCAGTATATTATTTATTAAAACTAAAATATCAATAATATCAAATATGCTTTTGTCATTTGCTGCAAGATTCTGCAAAGAACCTTTTCTATTTTTTCTATAGTAATAATATCTATTTCGAGTAAATCTGATTCTTTTTGCCTTGATCATCATCTCGTAATAGAAGGGATTATCTTCAAAACGAAGATTTTCAGGAAAGCGCAGATTTTCCTCATTGAGAAACTGGCGCCTGTACATTTTATTCCACGCGGTCACAGGTGCCACATTGGAAACAAAAGAGGCTGGTGCAATATCAGAAAAAGAAAATGTAACATTATCAAGATTTTTTGGAAAAGGTAAATCCCAGCACCAATCATGAGGAATAAGTGTGCCAGCTGTATCATCATATGAATTGATCGCACAAAGAATAACGTCAAGGTTATTATTCTTCGCTGTATGATACATATCAGACAGCATATGATTGTCTATCCAGTCATCACTGTCAACAAAGACGACATATTCTCCAACTGCATATTGAAGGCCATAGTTCCTGGCACCACCCAGACCGCCATCGTTTCTGCATACAATTTTAATACGAGAATCTTTTTGAGAAAATTGGTTCAGTACAGACCATGATTCATCTGTACTTTCTGTATACACACATATAATTTCAATATTTACAAATAATTGATTAACAATCGAGTTCAAACACTGTGTAATGTATTGTTCAACATTAAAAACAGGGACAATTACGCTTACAGCAACACTGACATCTTTCATATTCTATTCTGAGCAAAAGTATAAATTACTGCCAGACTTCTTGCATATATAAAAATATGCAACCTGTACTTTTTCATATTCCACCATTTGCCTATTTATGAACTTTATTTTTCTCTTAATTTTTATCCACTTTAATATTAATAGTTACCCAAAAAATCTACGAGATACCTTCCAAAGGTATTCAGCCTGTATCCGCGTAGAGGATAATCGCCCCCTGTAATTCTGCTCACATATCATGAATAAATCCTTTTTGTGTCAAGTATACCTAAAGGTTCAAACGCATGGCAGAGTGGAAGCGTAAGACCGTTGTTCCTTGGCAAAATTGCTGCTATTCTATTCAGATCACAAAAAAGTTGAGGAATGTCATAGCCGGTATCTAGTTTGGGTATATGAATGACCCGACTACAACAAAAGAGATAGTAAAAATATAATAAGATTAATTGATATTTTTGGAAATTATTTTATTTTTAGGGTCATGACTAGCACAGAGTCCATAAAGTGGCTAAAAGTAAGTCATGGCAATGAAAAACAAGTACGCTTATCGCTCTAAAATTTCAGAGGCCAAAATCCGACAAATCGTCCGACTTTTTGTCGTGGATTTGGACGCCTCGCAAATCGCTGCGGTAACGAATCTGAATAAAAATACTATTAATCGTTACCTTGCCGCCTTCAAAGAAAGAATCGCCCGCTATTGTGAGTTGGAATCCCCTGTTAGCGGCGAAGTTGAAGTGGATGAGAGTTACTTCGACGCACGCCGGGTCAAAGGCGTAAAGGGCCGAGGTATCCACGGCAAAACCATTGTTTTTGGCCTATTCAAGCGGTGTATACACTGAGTTCGTGCCAGACTGCTCAAACCCACTCTCCAGGGAATAATTCGTGGCCGTGTGGAGCTTGAAAGCGTTATTCACTCTGATGGCTGGCGTGGCTACGATGGCCTGGTGATTTGGGCTATCAGAAGCACTTTCATGTTGAGCATGGCAACAACGAGTTTGCTAACAAGCATTCCCATCTCTATGAAATAGAAAGCTTTTGGGCTTTTGGGCTTTTGCCAAAACTCGACTCGTCCGCTTCCGGGGCCTTCACAAGCATACCTTCTATTTCCATTTGAAAGAATGCGAATTTCGCTTTAATCACCGCCATGAGGATATCTACAAATCCTCCTTAAAATGCTCAGAGAGAACCCTCTCTGCTAACCATGATCCTATTTTTATATACCATTTCTCAGCAAAGTGCAAGTACATAACATCTCAATCGACTATACCGGATCATACTCCCTCCCCCGCAAAACTCATCCACTATATAATTATAATTTATAAAAAAATAGCACAAAAAACGGTACAAACCGAGTCAAGGGCTTGGGAACGACAAAAATTAGAATTTTTATGAAGACTACAAATCATACTATGGTTACTATGACTACATCAGCCCCCTATTAAAAAAGAGAAAGTTGAGCATCTCACCATGTTTTCTGCTTCAACCGTTACTGAGAATAAAAATCATAAACTTTTCCCTGACAGAGCTAAAAAGATAATGCATTTTCAATACAAAATTAGGTAAAGAATATCCATCTCCCCAACTTCAGCATCAGAACTAAATTGTCTTGCCCAATAGATAACTTCCTGAGATTCTGCAACCTGAAAGCTTATTGTTATGCTTCCAGCAGTATTTTTCACGAGCTACTGACTTGAATGCCATTTTTCTTCCAGTACGTAATGAGCGGCATTCCCCGTAAAACGAATACTTACAGGATGCTTTTCCGTCCCCAAGAAAGCTAGAAAGGCATTTCGCTGACGTTCAAGAAATCCATCATCAGCATCAGGATGCCACGTTACACTGACACCTGTAAACCTGATCTGTTGAATCCGGCTCAACCTGAGGATCTTCCATTGAAATTCATTTTTATCCACTATCCTTGCATAATGATGCAGTATTTTTTGCTGCATATAGACCCTTTTGGGATCTATTTCCCTCCAGCGTATCATCCAGCCTTCGCTGCTTTGGTAAAGTATTTTAATACGACACCCATCAGTCACAGCCTGACTCAGGACTGAAAAGATTTCAGACTTAACCAATCAAAGCCTTTTTCTGTGATACATTCAATTAAAGACAGCAAATGTTCACGAAACGGGTAATCCAAACCTCCAGCAAGTTTTCTTCCCTTCCACCCCCTTGCGGTCAGCATTCCATCGCCGCTCGTACTCAAGTGTTTCAGTGCAAACATCAGAATAATCCAGTCTGACAGACTCAGATCAGTCAACGGGGAAATCTGTCCTCAGTGATATGAAACCCGCTTGTCTTTCGATAAACAAAGTTGAAACCGACTTTCTTCAGAGCCTCCTTGTCTTTATAGAATTGACTATGGGAAATACCCAGATTGGCAATAAGTCTGCTCAGGTTTTGATGAGGATCACTACGAATCATCTGGATGATGGACGACAAACGAGACATCCGTGACACATTTTCATTATGGTATATATTATTCCTAGTTCAAGTAACAAGAAATACTTAGTTAATTATATATGGATACTGCATATACAGACAATCTGATTTTTTGATCTGAGTTTGGCAGCAAGGCAACCGTCACAGTTGTCTGCTGTGACGACTGGTTATCTCGCTTGTTTTCAATTCCATGACATGAAATTTTTCTTTCAGAAATTTTTCTAAAAGACATTCCGTGTTTCAATCCCTGCTCATAAGCTACACTCTCCAGCGGCTCAGGTACATGACGCTCATGTGGGAGGATAAGGTCAGTTCGGGACGATATCAGGCCAAGGCAGGTCATATTCCCTTCATCATATCCCCATCGTCTTCTATCACGGTAGAGGGAAATGGAACGGAAAGTAGATGTGGGAACTTTTCGTGGAAGACACGCCGTTCAGCGTGTGCATCCCCGATTTTTCCATGCTTGTCTTCAATCTTGCCGAGCTGCCAGAAGAAAAGCTGCAGGCAAACCTTGCGGACAACGCCATGCTTCTCCTTCTTCAGACGTTGCTGCTCAGGCATCCCGTGGAACAGATAGCAAGGATTTTCCTGCTTCTGAACAGGGAACTCATGGACACCATCAGGCTGTTCCTGAACTACGTCCAGCAGACCCATCTGGATATTACCGAATCACCCATCAAGCAAAGTATAGAGGAAATCGCTATGCAAGAAGGCATCACCACTCCCATGAAGTCTTTTGAGGAATACTGGTTTCCGGAATTCTATAATAAGGGCAAGGAGGCTGGGAAAGCTGAAGGAGTTATTGAGGGAGAGGCAAGAGGAAAAGCTGAGGGGTTACGCTCTGCAGTAACCAGTCTCTTACTTTCCCGTTTTGAAAAGATTGGCCCCTCTTTAGTCATAAAACTTAACCAGTTTAGTGATACCAGTCAGGTATTTTCTTTTGTAGTGGAGGTAGCAAGGGGAGAAACATTGGAGGATGTCCGACGACTCATTGAGAGGCCAACTCCCAGGATACAGTAAACTGACACTCCGTTCCCCACGAAAAGGAACGGAGTGTTTTTATCAAAAGCATGAAGGAAACCGCCACGCAGGCGAGGATACCACATCCCACCACAAAAAACGCTCGACGCAAGAGTCATGTGAATGAAAAAGATAATCCAATTTCTCACGGGACTACACGTTCCATCACAAAAAAAGTGGGGGACAAAATGGGGACAAGTTCGGGACCAACGTCCAGAGAATCACCATGTCACAAAAATGGAAAACTCTTGAGGAAGACATCAGGGTCCGCTACCACGCAACACGCAAGCATGGCATCCGGCCAGATGCCTACTCCACGCTGCGCATCCAGATCAACGCGGCAAGCGTACGGAAGAAAGCCTTGGCTGGGCCAGCGAAGGTATGACGCTTGCCAAAGCACGTCTCGAACTTGCCCGCCTGAAAGAGGCTGCGCGTTCGGGCACAGGCCCCACCACACTGCGGGAACGAAAGGCAGCAACCGAGGCAGAAACCGTAGAACGTCAGGTCGGACTCATGACTATTGGCGAGTTCTGGGATCGCTATTACTCCCCTGAGGCACTGCGCACAAAAAATCCACAAAAAATGAAGAGAAGCTCTTCCGAAACTGGATTCGTCCCCAGATTGGAAATCTTCCGCTTAATGTGCTGAAAAAAGCCACATTGATGCCATAGTTGGTTCGATTATGAAGGCGGGACTTGCTCCACGGACAGCGCAGTATGCCGTGGCGGTCGTCTCTCTCCTCTGGAATGCGGCTTTCGCTCAAGAGTTCGTGACAGGCGAAAATCCTGCACGAAGAGTACGCAGGCCCAAGATTGACAACCGACGACTTCGTTTCCTCTCCAAAGACGAAGCCGATGCGTTGCTTGCGGAGATCAAAAATGTTTCTTTGGCTCTCCATGATGAATGCCTGCTGGCTCTCTACTGCGGGCTTCGGGCTGGGGAGATTCATAACCTTACGTGGGGGCCATCGATTTTATAAATGATCAAGTACTTATCCGTGACCCCAAAAACGGCCAAAACCGCTTTGCCTTTCTGACAGAGCCAGTCAAAGCGATGCTTGACGGCGTTTCACGAGGCAGGACAAGGAAAGCCTCCTCTTCCCGACTGCAACAGGGAGAAAACGCGTTCAGGTATCCCGTGCCTTCGGGGACTGCGTGGAAAAACTCGGCCTCAACGCCGGGGTGAATGATCCGCGCCAGAGAGTGGTTTTTCATACGCTCCGGCATACTTTTGCGAGCTGGCCGTCCAGAAGAGCGTTTCTCTCCACACAGTTGCAGAGCTGATGGGACACCGTTCCATCGCGATGACACAACGGTATGCGCACTTGCCGCCAGAATCCTTGAGAAATACCGTTAATTTGCTTCAGGGAGCTTGACACCTTGGAAAAAGGACTTATCGTAAAAAACTATAAACCTTTAGAACTTAGTACACGATATTATAGCAACCATCTTGCCGCGGACAGGGTTTGTGTCTTTGCCTTTTCCGTTTTCTCTCTAAAGAGCCACACCGGATCAACATTCTCTGAATAGGTCAGCGGCATTTCGATTCGTAATTTTTAGACATTATAAGGTGTTACAGGGGGTTTTTATGCTACATACGATTACGATTATGAGGATCTCATGGCATTCTTCAACTACCTCCGCGAAACACTTCCTCCCTGCTTCCCGGTAACCAAGCTCGACAAGCTGACCAACGGCATCCTTCACTGGCGCACCGTCCAGAATAATCGCCACAAGTTTCCCGAAGTCTGCTTTTCCAAAATCAGTCCCAAGAAGATAGTCATTTGCCGTGACTATTTTCTTGACTATGTCGCCTCTCATCCTGAACTCTTCTCGAAAAAATAAAGGATAGTTCCTCCAACGTGATAACGCTGGGGGGTCTTCTGTCGTGCTCAATTTTAGGGTGCTGTCCGCATAAACTGTGGGCAGCATCCTATCATCCTAGACTATTCGCCAAGGAATGTACCATGTCCTCACCCTTATCTTTTCAGCCTCACCTTTATAAGTCTATTTAGACTCTGAATCATCTATATCCTTTTTAATGATAAAATCTAGATGAAATAATTCAATAACAGGAGTGGAAAGAGCTTATCCTGATAAAATCATGAAGAACACTTTAGGTTCAAAAACAATCTGAAACTTTCACTTAACAGTTTTTCATCAAAATTTATGCAATATATTGGACTATCCAATATTAAAAATATATACTTAATTGAATTTTAAATCAATATAAATATATTTATGGGGCTGACTGAATGGGAAGAACAGCGGAAGCTTATGGAAAGAAGAAATAAAAAATTGCTTAACTTTATTCACCATACCGATTTTTTATATACGGTATAAGTTCACTCGAAACGGTATTGAGTGGACAGCCATATCCCAGAAGAGCAGCAATTTATTGGTACAATTAGCGCAACTGATTCTTATTAATCAGTCTCAACTCGACGCCCTTGCCACTCTTGCTAATATTGTTCATCTCAATATTGATAATTTTTATTATTTCTCTTAACAATCTTATCCCGCAGGAGCCAATGTATCTTCTTGCTGGCATAACATTCCAGAAGTGATTACTCTCCCTGACGACAAAATTCCCGTAGCGACTTGTGCAGATCGGATTTCGGTCATGGGGTATTCGGGACAAGTTATTGGAGGCTTTGTCCAATACCGTGCTGGAGAACATCTACTTTGCCTCCCTGCAACCCCTGTCGATGGAGTCTTGTCGATCGGTAAATGTAATCCACCAGCTTTTTTTCCTGAATCAGGGTGAAATAGATCGAAATCGGAGTGCTACTGTCATTTTTTGTGCGGATATCCGTACTACTATCGCGCTGGATAAGGCATTGAAAGAATGCCGGAGGAACACAGGAGATTTTGTCGTCACCGGACATCTGGGGACAGATTTGTCTATTCTGCCGTGGAATTATCTGTACGGTCATCCCGTTGTATTCGTACCTACTCCCAGTACGGAGAGCCTTGCGTCTGTAAGAGCCTAACATCAGTATTTTTGGGCATATGCAGAACGCTTCTCTGTTGCCAGCAATTTCCTCCTTCATGCTGCCCCGCCTTGTGATCTCCAGAGGATAGCAGATGAGCTGGATAATATTACAGAAGCGGAATTGCTCCGTACGGCAGTTGATATCAACGACATTGAGCGGCCTTCTGTTTTTTTGCAAAACCTGGTCAACAACGCCTGTGGATATAATGAATTTATCCAATGATGGCAATAAGTTGATACTTTTAGGTGGGACAAGTCAATGGATGCATCGGCATCTGCATATCCGGCATCAGAGCCTCCGCCGACCAATCAGACCATGATGCCTCCCACTGCCTTCAAATTGGCTGATGTGAACCTGTATCATTCTTTTCGACCGAGGAATCTTACACTAATTTTGGGAGCAAAGGGGGCTGGCAAGACACAGTGTACCCTTTCCGCCTGCTACGCTCTTCTTGCGGGTAATAATTCCGTGGCCATTTTTTGCAGGATGTCTTGATGATGTTGGGAACATCGCTTATGTGGATGCGGAAACTCCTTATGATGAGTTCTGCGCCAATCTGAAACAACACCATCTCGATATGGAAAAGGGGAAACGCTTTTTGGGACTCTCAAAGTTCGCGCCAGAACTTCCGGAATTCTGCAATAGCTTCTCTCTCACCGATCAATCCTTTCGAGACGGGTTGCGTAGATACCTTATGGAACACCAGTGTCGTTTTGTCTTCCTTGATAATCTTACGGCATTGATGGCGATAGCGTCCATCAGGGTAAATTTGCACAAGATGTTCTTACGTGGGTTGAAGAGCTCCAGAAGAGCCGTTTATGTGTTGTCCTTGTCCACCACAAATCAGAGTTTGAGTCTGTATCTCCCAATTCAGATAAGGCGAGAGGAAGCCAAATATTTACTATTCGAGCGAGGACAATCATCGCGCGGCTCAGCAGCAATGAGATTTTGAAAAGTGATCTTGGGACTCCAGCTGTACGGGAGGCGGCGAAACAAGATGGCTTGACGGTGGGAATACGTTGCAACGCAAGCAAACCGGCTCCTGTGCTGGAAAAGAAGACCTTTTGGCTGCATTTGCCTCTGGGTGCTTCCAACTGGCAATTTTTGGCCGCTACAAGCGCTCAAAGCGACGAAATCACGCTCCCTGATATTGTCTGACCGAAGTTAAAATTGCGCCCGAGAGCTCTTTGAGAGCCTTTGATACAGAGCATGAATTTTCGCCGGACGAGCGCAGCCTCGTGAAGGTACTGGAAAGGGGCAGTGCGAAACGCGAGGCCATCCAGCAAGAGTTGAGTTTTTGTGAAGACAAAACTCGCGCTCTTTTGAATTCGCTTATCAAGCGTGAGGTCGTTACCAAAGAAGGCAAAGGGAAAGCGACGTACTATATGTTAAAGTCAGCATCCTAGAACCATGCTCCAAACCGCTGGAGTAGCCCCCGAGATACGGCAGAGTATTCCGGGGGCTTCATTTTTCCAGAGCATCAAGCGCCGGATATTCGGCGGTATTGCTTCGGTGAACATGTTCCAAATCTCCTTCTTTTCGCCGGAATTACGCCGTAAAACCTACGTAACGCAAAGAGCTTTATTCTGAGTTTATGTTATTTCAATATGTTAAACTAGCTCAAAAAATCACGCCAGGCCAGAAGATGGGGAGCTTCTATATTCCTCCGGCGGCTCTCTCAGTGAGGGGCGTTGAGCATGATTCTAACCTTGCCAGCAACCCTCATTTGGCGACAAATAAACGGTCTGTACGTACGGTCCAGTTCGGTTTTTCTGTTTGGATCAGGAACGCGGAGGAATCGGGGACAGGGAGGTCGAAAACACTCCGGAACGGATCAAGACCTTCTTCCAGAAACATGCGGAGACTCGTTTCTGCAAAATCGATTCCTGCTGGCAACTGGGGTATGCGCCCTCCAGCCCGGCTGGATATGTCTGGGAAGAGGATAATGGGGAACGCATTTTTCTCGTGGAGCCCAACGTCTTTCGGGATGAGCTCTGCCGTGAAGTCAATCGGCAGATACTTCGGGAAAATCTCAAGGAGCTTGGTTGGCTCACTCGAAACAGGTACGGCATGTTGATGGAGACGAAGTGGATCGGGGGACAAAACAAACGCGGTATCTGTTCGTTCCTCAGAGGTGGGAAGAGAGTGAGTCTGGTTTGC